>Ga0265780_10008002_pt1 | contig 12891 bp, 8 predicted proteins | sample P1T30metagenome_FD_192432 | JGI IMG/M metagenome (GOLD analysis project Ga0265780, IMG submission 192432) | Plant litter microbial communities from East Loma Ridge, Irvine, California - P1 T30 | ecosystem: Environmental > Terrestrial > Plant litter > Unclassified | place: USA: California...
TTTCCCTTCACCGTCTCCCTCTCATCCTCAGTCCAAAACCCCAACCCCTTAACCCGCGCAAACTCCACAAACCCACCGTCCCACGCATCCCCATGCTGCGCAGCAACATCATCTCCCTTCCCATTCTTAAACCGCCTCGCCCTCCCCCAACGACAGTACACCAACGCATCCGTCAATTTCCTCACCCTCACGCCCCTATTTCCAAACTCCTTCTTCTCAAACCTGACATCCGAAAGCGTGCTATCCCGCGCCTCCCACCCGCCCACACGATACGCCGTGACGCCATCCAAAACAGTAATCTGCGTGAGAGCATCGTCGTTGTGCGCGCGCTTCTTCTCCGCGGCGGAAAGACGTTGTCGGCGCCGGATTTCAGCTCGCGTAAGGCCCTCGGCGTCGTCCGGCGTGCGCGGATTCGTCTGCTGCATTTGCGCGTGGTTGATGCATTCCATGCTCTCGGATGAGAAGTCTTGTTCTTTGAACACGGGGGCGAAGTGGTAGACTGTGTGTGGGTCGAGGCGCATTGACAGGCTGAGGATGCCGGCGTGCGTGGCGATGGTGTGGAGGGCGGGGATGATGAGGGTGCGCTTTGGGGCGGTGGGGTTGAGAGCGAGGATGGGCTTGATGTGCGTGTAGATGGTGCCGACGATGCGATTCGCGTGGTTTGCGAAGTTGGCGGGGAGGTTGAGGTCGTGGGAGGGTCGGTTGCGCATGAAGGTACGCGCTCTGAGTGCGTAGATTTTGTTGCGGTCGAAGCCTGGTGGATGTTAGTGTGAGATGGGAGATTGCGAGGTAAGGTACTGGCCGTCTTCTTTGCTGTGAGTCCTTTGCAGCTCGGTCATGATTTGGACGTGCTTTGGAAGTCCCCCGAAGAAAATGTGCTTGAAAACTTGTTCCACGAGCACGTTTCCCATTATCGCCATGACTAACACCTCTCTCTTTGATTCATCGGTGAACATCTTGTGCCACCCCTGGACGCCACCAGGTCCTCCAGACGCAACGCAGCCAATGACCTTTGTAGTCTCCGGCTCGAACTGATCGAAGAAGCTGGTTGAAAGCTTGCCATTGACCTTGAACGTAAAGTAAGTCTTCACAAAATCCTGCAGCAGATCTGTGAGCTGGAACAGCCCATCTCGTATCTCCATGTCGCGCAGCGCATATTCAGGTTCTTTCACGGAAAGCCGCACCGCCTTCTTGGGGTCGGAAGAGTTGGCTGCGATTTCGAAAGCGCGTTTATTCGGCTTTGAGACCCACTTCTCTTCATTCGACATGCCCTCTACCTCCCATGGCTCTGCAGCAATCGCGTTCAAGCGAATCGTTCCGACCTTGGACGGTGCGGTTGCTTTGGTAGGCGTCGCAGCAATCTTCGGGTACTCGACTTGTTCCCTTGTGGGCAAAACGTTCTTGGTGTGCCAGACACTGCGGACTCTAGGGCTACGACCGCCGCTTTCTAGCAACGTGTGCGCGGAAGATGCTGCTCTGAGCTTTTGCGCTGGACCTGGGAAGGCCCCTGGTCCAGAAGGCCGTGCGAGGGAAGCTGATCGCGGACCATCGTAGGCCGAGCTGAGATAGTCGCTATCGCTGTAACGCCTCCGCTTTGCTTGAAAAACCATTTCTTCTTCGCTGCTATCGTCGCGATCTTTGCGCTTCCTGCTCTGTGATGGCGCTGGCGGACTGGAGGCGAAGCCCAGGGATTCGGAAAGTCTGGCTAACAAGCCCATGGTGATGGGATGGATTGCGAAAGTAAGAGATCAGTCAGGGTTGGGATTCATGAAACGTGGTAATAAATGGTAACACGGCAGTTTTGACGTTCGGATTTATTGCTTTGTGATTGTCATGTCTTTGTTGCATGCAACTGCATGCGGCGGGTTGTAGCGCCGCATGGAGGTTTGCGATGAGCAGGACAAAGGCACTTGTATCATGAGATTCAGTCTAGGCGAGGAAGGGATGTGATGATGTTTGAACAAAGAATGTCAAGGGTAAATCTGGTGTTGTTGGTAGAGTAGGAGGGATGGTTCTGATACCCGCTTAGCGCGCCTGCAACGAACGGTCGCGCAGCACATCCATGTGCGTTTTCAAGCATCGAACGACTTGTTAGAAATAACAAGATAATGCTCAAAATCGTGGCATCTGAGAAAGAAGTCATCGTTCACAATCCGCTATTGGAGAGTTGTAGCAAGCGACGAATGGCACGATACACGCATAGTCAATGGCCAGAGAAGGAGAAAGAATGAAGTATGGTCAATGTTGATCAAGGCAGTTACATGCATAGCTAATGCTGATTGGGCCTATCCTTGGAAATGTACATGGCAGCTGCTGTTGTAACGCACCACAACGTACAATCCCTAAGAACACATTATCCCCCACAAATCCCCTGAGCACAGTTTCGAGCATAGAGAAATGAGAAGTTGACGTACCGGAGAAGGAATAGCGCTGGAAGCCGGACCAGTATAGGTAGAGGTCAAACTGTTGATGGAAAATACCGTTGTCGTCGGACTTACCGTGACGGTTGTAGTACAAGCCAGCGGGTCTTGACGTTTTACGACGGATGGAGTCACTTCGGCCATGGACTTACCTACATTCACGGAGACGGTGGCGGTCGCGATGGTGGCTGTCCCTGGCGATGCGCGCCTTGACAAACCTTGAGACCCACCTGGAGGCGCAGACCCGGACAGCCACGCACCGTCCGGCATGTTGTGTACTAGATAGTTTAGTAACCGCATGATGCAGTCTTACCTGGTCGATGTTTTGTGTTGTTTGAGAAGTTTTCGGAAAACTATCGAGAAGGACGAGCTTCTAGGTGACGCGAGATGTGGAAGGACTTGGGCTGAGCCAAATTGAACGAGAACGACTGATTTGTGGAAACGATGAAAGGGTGGAGGCCCAAGGACACGCGAGCTGCAACAGATTTATATAATGAAGGTCGTCGTTCTCTGATAGTACAGACCGAAGCCACTAGTTATTGCCAGGAGCATTCCGTGACCTTGCTTGCGAAGAACTCCGTGCTATGTGTCTAGAGATTGTGTCTGGTATGCAACCCAGCTCATGACTTCGGTCCTTTTCCATGCAGCGCTAAGCGGCTACCTCCTGAGCCCTTTGGCAGACCAGGCAGGCGAGGAGAGGCTCTAGGCAATGTGTCACTCTTCGTCGGCTCGGGTTTGTTCGGCTGTATTGCGGCGCACCGTTGCACCGAGCCACCCGGTGGCGAAGCTGTTCGTATGGCAACTGTTGGGAAGAGGAGAGCACATGCATTTCAGGGTTGTTGAAGCTCAACGCGAGCGCCACGGAGTCTGTTCTGCCCATGTACTCGAGGACGCGGGTGGAGGCCTGCACACGGAGTGCACTAGTCCGAACGTGGACGAGCCAAGACGCGAAGTTCCCTCCTGAACACGCCACGACCATCCCTTCACTCCATCATCAGGATTTCCCACAACTAGCTCAACATCTTCCTAACAACAGATGGCATTCGGGGAGAGCAAAACGTATTGTTATGTACGTATGCTTAGAACAAGGTAAAGTATCTCACCTGCACGTCCGAAGAGTGCGCAGTTACTTCATCGATCAGTGTCAGATAAGCATTAAATCCCATTCCATTTCGTGAATCCTGACAGACTTCCCCGCAAACCCACAAAGACGTGTTCGACCAAGAATGTGCGACCTATACACTTTGCCCCCTGGCCCTCACAGCCGTGCACCTGGAATGTGCACTGTTTTTACCAAGCAACATAGTGAAGAAGACATGGAGGTTCTCAGGTATGATATCGGAGAGGTACCTCGCACCCAACGTGAGACCGACCTGCTCTACGACTTCCAAGGATTGACTTTGCCGCCATGAAGGGGTCGATTGGTCTCGCCGTGCAGACGCTGCCGCTGGCAGCCTCCGCGTGGAAACCCAGGTTCTTCGAAAGACAGGAGCCGCAACCACTACAACCTTCATGTCCCACGCAATATACAGTCGAATATGAGCCTCAGCCGACAGTTTTCGGCCAACCCGTCGAGGTTGTTACGTCGATTACCTCAAATACCACGATCACTCCCCTCCCATACAATGTTCCTATCACAGTCAACAACGCGCCCACGCTGCTCAGCACAATTGTCACAGCCTACTCTACAATAACAAATACCCTGACTCGGAGATTCGTCACTTTGACCCAGACCCAGAGTAATGTCGGCGCCGTTTTGACCACTCAAACTCTTCCGAATCCGAACTCGTTGGACCCCAACGCCATAACCACAATTCTTGTGCTTGTTCCCGGCCAGGTCAGTAGCATCACCTCTCTGCCTTCAGGTGCGTCGATACCCGCGGAAATATCCATACCATCCAGCCTAGCTTCAGATATCTCACTCGCTTCGGGCACACCCGCTTCGGACATTTCGCTGGCCTCAGATATCTCATCGACTCTGGATGTCTCGCTCCCATTAAGTGTCACTTTGCCGACCGATCTTTCGCAGCTCCCGGAAGTCTCTTTGCCAACAACTGGAGGTTTCTCTGTCCCATCCGGAGCTGCCTCGTTACCGCTCAGTGTATCCGTTGCCTCTGATCTGCCACTGCCTTCAGATCTCACAGTTTCGCTATCGGTAGGCATCTCGGTAGGTGCCTCGTTGCCAGTAAGCGTCTCTGTGCCTTCGGACTTGTCGCTTCCAACAGGACTTCCCTCGTCTGCACTGCCTTCTGCACTTAGTTCATTATTGTCGGAGCTTGGTGTTAGCATCACCGGCCTTCCTTCAGGTGCTGTCTTGCCGACTGGTGTTTCAGCGATCAGCTCGCTGCTTTCGGATCTTAATGCAGGTATCACACCTTCACCAGCTCTACCAACCGCGCTTTCGAGCGTTGTTTCTGGCCTCGATTCAGTGATTTCCGAGATCAGCGCAGCGTTGCCGTCCGATATTTCTGGCATCAATGGTTTGCCGTCTGGGAGCCCAGTAACAGGTGTTCCCGCCATCAGCTCTTTGCTCTCACAAATCAGTGCTGTTTTACCGTCTGGCTCGTCTGGTGTTAGTGGCCTGCCTTCTGCCTTACCAACGACTGGCGTCCCTGCTATTAGCTCTCTACTCTCAGACACCAGCGCTGCTCTGCCGTCTATCTTACCGACGACTGCCATCCCTGCTTTAAGCTTACTTCTTTCGGAGATCAGTGCAAATGTACCATCCGCCGCGTCTGGTGTCAGCGGTGTACCAACGATCCCCACGACCGGCGTTTCGGCTCTCAGCTCGTTACTCGCAGAGATTAGTGCAATCTTACCATCCGAAGCGTCCGGCATCAGTGCCTTACCAACTGTTCTCCCGAGCACCGAGATTCCTGCTCTCAGTTCGCTACTCGCAGAAATAAGTTCGATTTTGCCTTCAGGCGTGTCTGGTATTAGTGGTGTCCCGACTGTTCTCCCAACAGCCGGGGTTCCTGCTCTCAGTTCGCTACTTGCAGAAATAAGTTCACTTCTACCATCCGTGGCGTCCGACATCAGCGGCGTTCCGACTGTTCTCCCAACGTCCGACATTGCTGCGCTCAGCTCCGTGCTTTCAGATATTGGTGCCGCACTTCCCTCTGGTGTCTCGCCCATCAGCGGTGTGCCGACTACTCTTCCGACATCTGGACTTCCGGCACTCAGCTCCATACTTTCGGAGATTGGCGCTGCTATTCCGTCTGGCGTGTCCGCGATTGACAGTGCACCGCCTGTTCTTCCAACATCAGGTCTCTCTGCGCTCAGCTCTCTGCTTTCGGAACTTAGTGTTACTCTTCCATCTGGTATCTCCACCATCAGCGGATTACCGACTGGTCTCCCAGCATCGGGAATTTCTGCGCTCAGCTCCCTGCTCTCAGACATCGGCGCTGCTCTCCCTTCTGAAGCCTCCATCAGTGGTTTACCGTCTGTTCTTCCAGTGTCTGGCATTTCAGCACTTAGCTCTTTACTTTCGAATATTGGTGCTGCTCTTCCGTCAAATACTGTCATCAGTGGTGTACCAACTGCTGTTCCAACAAGCGGCATTCCTGCGCTCAGCTCCCTACTCTCCGGTGTCAGCGCCGGTATACCGTCTGGCATTTCTGCAATCAGTGACTTGCCGTCTGGAATCTCTGCCATCAGCTCCCTGCTCTCCGATATCAACGCGGGAGTCACATCAATTCCAGCAGGAATCAGTTTGCCTGTAGTAACAGCATTACCAAGTGATGTGCCTGAGCTCAGCTCGCTGCTTTCGGGGATTAGTGCAGCTCTTCCAACTGGTATCAGTGTGGTTGGCGACTCTCCATCTGGAGTTTTGTCAGCTGTTGTTCCTGCAATCAGCTCGCTGCTGTCAGAAATAAACGCAGGGATTACCTCAGTCCCATCTGGACTCAGCTTGCCTCTGGTCACGGCCCTACCAACTGGCGTCTCTGACCTCAGTTCGCTTCTCTCGCAAATCGGTACAGCTTTGCCGTCCGGTCTATCATCCGTGATCCCTGATTTGAGCTCGGTTCTGTCAGAGATCAACGCAGGCGTCACAATTCCAGCTACAAACAGTGTAACTGCTATCACTGCATTGCCGTCCGAGCTCGGTTCGTTGATTTCAGAACTGAGTGCAGTTCTGTCATCGGGCCTATCAACCAGTGTCCTTGACGTAAGCTCGCTGCTCTCAGAGATCAACGCAGGTATCCCAATTCCTTCTGGAAACAGTTTGCCTGCCATAACTGCGTTGCCAACCGGTACATTGGAGCTCGGATCGCTGATTTCAGAATTGAGTGCAGCTCTGCCGTCAATCCCACTGACAAGTGTTCCTAACTTGAGCTCGCTGCTATCAGAGATCAATGCAGGCATAACGATTCCATCTGGGAACAGTGTGTCTGCCATCACTGCGTTGCCGACGGGTGCATCCGAGCTCGGATCGCTACTGTCAGAACTGAGTGCAGGTCTTCCGTCAGGTCCATTGGCCAGTATCCCTAATCTGAGCTCAATACTGTCTGAAGTTAATGCTGGTATCACGATCCCGACCGGAAGTATTGAGCCTGCAGTCACTGCGCTGCCAATTGATGCGTCTGGCCTCAGCTCGCTACTTTCAGGACTCAGTGCAGCTTTGCCCTCTGTCGCTTTGTCGACTGGTGTTCCTGACTTGAGCTCGTTACTATCAAAGATCAACGCAGGTGTCACTTCTCTCTCACCTGGAGTCAGTATCCCAGCGGTCGCCGCCCTGCCGACCACTGCGTCTGAACTCAGCTCGCTACTTTCTCAGATCAGTGCAGCTTTGCCCTCAAATGTTCTATCGACCGGCATTCCCGATCTGAGTTCGCTGATCTCAGAAATTAACGCAGGTATCACATCTCTTCCATTTGGTTTTAGCGCACCTGAGATTACCGCAGTGCCGACTGGCGCCTCTGAGCTCAGCTCACTGCTATCCCGAATCAGCGCAGGTTTACCATCTGATATCTTGTCGACCGACGTTCCTGATCTGAGCTCCCTGCTCTCCCAGATCAACGCAGACATCACTTCTCTTCCATTTGGGTTTAGCGTTCCTGTGATTACCGCAGTGCCAACTGTGGCATCCGAGCTTAGTTCTCTGCTCGCGGAGATAAGTGCAGCGCTCCCGTCCAGTACTCTGGCAATAAGTGGTCTACCGTCCGACATTTTGGGATCCAGCCTGCCTGATGCCAGCTTGCCAGCCATCACAAGCTTCCCAATTGGTGAAGCACTTAGTTCTCTGCTCTCAAGCATAAGTGTGACACTTCTGCCCGGCGTTTCTGGGTTAAGCGGCCTCCCATCGGAAATTCTCAGCTCCATCCTATCTGATGCAAACTTGCCAATAACCTCAAGCTTACCAATAACTGGCATTGCATTGAGCTCGATTCTTTCGGGACTAAGCGCGGCAGTTCCATCTGGTATTTCTGCTCTTCCAACAGCGGATTTGAGCTCCATTGTAGCGGAAGCGAGTTTGCCTGTTCTAACGGGTTTACCAACTGGTGACGCACTCAGCTCGCTGCTCTCGAGAATCAGTGTAACTCTTCCCTCTGGTATTTCTGAACTTGGCGAGCTTCCGTCGAACGCGCTGAGCTCGCTTCTCTCGGACGCCAGCTTGCCCGTTATCACAAGCTTACCAACTGGCAATGCACTCAGTTCGTTGCTATCAGGAATCAGTGTAACTCTTCCTTCCGGTATTTCCGATTTGGGAGAGCTCCCTTCCAACGTTTTGAGTTCGCTTTTCTCAGGCGCCAGCTTACCTTTGATCACCGAGTTGCCGACCAATATTGCTTTGAGCTCCGTCTTGGCAGATCTGAGCATAACTCTTCCATCTGGCATTCCTGCGACAAGCGGCGTACCTTCGGATATCCTGAGCCCGCTTCTACCCTCGGATGTCCTAAGCTCACTTCTACCTTCGAATGTTCTGAGCTCGCTTCTCAGTTTGCCCGCGGTGACCAGTCTTTCTATCCCCACTGGTGCCACTCTTAGCTCTATCCTCTCGGATTTCAGCATTACTCTTCCAACGGGTGTATCCGCGCCCAGTGATCTGCCATCCGGCTTACTCAGTTCCCTGCTTTCTGGCGCAAGCCTACCCGTAGTGACCAATCTTCCAAGTGGTGCTGCTCTAAGCTCAATTCTCTCAGAACTAAGCATAACTTTGCCCACGGACCTGTCAGCAATCAGCGAACTGCCCTCTGGTGCTCTCAGCTCCTTGCTCTCAGCCGCTTCCCTGCCCATCATTACCAGCGTGCCGGCCAGTATTGATATCAGCTCGATTCTTTCGCAACTCAGCGTGCCCCTACCTTCGGGTGTGTCCGCCATCGAAGACCTACCCTCTGGCGTGCTCAGCTCCTTGCTCCCAGCCGCAACCTTGCCTGTCGTTACTAACGCGCCGGTCAGTGTTGATATCAGCTCAATTCTCTCGCAACTCAGCGTGACCCTACCTTCGGGTGTGTCCGCCATCGGAGGCCTCCCTTCCGGCCTCCTCAGCTCCTTACTCTCGGTCGCGACGCAGCCAGTCGTTGCAACTTCCCAACCCAGTGTTGACATCAGCTCCGTACTATCTGAAATCGCTACAGCTTTGCCATCTGGTCTTTTGAGCTCGATCTTATCAGACGCAAACTTGCCCGCTGCAACTAGTGCGCCGACTAATGTCGATTTGAGCTCGATTCTATCAGCGATTGCAACAGCTCTACCTTCGAATGATCTGAGCGCAATCATCTCAGGCCTGCCTGTCATTCCAAGCTTGCCAGCAGGGTTCGAAAGCCCCGCCCTGTCAGCAACTGCTACAGTACTGCCTTCAGACCTCCTGAGCTCGATTCTGTCGGGTATAAGTCTTTCTGCCCCGACAGTATTGCCTTCAAACCTCTTGAGCTCAATCATTTCTGACGGAAGCCTGCCCGCTATCACTGGCTTACCGACTGGAGCTGGCCTTAGCTCGATTTTATCTGATCTTGTTACAGCATTGCCATCGGGCGTACTGAGCTCAATTCTCTCTCAGGCCAGTGCGCCAGCAATTAGCGACTTGGCGTCCAGTGTTCTGGGCTCGCTGCTCTCGCAGGTCAGCATACCCATGGCTACCAGTTTGCCCGCAATAACGAATTTGCCCATCGATGCTGCTCTGAGCTCTCTTCTGTCTGGATTTGGCACGGCTCTACCGTCGGGCGTTGCAAGCTCGGTCCTGGCTGAAGCCAGCGTGTCGGCACCAATCAATTTGCCGTCTGGGGTTCTGAGTTCCATCTTTGCTGAAGCCAGTGTTTCAGCAATTAGCAACTTACCGTCCGGAATCCTGAGCTCAATCCTAGCTGAAGCCAGCGTGTCAGCACCGAGCGATTTGCCCTCTGGAATCTTGAGTTCTATCTTGGCTGGAGCCAGTGTGTCAGAGATAGATAATTTGCCAACTGGGCCTTTGAGTTCCATCATCCAGGATATCAGCCTGGGTATAGTAACTCCACTGCCCACCGTTGCGCCTACACTGAGCCCGATTCTTTCTGGCCTTCCGTCGAATGTGTTGAGCTCCATTCTGGCTGAAGCCAGTTTGCCGGCAATAAGCAACCTGCCTTCTGGCATCCTGAGCTCCATCTTGGCTGAGGCAAGTGTGTCCGACATAATTAACTTGCCGTCTGGTGCTTTGAGTTCCATTCTTTCAGATCTGAACCTGGCTACAACAACTCCATTGCTCACTGGAACACCTGCATTGAGCCCTGCCCTTCCCAGCATTCCATCGGGTTTGTTGAGTTCGATCTTCGCCGAGGCTAGTGTAACAGCGATAAGCGATCTACCGTCCGCAATCCTCAGTTCTGTCCTGTCAGGTTTCACTCCGCCTGCGGTCACATCATTGCCAATTAGCGCACCTGGTATCAGCTCAATCCTTTCCGGTATACCATCAAATCTTGTGAGCTTCATCATTTCTGATGCCAATCTGCCAGCATTAAGCAATCTACCTTCCGGTATTCTCAGTTCTGTCCTGTCGAACATTGGTCTCTCTACCCTCAGTGTATTGCCTACAAATGCACCAGCTGTCAGTTCTGTGCTTTCTGAGATTGGCACAGCTCTACCGTCGAATGCGCTCAGTTCCATCCTTTCGGATCTCAGTCTTCCTCTAATCACTGGGTCACCAACTTTCGCACTAAGTCTTAGCACCATCGTTCCCGAACTCAGCATACCTCTGCCTTCGGACGTGCTGAGCTCTATTCTCTCACAAGCCAGCATCTCCGCCATCGGCGATCTCCCATCTGGTGTCCTAAGCTCTTTACTCTCTGCGGCCAGTCTTCCCGCTGTCACGACGTCACTGCCCATTGGAGTTTCTCCATTAAGCTCTGTCACGCCAGAGATTAGTGTATCATTACCGTCAGGTCTGCTGAGTTCTATACTTTCACAAGCCAGTGTATCTGTCATTGAAGATTTGCCATCTGGCATACTAAGCTCTCTTCTCTCGGATGTCAGTCTTCCCGTAATCACGTCACTCCCTACTGGAACACCAGTAATTACTGGCCTGCCCTCAGGTATATCAGCACTGAGCTCGCTGCTTTCTGAAATCGGTGTGATTACATCTACATCACCTGTATCCATACCATCGGGTATTTCAGCGCTCAGTTCTCTCATCTCAGAGATTGATGCAAATATAACGTCGCTCCCATCTGGTATCTTACCCTCAAACGTACCGGATTTGACCTCCTTGGTCTCAAGTTTAAACGCAGATTTCTCGGCTTTGCCAACGCGCGTATTACCATCTGATCTGTCTGCGCTCAGCTCACTGCTGTCTGGGATTGGGGAGGGAGCTACGTCCCTTCCATCCGGCGTCTTATCGTCCAATGTGCCAGCTATTACATCACTGGTTTCGGAGATCAACGCTAACATTCCATCATCTCTTGCTAGTATTCTGCCCTCTGGCGTATCTGCCCTTAGTTCGATACTCTCCGAAATCAACGCCGAAGTTTCTTCCCTGCCGTCTGGTAGCTTGCCTTCCGGATTGCCCCAACTCAGCTCGGTAATCTCGCAGATCGAAGCAAGTATCACATCTCTTCCAGCTGATGCATCGGCACTGAGCTCCCTCATTTCAGAAGTGAATGCTGGCGCATCGTCACTTGCGTCCGAGATTCCAAACGTCACTTCGTTGCTATCTGAGATCAACGCAAACGTCACGTCCCTCCCATCCAGTCTACCGAATCTCAGCTCCTTGATTTCTGCTGTCAGCGCGGGCATGACATCCCTTCCATCAGGCGTGCTTCCGTCTAGCCTACCTGACCTCAGCTCTTTTATTTCCGACATCAACATCGGTATCACGTCGCAGCCTTCCGAGCCTTTACCATCGGACTTGGCTGCATTGAGCTCTCTCATTTCCAGGCTTGGTACAAGCTACACATACCTCCCTACTGGCGTATCCGCTCTAAGCTCACTGCTATTGGAACTCAACGCCACCGCTTCGCCACGTCCATCAGTGGTCCTGCCATCTGATGCACCAGTACTGAGCTCCATTTTGTCACAGATTAGTGCAGGTATCACTTCTTTACCAACTGATGCATCCGCACTGAGCTCACTCCTGTCCGATGTCACATTACCCAGTTCTTTACTTGCGAACCTTTCTCTGCCCTCTGAATTTTCGTTCCCCACGGGTAACGTACTACCCACAGGCCTCCCCCTCTCATCTCTATTCTCGCTTCCTGTGGGTCCATCACAGCTTACAGATCTGTCCGTATCACCGAGCGTCTCTCTGCAATCGGCTTCCGTGCCACAGATCTCGTTGCCACTCATATCTTTACCGACAGATCTGTCGGTCTCGGTGCCCTCGGTAACTTTGCCCTCCAATTTACCGGCGTCATTGCCCTCAGTTACGCTGTCTTTGCCCACTAGCAATATCCTTCCAGGTCTGACTAGCCTTGCGCTTCCGGACCGTTACACCACCATCACCACCCGAAATGCTGGATCTGTAGTTATCACAAGGACAATTGCCTCTCCTGGCCTGCTCGGTGAGCTCGGAACTGTCATCGTTGAAGTACCTTCCGGGGTGTCTCTCTCCTCCAACGGGATCCTTCCTACGAGCGTTTCCTTGTCGTTGCCGACGGCTATTGTACCTTCAGGGCTGATTAGCGGTGTGCTTCCGGACCGCTATACTACTATTACGACCCCATATGCTGGTTCAGTGGTAATCACAAGGACAATTGCTTCTCCTGGGCTCCTCGGGCAGCTTGGAACCGTGGTTGTAGAGGTGCCATCCAGTGTATCTTTGCCTGGAAGTTCTTCGCTGTCGCTGCCCGTGAGCGTCCTGTTACCAATCCCCTCATCGACGGCGGCCATTGTACTTCCGGGTTTGACTAGTGTCGCGCTTCCAAATCTTTACACTACTATCACGAGGCCATACGCTGGGTTAGTACCTACCACAAGGACGATTGCTGCTCCTGGGCTCCTCGGGCAGCTTGGAACCGTGGTTGTAGAGGTGCCATCCAGTGTATCTTTGCCTGGAAGTTCTTCG
>Ga0265780_10008004_pt1 | contig 12889 bp, 11 predicted proteins | sample P1T30metagenome_FD_192432 | JGI IMG/M metagenome (GOLD analysis project Ga0265780, IMG submission 192432) | Plant litter microbial communities from East Loma Ridge, Irvine, California - P1 T30 | ecosystem: Environmental > Terrestrial > Plant litter > Unclassified | place: USA: California...
TAGTGGCAGGACAGCATGCTGTCCTGGATGGTATTGTAATTAAGTACTAAGCCCAACTTGGCCCTGCTTCTAACCCGAGCCGATTTTTGGGTGTGATAGAGGACTTGGCAAAAAGCGCCACACAGTTACAGACCTCGTGTCAGCAGTAATAGATTACAGCTAAGCTACTTTAAACTAAATGTGCGGGGCCTCTTCATGTAGCAACTCTAGCAGGCAGACTTTAGGATTAGCACAGAAGCACGAAAGCCTCTTGAGCTCAAGCGCAGTGCTCGGGATAGGACAATGACGAAATAAGCTGTATGTTGGCGGACTTTCGACAAGATGCACAAGCTTTCAACGCACCTACTGCCAGCTGAAGCGAGGCGGTTGTGTAACGCTCGTACTAAATTGCTGTATTGCACGGTAAGTAGACCCTACTTCTACAAGACACTAGGAGGGAATAGACTTCATAGCTCAAGGCTACTATTCCGAGAATATCTGTTCTGCTGGCCTATTGTTGCGTTTGTTGTGTTGGGGAGTGTCTGTGGTGTCCCGCCACGCAGGGTGTCACATTACGCAGGGACGGACGTTAGTTTAGTTCTTCATGTATATATAGTCTACTAATTGCCATTTACCTATCTTTCCTTCTCTTTTCTCCGCTCTCGACCCCGCTGATGTTGTCAGGAATGAATAATGGTCTTTCTAACATGACTATTTTGGAAGATCGATGGCTACGTGTTTCAGCAGAATCTCTGCGTGATTTTACAAATGCCTGATAACAAGGAGCTATCGACATCAACGAAGGAGGCGTTCCCGGCCACGGCCGAATAATATTGGTGTCCAATCAACTCTACCAGCGGCTAGCCATTCACTAGCCGTTCACGGCAATCCGCCAATCGGTCCGACCTGTGGAAGCACCTAAAACACCACCAGCGCAGCCCATGCACTACTCATCAGCCAGCAATCGCTGCTACTTGATCCTCTAGTATCGTATCATATCGGTCCGGAGCTCACGGTTGGTCATGGCTGCGGTTCCTGAAGTTCCTCCTTGGTCCTCCGAAGTAGATACCACCGATTGTACGTACCCATAATGTAAGCAATGCGCTTGCGACAAATATAAACCTCTCATGGCTATCTCTAGACCCGCTTCGCCTCCCTTCAACTGCGACCATCAGATTCGACCTTCTAGCAAATTGCAAGCACCATGTGAATCTGCCGGCGCCGTACAAACACATCGACGAAGCAATACTTCAGCCTCGCGCAAGCCGCGAGAATCCATGCTACACCACCAAATTCTCCAAATGGGCGTCGCCGATGAGTGTTACGAATGACAGGAGCTTCAAGCTCTTTAAGCATCAAGACAGAGAACTCAAGATTCCTAAATCGCCGGTGTGCGAAGTGAGCCTTCATTACACCAGGACCACTGTGCTCGACTTCAAGTTTGGGGATGGAAGAAGGGCGAGCGGGTGGTGGGTGCCCGAAGGTGCTTCATGGCCATGGCCGTTCAATACCAGCGTGTTGGCGGACGCGGAACTCTTTGGGCGATTTCGAGGAGTATGGGATCTAAATGATGCCAATCGTCACATCTTCAAGATCTACCAGAACGCAGAGTCCGAGACCTTTCTCGAGTCTAACAGCAACGACGACTGCCTCCTCGGCATTATCGGCTACAAGCATACGGACGGCACCGGTAGGATATGTATACCAATGGCAGCGTTGTATAAGACAGAAGAAAGAGGTGAGAGGGAGAAGATGCTTGACGAGGTTCTTGTCATCCTCATGGCTGTGTTGAATCGGAAGAGGGCACTGGGCGTAAGAGAATACATGGCTGGGAGCGGAGACGGAAACTCTTCCGCGGTATCTGCGAGTGTATCGGCGTTCTGAAGCTGGATGACGCATGAGTTGTTTCCATGTTCGCGCGTCTGCGCCACGCCCATCTGGTTGCGTTTTGACACAGGTGTTTTCGATTCGCTATTTCCAGAACATCACCCTGAAACTTGTGTGTACACCTCGCTTCCACATTTCCGTCTACACAACGAAACCATTTCCCGTCAGTCGACTGAAGAAAACCATGGACTATGGCTATTGATAATATGAAAGATTGGACTCAAACCCTCGCCTTCGGGGCTTTGACTTCTACGGTCAGGCCGCAATGCACAACCTCAGCTCGAGCTTGAAATAGCCCCCAAAGCTGCAAAGATACGGCACGGACAGAGTGACATGCCAGCACAGCCCACTCAACTTCATGCGATAGTACACTGTAGCCTTGTGACTCTGGCATAAAAGCTCATAAGTATTCATCACCTCAAGTGTCTTTTTCCAATTATACTCCATTTCTTCACTCCCGGGTCTCTCTCCCTTTATTATTCCAGGTCTCGCACTTCTCAACACAATCATGCCCACACGTCTCCCCTCTTCAACCCCCTCTCGCAGGAGCACTTCTTCTTCACCCGTCGAAAATCCTGTCGATAATTACTCGACAACACCAGACCGGCGGATTGGCTCGAACGTCACTACACCTGAGACACACCACCAAAGGCCGCGAATCCCGCAGAGCGAACCCGCCATGTCACGAGTGCGGAACCAGCCCGCCTTGTCCCGGTTCCTCACACCAACTCCGACACAGCGCTATGAAGATAGAAGAAGAGTTTCCGATCCACTTCATTTCCAGCAAACGAACAACAACAACATCAACCCCAGATCAACAGCCCGACCACGTATTGCCAGTGCACCGAACGTCCAGCCCACAGCTTTAAGAACACAGCAGGACGAAATGCCCTCCCGCAGCGACGATATCCAGCCATCGAACGAGACACCATCATTCTCAGCGATAAAAGCAGACGTCAAGTTATGCAAATTCTTGCGCAAGCCAATAACAGACGGTGAAGCCAAAGGCTTCCTGTACGTCCTCAAGCCCAAGGATATCGCGCACCAAAACCGAGGCGTCAAGATCGGATACACCACAAACGAAGACATCTGGACCCGATTCGCACAGCACGAAAAAGCCTGTGGCTTTACTCCCGAGATACTGCACGTGTCAAAAATGCGCCTCGAATACTGTAAGAAGACGGAAGGCCTTGTGCACAGAGACCTAGCCGATTTGCGAAACTGCTGGAAGTGTACTTCTTCGCCGTGCAAGACCAACACGCACACGGAGTGGTTCGCGGTCGACGAAGCGCTCGCGGTTGAAACGGTCAAGAAGTGGGAGAGTTTTATGAATACGCAACGACCGTACGACTCTCACAGCAAAGGTTTGAGTGGACTTTGGACATATCTACTCGATCACCGACTTCTGAGTAGCCCCCTTTCCGACGACAATGATCATGACGCCCGACGCGCGCGGTGGATGTATATCATCTCCCCACCAACACTCTTCGATCGGCTTAGGCGCATTTTACACTGTCAACTCTGGCATTGGATATGGCGGGATCTGCTGACAGCGTGGTTCTTTATACAACCTTACATTGCGATGTTTCGCTGGGAGATTGTGGCACTCGTTTTCGCGTTTGTGGTCTCTCGTGACACGTCCATTGCGATACTGGCGTCTGGAGGCGCATGCTGGAAGTTGAAATTTACTTTGCCAGAGAAGTCTCGAAGTAGAAGAACGTGAGGGCCTTTTTGGACAACAGTATATCCGCCTTGCGTTCGTCGTTCATTCTTTTCGAAGGGTTGGGACGCTAGCGCCACTGTGTCAAGCTGTTGATATTCACCAGACTTAGGCTTGATGGTTACGACGAGGTCAAGACTGAGCATGGCAAGTCTAGATTTGGTGGTGAGATTAGATGCCGCACGGTTTCTGCACGGGGTTTCTTTCTTATTCTGGGGTAGAAACAGTATAGACAGTGCTACTTAAACCTCTTCCTAAGCGATGGTATCAAATACCTCCCTTTTGTGTGATGAGCTTTCATTAGCCACCCGAACAATCTCAACCCAGCTACCGCAAGCGCGGAAGCAAATGCTCTCTGTATTCCCAGCAAGTCTCCACCCTCCGGACCTTCTTGATTTTCTCCTTGACCTCGAAAGGTTCAATCAAAAGGCCTGACAAGGTTTCCTCTGGACCTTGCCATAAAATATAGCCAAGCTTCACGTACCATCTCGTGAGCTCACTGTGCTTCCAGGCCAAAATGTTGAATCCTGGTTTTCCAACAGCCGAGCAAAGCCAGAGCAGTGTCTCAGGCACTCACTCTACGTTCAAATTGCTATCTCATATAAAATGCGATTGATCAAAGTTAGATCACACAGTAAGTATGGACGACACCCATTTCTCGTCTCGCGCCTTAGTCACCAACCCATCTGACTCTCATCTTACATAGATACATCCCTCTTCCTCACGTCATGTTTACGAATAGCGGACGCAAGTGGTGTTTCATTTTCTTGTAAACGCCAGTAGAGTGAAAGCCAATCGGCGGCGGCCTCACAGCAGTCGTTGAACTGCAGCGGCGAAGGATGTGGAGAGGCTCAGGTACTGTTCATGATGAATGTAGTGTCGGAAGTTGAGGTGAACAAAGTTTCCCCAGGCTTCGCGACAAGGCTACACTCGGTGCGGCTGAAAGTCAGTCACGGGTGGCATTTAGGACCCCAACCTGTTCGAACAGCCTATTGGTAGTAGATAAGCTTCACAACGAATCAGAGACTCACAGCCTGGCTGGATTGTGCTGCACGAACGCCTCGTTGCCTTTTGGCGAGCCTTGAAGGACGCCATTAGCGTCCCGGACTGCATTGCATGTTGCATTGAGGATAGCGAGCAAAATGGCGAAGTAACAATAGATTCAGTGACTTCACCCTGCAGCGGGAACATCAGCAGGCGTAATGACCAGCCAATTCTCCCAAAACCTGAACCCATCAAGTCCTTGCTCCCGACAAAGCGCCCCAGCCTCCTCCGCCATTTCCAGCTCTTCAGTCGCGACACCGACACTCCACCCAAAGCGCTCTGCAGTCTCCTGTGCAGTGATGCCCCTGCCATACAATTGCCAGTCCCATGTGACATCAGTAGCAGGCGGCTCCAAATGCAGCCCCTTCAGCCATGCCAACAGACTAGCAATAGTCTTCTCATCCGTCCGATCGCGACCTTGCACGACAAGGAGACCGCTCTTGAACTGCCGGAGCCGCACGGGAAGCTTCAAGGAGTCCCACATGCGTGCAGCTTTTTCGAAGTCTGCTGGGCTGACGAGTTCGACGCCGCCTCGGGCGCGATTAAAGACTGCCCAGAGATCGACGAGCGTCATGATGCCGCCTTCTCGTCTGAGGACTCCGCGCGTGTCGTCTGTGAGCCACTCTGCCAAATTGCGGGACAGCTCGGAGACGTAGAGTGACTCTGAGCCCGCGCCTGTGCCCAGCATGTCTTTCGTTGTGACGAGCCCAAGTGCGGATGCAGACTGTGATGCCAGCGCAGTTGCCTCGGAGTTGCCGTTCGTTCCTAGGTTGGCTTGGGACGCAAATTGCTCTGCTAGGGCGATGATCTCTTTTGCCGAAGTCATGAGAGCTTCCAAGTCCTCGAACGCGCCACCGATCATGGCTTCATTATTCTGCCGCTGCTCCAGCCCTCGTCGCTCGAGACCTGCTATGCCCACTACCCGTGGTTTCTCCACTTCCACAGATGACTCGCCCGACTTCGTAGAATAGCTGTCATCGAACGATCCGGAGGCAGGTCGAGGTTTGGGTATCGGTGGAGCGCTCTGCAGAAGCCATTTCCGCTGTACGAGGGCATTCTTGAGTCGTTCGTGGAAGATCTTCTCTCCACCCTGTCGAAAAGAGATCTTAATACACTCAGGAGTCGAGCTTTGCAAAGGCGCCGCGAGTGATGGCCCGGGCGACTCTGGTCTTGTGATGTCTCTTGCGAGATCAAGTCGGCGGTCCACAGCAGTAGCCAGTGGTGCGCCACAAATCTCGCAAGTGGAGAGCGATGGATGATTCTCCAAAGTGCAACGTGGGCAAGACACCATGCCATTTGCTAGAGGAAGTGGCAAAGAGCCACCAGGCTTGTCGTCTTTAGGTGGTGGGCCGGGCGGTGGTCTGTTTGATATGCCCGCTATGGCTGCCTTAACCACATGCACCGTTGGAGGCTTGATGCCACACGCAAGACATGGTGGTATTGGTGTTCGAGAGGCCATCGCAGGATCGAAGTTCGAAGGTACGGGGTTCGAGAAGGAGCATATTGGGCACACCCAGGTCGCGCTCTGCTGCGGTGCTGGCGCGGGGCTGCTGTGTCGTGGTGGCGTAGTGGCCGTAGGACTGCCTGGTATCGCAGGCGTCGGTGCGCCACGAGCGAGCTGCTTTAAAGGCTTAGGAAAGAACGTGATCTTCGCTGAAGACTTGAGAAAGCCAGCCTAGTTCTATCAGCGAAAGTCTTCTACATTATGGTCACAGCAAAGACGTACGTAGAATTCGGTCTTCTCGACATCCTTCAAGAAGATGGCCACCGAGTTCTTGCGTGGCTCACTGTGGTCTACATAGCACGTGCGGTGCGAGGTCAAGTAGGCCTGGCCATGCTGGTACTGAGGAATCTTGAACTTGCTGGGCGTCAATCAGCAGCAAATCGCCCAGCTTCGTGGAATCGCGTACCCCTCATACAAGCCCACGGCATCTTGTACGAACAAGAGGGTCTCCTCCGGCAGAAGCGACGGGCGCAGTGCGGTAGTAAGGTCGAGCTGATGCAGGAACATTCAGACCATCTGCGATGTGTGCAATGTCCATCGCAGCCTATCAGCAGTTCACCAGCATTCATTCGACTTCACCAAGCCCGGCCATCGTCATTACCTAACCCGCCACGTGCACGTGCCCCCTCTAGCGCCTGCCAAGACCACGCGATCATCTTCGTCGCTTCACTCTCACTGCACACCGCGACTTTTGCACCTGCCCCCCTCTTCACTCATAGAACCCAGAGCGTGTGCCGTACATCCTGTAGTTTTCCGTTGTCACCCTCTCTCTCTCTCACCTTCACCTCGTCTTTGTTGGCCTAAACTATTCATGTCTTTGCCTACAATGACCGCGTGGGCGCGCCCAGTACAGCCACCTGCTTATAACACCGTAAATCCTCGCACCACACTCCAGCCTGCACCCGCGCCTGTAGGTTTTCTCTCTTCAAACCAGACACGGCCCCCGCTGAACAACACTCTGCAGTCAGGGACGGGCTCCGACCTCTCAAAGCCGAAGAAGGTCGACTGGTCGCCCGCGGTCCGCGACTACGTTCGCCGTGCCTTCGATCCCGCCAACGCCATCGCAGGCATCGAAAGCACCGCAATGCAGGCCAAGTTGAAGGCAACCATCAGCTTCTTCGCCGAGCGCGATGCACATGACACGACAGATTGGTCAACATACCCCCTCCCCCAGCAACTGCTCCTCGAAGAGCGACGAGGCACGCCCTCTCACCACGATGCAACGAACGGCACTAACCCACTATACTCGTCGCCCGCGAAGAAGCGCAAGTCTCAGGACCCAGGCGAGCTTGCCGCAACGCCAGCAGATGCTTCGATACCACCATGGCGCCAAACTAACCTAGCTGCCCGCATGACTTTCCAGGATAAACCCGCCGAGAAGCGCCACAAGAAGAACGCGAACACAAACGCAAGTAAGTTAGATCAAGCCGATCTGGACAAGCGACGCCAGCGATTCCATTTAGGCAACGGCAACGGCAATGGCAACAAGGCGCCGCCGCCCTGGGCCTCGCCACGGAAGGATGAGGACGAGATCTCCACTGCCCCGATAGTTGGAACCAACCTCAATCTCGAGAAGAGCTACTTCCGACTGACCGCTCCTCCCAAGCCCGAGACTGTCCGCCCACTGCACATCCTGGAGAAGACTCTGGTCATGCTTCGCCAAAAGTGGAAAGCCGATAAAAACTACAACTACATTTGCAACCAGTTCAAGTCCCTTCGCCAGGACCTTACTGTCCAGCACATCAAGAACGCCTTCACCGTGAAGGTGTACGAGATCCACGCCCGGATATCGTTGGAGAAGGGCGATTTGGGTGAGTATAATCAGTGCCAGACGCAACTCAAGGCGCTGTACGCGCAAGGCCTAGAGGGCAAGCCGGAAGAGTTCAAGGCATACCGCATCCTCTATATCGTATACACGTGCAACAAGTCGGACATGAACGACATGTTGGCAGAATTAACCCTTGCAGACAAATCACACCCTTGGATCAAGCATGCTCTTGATGTCCGATCCGCTCTGGCGCTCGGCAACTACCACAAGTTCTTCAAGCTATACCTCGCAGCTGAGAACATGGGCAGCTACCTCATGGACATGTTCATCGAGCGCGAGCGCCTCAATGCTCTGGCTAACATCTCCAAAGGGTAGTTCTACCACCACCCCGCCGCATGGCCATTGCTAACATCTGATAGATACGCTAACGTCACCCTTCGCTTCCTTACTGATGAGCTTGGCTTCGACAACGATGAGACATGCCGTGAATTCCTAGAGTCCCATGGCGCTCAATCCAGCATCGAAGAAAAGACCGACGAGAAGAACGGCACACACTTCCAGGTGAAAGTCCGTACCGTCACTGCACTTTTCGAGGCCTTGCGTACCTCTGCCTTTCGGAACGTAGACATCAAAGGCCAAATATGAAGAGGCTTGATGATTGCGACGTACATCTACCCAATATCATTACCACCGCGGACCTGATTGATCACGCATCACATTCGATACGTCATTTGCGTACGATGCGCTACGTTACTCTCGGGTGCAGCGTTGCAGCGTTACAGAACCAACATTCCGGTATCAGTGCTTCGTTTTCCCCGATGTCAGTTGCTCGGAACGCGGGGTAGCCGATTGATGCGTTGGATGCAACGAACCTTCTAGTCACCTTTTCACACGATGCGTGTCTCAGCATGCAATTTCATTCCGGACTTGCACTTTTACATACACAATTAATACGTCATACTGCCGCAAAAGCACAGCAAAAGAGAAGGACCGGGAAGCCCGAGCAGAAGTCCGGGGTGGCCTGTGGTACACAAAGGTTTCTCGATTGGGGAGCACATGCTGCACGTTGGACCTCACGTTTCAAGCAGCCGGTACTAACCCGTCCGACACCCCACGTGGAGTACAGCCTCGACTGCGCACCGCGGAATTTGCCGGCTGCTACGATTGTCGACTGATCATCGACGAGGAGTGCTATGATTTTCATGGGCGTTTGGTGTTCAGCATCGATGGTCACTTTACCTTTGTGGTTGCTTGTTCGAGGCGCTGGGCTCGGGCCAATGATTTTGCCAAAGATGGCTTTGCGATTGTGATTGGGCGGGGAGGCTCGCTCAACGGCGCGTATTGCCCACCAAGAGGCTAAAAAGCGATCCGACAGTTCGAAATACATTGGTTTACAAATGCTGCTTGCTAGGCGCGTAAGCGCGTGCGTTTTTTGTTGTGTGTGATGTTATTAATTTTGGTGATGATGAGGTGTGTTCATGGCATTGCTGGCATGTTCCCGGCAACGTTGAATGTCTCGTGGGCACGCCGAGCTTGCGCGGCTGTTGAACCGCAGTAAAGTTGCTTCTCGCATGAAGGACCATGACACTTTGTTCGCAAGGATATAGTCAGCAAGGTGGTGTGATTGGAGAGAGAAGTTGAAAAGCAATACTTAATAGTCAAGATCCTGGTGAAATATTCGTTCAAGGTGCACTGACAAAGGACCAGTATACTTTGATGGTTCGAGACAATGCTATCAGTAAGGTGGTGGGTGGTGCAGACGTCTTGACGTGAGACATGGCTAAGAACAAAGGGATTGGAAGGGATTGGCAAGCCACGAGATGGACTTTTACGGCGAGGAGAGTTCCGGATAGATGGTATGTTTCTTTTGGATGATGCGTGTGAGGATGGGTAGTGTACCACAGTACTTCGTAGGTAGGGTACGGCTGGAGAATTGTATTGGTGGTGTGGTGTGTAGGATTACAATGGTACGGTACACAGCACACCATCTTCTCTTCGCAGTTGATACTCCAGTGCAAAGAGTCATGATTGGCTGCGAAAGCTTCGAGTTCGCGGATGAAGCTAGAAGCGGACCTGCAGATGTGGAGGCGGTTGGACGCTGCGAGACTAAGAAGTGCTTCCGAGATGTTCAACTTACAACAGGATGAAATGATGTGCATTGTCGTTGTGTTAGGGCGTTTCTTGAATACAAAGAAGAGGGTGTTCTGAGGCGTTGCTTCGCCTCGATACGTACTACCGTTGTCCACCTCGCAAGGGCTTGTCCATCCTCGCTAGGGCTCGGAGTTCATTCTTCTCGACGCGGCAAGAGGGCAGCCGATTTGCCAAGGGCAGGTGACAGCTGGGAGATCCCTTGCAGCGGCGCAAAAAAGACCCGCGCGATATTCTTGTGGCCCTTGGACAGGTTGCAAAGATTGGACTACTGGACAGGCTCTTGACGACGTTCAAAGCGGCGAAGCAAGAGGCGCAGATCAATCTGCAGTGCAGGTGGTATCCCCGCACACGCCAACTTGCTGGGTCCCGGTCGCTGGTCTGGGTCTGTTCACTCTCTGGGTGGTGCTGGCTTTTGGTTTGGATGCCCGACTATCTGTCTGTCTCTGCCACTGTCACAACTGCCACGTTCATTCACCTTCACTTCCCCGGCACGGCACACGATCACGCTCGCTGGACACGTTCACGCTCGCCGCCGCATTCACCACTCACGCAGCCGGCACGACACGATGAAGGTGAGGGCGCCCCACTACTCGCGCCGCCGCGGCTCGAGTCACTTCGTCGCGCGCATTAGCTGACAGGAGGCGCGCACAGTTCCGCCGTTCGATGAAGGGGGAGAAAGACACACGACCGCACCACATATCTATACCCACCAAAGACTTGACAGCTATCGTGCCGCCTAAAAAGGTACGTCTACGTTGCATTCCTAGAAGTTTTCCCCCACCCACCTGCCCGAAGCGGACGCGGCGCTGTTGGAGGATGCAGAGGGGGTGTTGGGTCTTGGGCGCACGAGAAACAAAGTTTTGGGAGCTGGAGGGCGAGACGAGGGCGAAATGAGGTTTCTTCCCTGGCATGGCACGAGCGCGAGGCTAACGGGCGACCGCCTTCACTTTCACAGGTAATCAAAGCCCTCTACGACTACAACGCCGCCGACACCAACCCGGGCCCCGGCTACCTCAGCTTCTCGCAAGGGGACTTTCTGCACGTCATCGGCCGTGAGAACGACACCGACTGGTACGAGGCCTGCAACCCGCTGTCCAACACGCGCGGACTGGTGCCCGTCTCCTACTTTGAGGGCGTGGGCAAGACTGTGCGCGACTCTGGCAGCTCAGCACCGCGCGCGGACACGCCGAAATCGAGCCACCACGCGCACACGCAGTCGCAGTCGCAATCGCAGTCACAGCAGCAGCCCCACGACTCGGGCTACCAGGAGCGCATCACGAGCCCCGCCGGCATTCCGGACATGGCCATGATGCCCCCGGGGATGCGCATATCGCGCTCCGGCAAGGGCCAGGGCGCCATGGTCTACGGCATCGTCATCTACGACTTCAAGGCCGAGCGGCCCGACGAGCTCGAGGCGAAAGAGGGCGAGGCCATCATCGTCATCGCCCAGTCCAACCCGGAGTGGTTCGTCGCGAAGCCCATCACGCGCCTCGGCGGGCCCGGCCTGATCCCCGTGTCCTTCATCGAGATACGCGACATGACCACCGGCCAGGCCGTCCCGGATGCGCAGGCGGCCGTCACCGCGGCGGGCGTGCCCAAGGTCGAGGAGTGGAAGAAGATGGCGGCCGACTACAAGAACGGCAGCATACCGCTGGGCAAGCTCGAGACAAACTCCCAGCAGACGCTGCAGCAGAGCATGGAGCGCATGAGCGTGAGGAGTAACGCACCCGTCTCCCACTCGCGGAACACGTCCATGGCCCAGCAGCCGCCCCGTGGCCAGTACCGCTCTTCCGACAACCTGCTCGCGCCCGTCAAGGCCTGTGTGCCCCGCTACTGCTTCGCCGACGACATCTTCTGGTTCATCATCGAGTGCCAGATGGAGGACGGTCGCCACTGGGAGCTGCAGCGCCTGTACCAGGACTTCTACGACCTGCAGATCCAGCTCATCGCCACCTACCCCGTCGAAGCAGGCACGAGCGGCGCAGGCGAGCGCACCTTGCCCTTCATGCCCGGCCCCGTGACGTACGTGACCGACAACATATCGAACGGGCGCCGCGCCAACCTCGACGAGTACATCAAGAACCTGCTGAAGCTGGGCCAACACATCACGCACGGCCCGCTGGTGAAGGGCTTCTTTGCGCCGCGGCAGGGCGACTACGAGATTGACCCGGATGTGGTAGCCGCGGAAGAATACAGGCTGTCCCAGCAAAGTGCGCAGAGTTCAGATCCGAGCCAAGGCACAAGCAGACAGTCTTCCGCCGACCAACTCCAAGCCACGACACCAGTAACCCCCTACTCGACCGGCCCCTACAACAACAATTCCAACCACCAACGCGCCCAATCCTCCGTCTCCCAGCCCTACTCCTCCAACCTCAACCCGCCTTCGATGAACCACTCGCACAACTCCTCCTCCTCCAACGCCAACACCAACACCAACGGCCTCTCGGCGCTCAAAATCAAAGTCTGGTTCGAAGAAGACAACTGCGTCGTCATTCGCATGCCCCTCTCCCTCAAATACGCGGACCTCTACACGAAGCTGAAAGAAAGGCGGCAAATGGAAAGACCGGGCGAGGAGCAGGAGGAACTTATGGTTGAGTACAGGGATGAGATTGAGGAGAGTTTTTACCCGATTGAGAATGATGAGGATTTGATGATTGCGGTGGAGAGGAATCCTAGGCTTACGTTGAGTGTTACGCCGAGGGGGGGTGGAGGGGAGTATCGATGAGGTAAGAGTTGAGAGTTCTGCTTTGAAGCCGCGAGCGTTTCTTCTTCTTCTTCTTTTTCGACTGAGCACGTTTGGGGGATGGATGGATGGATGGATGTATGGGCATTGAAG
>Ga0265780_10008005_pt1 | contig 12888 bp, 9 predicted proteins | sample P1T30metagenome_FD_192432 | JGI IMG/M metagenome (GOLD analysis project Ga0265780, IMG submission 192432) | Plant litter microbial communities from East Loma Ridge, Irvine, California - P1 T30 | ecosystem: Environmental > Terrestrial > Plant litter > Unclassified | place: USA: California...
CGCGATCTGACACCGCGAGAACGAACGCTGAAGGAAAGCGAAAGTCATTGACACCGAGGCTTTCGCTTGTCATTCCTACGCCTCGCCGTGACAATCGTGAAGATTCCATGGACTCCCGCCTTGCCGATGGTCCGCTGAGTCCAGATTCACCCACGCAGGTGTCGCGTATTCCCCGAGCCGGCGCCGCCAGCAAGACCGCACCCCCCGTACGCACCATCAAGCGCGTCGAATCTGTCAAATCATTGCAGAAGAAGATCAAGGAGCTACAGCTAGCCATGCAGATGGATGCAGCCCAGTTAGATGCTATCCAGATCCCCCTACCCGCGACGCCTGCGCCGGCCCCTCTACGCCACGTTCGCACCGTCGACAGCACCGGTTCAACTCCGATCATCTCGCGAAGTTCAGGATCGCACAAACCTGGTGGAATGACTGATGTCGCTTCAGAAGATGACCAAGTACAGTCTACTCGCGGCAAAGGTCCTGCCATTTCTGCCGATGTCACCAGCCCAGACCAGCCAGCCGACGCACCGGGATGTGATGCTAGCTACGAGCACGCGCAAACGTTCAAGGTCGATCAAGAGGCAGCGCAGAACGCTGTACAACCCAAGAACGTGCCATGGGGTGTCCCGACAAGTCTTGCTCATGGTACGACGCTCACACCTCCTATCAGCGTACCCACGATCGTCGTCATGATGGCTCACAATTTGGACATAGGGAACCTGAACCTCAACACCCAACAACACGAGGCTGTTTCCGACTCCACGAACCGAGTCGATGACGTCGAGAACACGTCTTCATCCAGAGGGCGGAGTGAACGGTATGTACCCAGTGATCGTAATCAAGCAGACAGCGGGCGTTCATCGCAATCTAGTATGGGCTCGGACCTTCGCGCAACTGCTACGGAATTCGTACCTCAGCCTCCGACCACGACCAGTCCGATCGACGCTACCATGGAGAACACACCTCTCAGTCAATCTCTCGACATAGCCGACCTGCCGGATGCGACGGTGCTCGATAGAAACGGCGTACCTTTCCTTTGGTACATGTACGGCGTACAGTTTGCTTACGAACAGGGTTACCGCAACGGTCGTCCAAAGTCGCCCAAGAAGTACAAGGCGAGCAAGAACCAGCGCAAGTCTATCTCCTCTCCAGCCGATGCTGCGCCTCATGCCTCAAAGGCCGTCCCCATCAACAACCCCGGACTAGCGACTCCTCTTTCGGCCGCAGCGAAGCAGCGTATGACATCCGCAGAGCTGATACCGCCTCCGCCGCTCCCTACTAGACCACGTCAGGAGGAGACTCACCAAGAAAACTACCATCCCAGTTCTCATCGTATGATGTCACCGCCGCAGGTACTCGAGCCTGTTCCAAACCAGCCTTTCGCACACCAGCTTAGTTTGATCCAACAGACCGCCAACAGCAACCGCGCCAACAGCAACGCTCCCCGTCATTTTGGTGTTAACCCACAACCCTGGGCTGGTTTCCCATCTGGCCCTCGCAACGCGCATCCTCCCACGTACTACACAGTACCCCGCCATGGTCACCGCAACAACCGTGGCAATGGCCTGTACGGCGGTCGCGGCAACGCTGCCGGTGTCCCCATCGATGCTACCGCCCCGTTCCCCAACCCCACCGCACCACAGGGCCGACCTGACCAACGCCAGACCTACGAGCCGGCAGCCGTTGATTACTCAGACTACACTATCGGAAAGGAATCTTGCGGTCTGGTCAACATCACTGTTGCGACAGAGCGTGCTGGTGGCGAGCCATGTAATGCATGTGCTCCCGACCATTGAGCGATTGGTGGTCTTTCGCAGGTAAATTGGATAAGAAGAGATTGATTGAGGAAGTGAATATGGGAGGATAACATGGCTTGGACAGAGAAGGCTATTGGTATCGTACTGGATACGTCATTGAGATTGCACATGGCATACGAAGCATGTCTTACCAGGGGACGAACAGGATCGATGGATGGGATTGCTTGAGTAGTAGTTGATAACGAGGAATGAATAAAATGTATATGATCATGACTGTTCGGTGAGGAAGCCAAGAGGAAGGGTGAGCCTTGCTGTTCATCTCGACATTCGCGTGTTGTCAATGAAGGTGTTATGGCCTTTCTTTCATCCGGATGCGGACACTAAAGACAACCTGAGAGGCGCCACACTGCGCGTTACCGGCCTCCCCATCGTGATGTTCGGAGATACAGCACACCCATGATGTATTACACTCACAATAAGCTACCTTTCTATTCCTTCGAGACACTCGACAGCGACATCACTCCATAATGCTTGTCTCTCTCATTTCCCTCCTCGTAATCTCCTCACGGCAAAGACAAGCCTCCGCAATCCAGTTATCCGACCTATCTTCATGCGCTGTAAGCCTTCCTTCTTTCCCCAGCAACCCCCGACCGCGCCCTCACTCACTTACCCCCATCACAGCAAAAATGCGTCATAGAAACCACCACCTTCCACGGGTCCAACAACGAGTTTTGCGACCTCTATGCAACCATAAACCCCGCGTGTGACTGCTACCGTCGCAATAGGTCCGTTGCTGGCCTGGGCGTCTGCAGCGGTGTGGAAGCGGGTAGGGATGTGCTGGATGAGGAGTGTGAGGCTAAAGACTTTGAGGACGCGGAGGATTATGTGGAGGGGCTGTGTGGGAGTGGGACTGTAAGGGGTCGTAATGGCCGTGGTCGTGTTGATTCGGGTGAGGATATTTCCGTTTCGTCGACGGCATCAGCTGGGGGAACCACGACGTTGGAGACGACGAGTACGAGCGGGCACGATTCTGGGTGGGCGGCCGAGGAGACTATGATTATGACTGCGTCGCTACAACCTACGCCTGCGTCTTCAGATTCGAATAACGCGGCGGTATCTTCGCGTACTGTCAGCGAGGCTTCTGAAGCCACTACGGAGGCAGGCAGTCAGAGTAGAGCGCATAATTCTGCTCTTGCAAGCACCAGTGAGACAAATGTCACGCCGACTTCTTCAGCACTGCCGACACAAACACAAACATCCGCCCGGCGCCTGTCTCCCAGCGTCAAAATCGCTTTAGCAGCAGGCATACCCTGCGGCGCGCTGTTTTTGGTCGTTTTTGGCGCAGGCGTGCGCCTGGTTCTCAAACGAAGGAAACTCACGAAAGCGAATGAGATCACGCGCAGCCAAACACGGGCAAATAAGGACAGAGCGATGGGCCTCGAACGTGAGCTTGACGGGTTTGATACGTCAAGGCACGAAATGAAGACGAATGGCAATAGGGCTGAGCTCCATGTCGCAGTCGAGAGACATGAGATGGGAACGAATGGCAACAGGATAGAGTTACAAGTCGCAGTTGAGAGACATGAGATGGAGACGCATGCTAATAGGGCGGAGTTACATGGCGCAGTCGAGCGTTACGAGTTGGATGGACGGGAATGGTTGAAAGATGGTTGATGGGCTGGTGACGTTGTGCACCTAGGCTCGCTGCGCAGTCTTCCGAAGCGCATAGCTAGGTATCGGCTCACCGTCGCTTTACGGATTTAGTCAACCGATGCACTGTCCGATGTATATTCATCCGACCCAAGTCCACGGGCAGCGCTGTGGTCAATTTTAGGCCGGAGTAAATGTCCGTTGCGTGACTGGCGGGCGGGCCGGTCCGCTAGTGATTAGAATCGGGTAGGTGCGATTGGTAAGGAGAAAAGTAGTCACGCGACTCCAACCAAGGTAAACTCTGCGCTTTGACGCATAATATCAGAAGGACTTGGGCGTTTTATCTGGTTGCTGCCTGAGATGAGATATTCGCAGCGATGACTATGCTTATGTGGGGGGGTTGGTATTCCGATTTTATTGAACTCTGTGTCTTGCTCTTGGAGTGGATCTGGCGGACAAATGGCAAGAGAGGTATTGTGGTGACTACGCGGGAATTCGCTCCGAAAGCAGGTGTTGGGGTGTCTTCAAGCGAAGAGTCAGACTTATTTTAATTCTGGACCATAGTTGAGGGCGGTTCTTAGGCTGGTCGCGCTGAACAGGAAAGTGCGAGGTAAAAGTATATAAGTGAGCTGAACGCACTTTCTTTTGCTCCCATCGACTTCATCGACCGCGACTACTCATACGGCTCTAGTGACTTCAGAAGACTACAAGCCTGTTAGTGACAACCAAAGCAGCAGTAAGACGCCTACCTCTATTACAACCTTGACACAACACCTTTCTAACCCACCTTGTAGCCTCCACACTCCGCCAACACCTCAACCATCCCAACTGAAACCCAGTCTTGTAGACTCCACACCCCACCGACACCTCAACTATCTAGACTGAATCCCAGTCTCATCGTCTCCCCGGTTCAAGATGTCAAACTTCGGCGACAACATGGCGGTAATGTCCACTCCCAGCGCCAACATGGGTGTAATGCCCACCCCAACACCGCCTATGGGGCCGCCATGTTACCCAGACAACTACACCGGCTTTACGGTGGAGCAGCAGAACGAGTTCACTGAGCGTCTGAATAATCAGGGGCTGCTCCTTGACAAGATCGAGGGCATTGAGGTACCACGCCCATATGCCCTTCTATGGCGACCTGTCACGAGAGCAAGAGAATTGCAGCCAGGATACGATTCGAGGACCGATCTTGTGTATCTCCTCTCGCGCTTCCCGCCTCCTCCGTGGGGTCCTATCTTCGAGGAGTTGCGCCACAAGTGGCAGCGTCCGGACGAAGCCGCCTACTGGGCCTGCCAGCAGGCGCAGCTGCATGAGCAGCAGCTAGCGGCGGGTTGGCAACAGATACCATACGCTCATCCACAGCAGGATGAGATGGGTGGACAGAGCGCGCAGATGCACGCTCAATACTGGGAGGCCAGGAACACGGAGGAGACACTTGCTGCTGCGCATCGAGCAGCGGAGAAACGGCGCCGGAATGACATGGCGATGGAGAGGGGAGACAGCGGTGTCGATGTGTTGGGCAGGAACAATGAGTCCAGGCTTGAAGAGACTGTGGCGCCCAGCCCAAACATCGATTCACGTTTGCTCGACATGTAATACGGACGGTAATGGACTGTGTTTGCTGAGTGATCTTGGAGCGTCGCATCACACCGCGAGTCTTCGGAGTTGAGTAGCGATCCGGTATCTGGCTTCGACTACCGCGACCCTAAAGAGCGAAGAAAGTGGACAAAAAAGACGCGGTCGATAAGACTGGCTGAGCTGGAGAGATAGAACCACGCGTACGGAAGGTTGCGCGAGAGTACTGTTTTATTGCGATGGTTTCCTGCATTTCAGTTGCATACATACTTTTCATAGAACTACACATTTGACAATCCATCCTTTGCTTCCCACCCGACGCGCAACATCGCACATCCTCATCGCAACACCACACGCGTTCAAACATGGAGATCGTGACGTGAAATTACTGACGTCGAATAGGCGCAGCACGGTGGTCCGTTCTTAGTGCGATGACGATTTACGGGGGCACTGCCCGCTAGGTGGCAACCTGCAGCGTGATCACCGAGTGCAATTCCGCGCGATGCCGATGCGATCGGACGATGCCAATGTCCGGATGTGCGGGCGCGTATATCGTGTATATCGTCGTTGGAAATGCGATAGAGAGCGATGAAGACGCAGAGAGGGGTGAATCGTGATAATCAAAATTGAAATTACGATCGTGTGCGACAATGCACGTCACAACGTCATGACAGGCTCGAGGTCTGGAATCCGCTTGCACGCCAACACGTGATAGCGCGCTTGGCGTTGAGGCGGAGCGCTCGGACAGCGGAATTAGCGATGAAGCCTCTTGGAGCTGGTGCCAACCTCTCCAGACCCGCGTCCCCTTTGCCTCCAAACCTCCATCGTCCAGAACCCCAATGTCTCGCATTCAATGGTGTCCTCGCAAAATGAGGTGGGTATCGTTACCTACCCGGCTACTGTCAACATAGCGACACTTGTCATCTTCTTCCTCTACCTCCTCGTCTCCATCTGGCTCATCATCCGCCAGGGCCTGGGCCACAGCTCGCCATGGATCTGGCTCACCCTGCTGTCCATATGTCGCCTCACGCAGGTGTCGCTCGATTTGGCAGCCACGACCAAGTTTCCGAAATTTTCAGCGCCGAACACGACCCTGGAAAGCGGTGTTGCCATCCTCACCACCATGGGGCTCACGCCGTTGTTTATGGCCACCAGTAGCTTGCTCAACACGACCACGCGCCCCAAGGGCCGACGCATGCAATGGATCCTGCTCATGGTCCACATTCCGCTCATCATCTCCTTCATTCTTATCGTGGCGGGTGGCATCGATCCGGATTCTCGAGACGGACCCACTTTTGCAGCGACGGAAGCCACTAAAGCCGGTGTTTCGCTGTACTTGGCGTGTTTCCTCGTCCTCATCTGGTCTACCACGGTCATCTCAGCGCGTCTTTACCTTGCCGACAGGGACGAGGTGCGGATTCTGACGACTGTCGTTATGAGCCTGCCGTTCTTTGTCGTCGATGTCGTCTACATGATGTGCTTCGCCTTTGAGCGGTGGCGTGCCAACGAAGGTAGCGATGGTTGGAAGAGCATGCGCTTCAACGTTATCAGTGGTAATGTGACTTTGCAATTGTGCATGTGAGTATTACGATTTTTTGTTGAGTCTGCCCCATTTGCTAATGTTTGCAGGCAAGTCATCATGGAATGGATCATTGTTGGGCTGTACCTTGCCCTGGGTCTTGAATTGCCAAGCAAAGCTGTGAGATTGCGACGGCAGATTGAAGACCAAATGGACCAAGCTAGGAACATTGACGTGGACGCATGGCAAGAGACGGTGTTGTGGAAGTTGCACGACAGCGTATCGCGGCTTGTCGCTGCGATGATCATGCCAGCCCTGCAGTTCGCGCACTGGATGTTGGGAAAGATCTTACGGTCCGGCCAACAAAACACGCCTTGAGGTGTCGGCAAGAAGCATTGCTCATAAACATCGACATCAGGATATGATCTCTTCTCAGAGCGCGATCACGGCGGGCCTATGACGTCACGAACGACAGTTGCTGTCGGAAGCTTCCTACGAAGTGCGCACCCGGCTTCCATGCCCGAGACCACAACGGCACCTCGCTGCAAATATCCTTGCGTCAGCAATTGCATCCGTCGACCAATTTCACTAAGGCCGTTCGCTCTGCCTTCGGTCGTGGCAAAATGCGTCGAGGTACGGCTATCGCGGCACGCCTACAGCACCCCTGTGCCCACAATTCGCGACGCGAAACACCAAAGTCCGCCACCGCGCGAATGCGCTACTCCCTCTCTGTTCGGAATCGCGTCGCACGCGACGGAGTGGCACACTGCCAGAAATTCAGAGAGGAAGGCAGCAGATGTGAGGCAACGCTACAGAATACAGCAGCATGGGAAGCTGGTGGGTGGACGGCTGAGAAGAGCACACAGGTTACAGCTAATGCCTAGCACAATGCATACGATGCACTTTACGACGACAGTCCGCTGATCCCTTCGAAGTCGTTGGCAGATATGTACAAGCAACATCGTGTGAACCTGTGAGGTCACGCCTATGCCAGGCGCCCCCAAGGGTGGCCAGATTCCGTGTGGCATACATACTACAAAACCACAACAAGTAGATAGCCTTCAAGACAATGAATACTTCCCGTCTAATACCGTTGTGCAGAATGCGACACACACCCTACCCACTTCTTGTGGCACTGCCTTGTCGCCATTCCCACCGCTTCGGCCGGGCTTGAGCCTTTTCCGATATGCTCGCTATTCTTTCTATAAAACGCTGTCAGCGACTTTGCTTCCTCTCTCCATCCATCACACACACAATTCGTGTTTTATTCAAAAGCACAAAGCACTCATGAATGTTCGATTTCTGGCTGCTGAAATGGTCAAAGACGGTACCCATGAGATTGTGCGAAAATCGTTTTGATGGAACAACAGTCCAAAGATCTGACTCAAAAATCGTGCCGACTTCTGGCCATGCGTTTGGAGTTAAAGTTTAGAGCATTGCTCTTTCCTCACATGCGGCTGCGCGTGTCGCCCTTGGCTTTGCTACAAAAGACTTCATCCTCTGTCTTTCTTCTTCACTCTTGCACTACGTTACCTTGCCGTTTCTACCAAAACAACACCATCGTAACCCCATGAGTTCGCGTCTCGTCCAGTCGGCCACTCAAAATGAAACGAGACGAGGTTATGATTTGGGAAAGCGCGTGTGATACACAACCCTCTACTTTGTCGAACCAATCAACTTGTCATGCATCAAAAGCCATCACGGTATTTGTCATGTGCTTCTGAAGGGTTTTTCTTTTCGTTCAGCATAGAACGCACATGCGCGTCCAACTTCAGTAGAGCTGTCCAAAGAGCCAACGAGACCAAATACATGTTTGCGACGATGCGAGACCCTGTCGCCTACATCAAAGTAGAAGGTGTCTTCGCGGCTGAACGCTATGTACACGACAAAAGGGTGCATAATGCCCGACGATGACAATGCGGCTATGGTCATCCCAGCGTTGTTCTGCGGTATAAAGTCGACTTTTGCCTTCGTTTCGATTTCCTGACTTCTTCTACACACAGTTTTCGAAATACAAAAGCGACGATCAAATGTGGTGTGCCTGCTTTTCTTGCTCTCCAAATGCTGACAATGCGTTAGTCATGTGCTACTGTCTTCTCTTGCGTTCCAAAATCATAGAATATGAAAACCTGTTGCTTTCTGGTGTCCGACAATTACGAAAGAGCTCATACGTATTTTGAAAGGCTCGAGTATATGGTACTACGCTGATGAGGTAGGGCATGATCATGAAATAGCTGTGCTAGGATTTTTTGAATTATAAAAGAGTGAGATCTATGCCGAAAAGTTCCATCGACTCACAATTATCCCTACATTAACAATACCTCTATTCGAAACTAAAACCCATTGGTATCGCTGTAATAGGGCTGGTAACAGACCAAGGTTTTATCCTGCGACATCCCATCGCTACTTATGCCGTCCAAAATGGGACAGCTTTACACGATGTTCTCGTCGTATGCGGATCCCAAAATTCCAGGCTATAGCATTGACTACAACCACGACATCTCTGCGCATCAATTCGAGCGAGATGATGCTTTCTGAACTTTCCCGAACGCATGCCACAGAAATGGTAAAGTTGAGTAGACTATGTAGCTGCCTGGGTGTACTTAAACCGATGAGGCAGGTAGAAGCAGTCTTGGCAACTACGTCATTCCGATGCTCGGGATTTGGGTGTAAGGCTACCCGCGATAAGATCGGAACAAGACATCGGCACCTGCATTAGCAAGCATCGTGACTACATGCGAACATGGGCTTTCCACGTCAATTGCAGTCGCGATAACTACCCGCGGTGATGTATGACAAGCCGTTGGGATGAGGAGATGTATAAATGGCAATTCCGATGAGCTGGTAAATGTCCGCAAGCCGCGCCTTCCCTACACAGACTGACACCAGCCGTTCAGAATGGTGCACTTCACACGCCTCGCATTTGCATCGCTCTGCCACGTGGTAGCTAGCCAAAATATGCCTTTCGATGCACGAGAAGCGACCATCGACTCGGTACACCATGCGCTCTACTCCAGACTCTCAACATGCCGCGAAGTGGTATCTTCATTCCTGTCCAATATCGAAGCCAACAACAACCGAACAAACGCAATCATTGCGTTAAATCCCAATGCTTTGGCTATCGCCGATCAGCTGGATGAGCAGCTTTCGGCCGGCAATGCTACTGGTCCACTCTTTTGCGTCCCGATATTGCTCAAAGACAACTACGATACAGCGGATATGCCGACCACTGGTGGAAACTTGGCTTTGGCGCATTCGCAACCGTCTGAAGACGCTCCAAGCGTGGCTGCTTTCAAGAAGGCAGGAGCTATCATCCTCGGCAAGGCTAACCTGCACGAGCTTGCTTTGGAAGGCATCAGCGTATCATCTCTGGGCGGGCAGACTATCAACCCATACGACTCCACACGAACACCAGGCGGAAGTTCGGGTGGGACTGGTGCTGCGGTCGCCTCGTCATTCTGCGTATTCGGCACCGGGACAGATACAGTGAACTCGCTCCGCAGTCCAGCATCGGCAAACTCTTTATGTAGCATCCGGCCTACGCGTGGACTCATCACTCGGACTGGCATCGTCCCAATATCGACCACACACGATGTTATCGGACCCATCGCGAAAACGATCAAAGACGTCGCCACAGCTCTGACTGTCATGGCTACAACAGGCTATGATGCAGCCGACAACGACACTGCACTCGTCCCAAGTCCCATTCGCGGCATCGACTACACTTCCAAGCTTTCCAGCACTTCACTCAAAGGTCTACGTATCGGCGTACTGAACAGCTTCTTCAACCGCACAGACACCCCCGAAGTCACACCCGTCAATACTGCAATGGACTCTGTCATGTCGCGTCTCACTGCAGAAGGCGTGACACTGATTGCCATCAACGAGACCATTTACAACGCAACCGCCATCCAAACTGCGTACGACGTCCAACGCTTCGAGTACCGCGAGCTCATGGACCAGTATCTAGAACGTCCTTCCCTTCAAGGCGAGCATCCCAGCACACTGAACGAACTATATTCTCGCAAAGCCGTCAATGGGTCCGGAGGAGAGTTCCTCGTCATCCCCTCTCAATACGAGTACGTCAACACCGCTCTCGTATCCTCCACCGGCAACGCTACATACAACGATCGTCAAGCCGGGATCCGCAATCTCAGGCTCGCACTTCTCAACACATTCACGTCGAATAACCTCGACGCGATCATCTACCCCGAACAGAAGAACCTCGTCGTTAAGATCGGTTCGCCGTCACAATCTGGACGTAATGGTATCTTGGCCGCATTGACAGGTACGCCCGTTGTCACCGTGCCAGCGGGCTTCTCCGACTCGAGTGAAGAGGCGCCAATTGGCGTACCGATCGGCATGGAGATTTTGGGGAGGCCATGGGAAGAAGAGAAGCTGTTGGGGATTGGGTATGCGGTGGAGCAGTTGTTGAAGGTGAGGAGAAGTCCTGTTTGGGCGAGAGAAATGGTAGAGGGAAAGAAGTACGAGAGTGTGCCGGTTGTGAAGCCGGATACGGGAAATATTCCGGATGTGTATCCATTGGGGACGCTGGAATAGAGTTGAAGACGACAAGGGCGTTGGAAACGCCTATTGTCATCATTTTGTGAGATGCGTTCGGCACAATGTTAACGCACGATGCTGCTATTCAGCTTGAGTCACGAGAATACCACAGCGATGCATCATAGCAGCTGCTCTGTCCGACCATTGCGGCTTTTCTGAAGCAACCATGCAAAACCTCGTAGCCTACCTTCTCGTCGGCTCTGCGTCGGTCGCAAAGGCTTCTCCAGCTCTGTCGTCGACCGTACAGTCGTGACACCGGCTGCAAGCTCCCTTCTTTCTGCTCGCCATTGTATAGACCGGGGACAGTGAAGACTGGTGAAGCGTTTCGAAAGGTATGAGGCACGTCGCGACAGAGACCGGGGCCCGAGCGGCGTTTAGTTCGATATCGCAATGGAAAGGCATCGTAGCCGATGCGTACCGCATGTGATCTGAACTCTATGCTTAGGACATGGCTTCGTTCAGACTGCCGCAATCGTCAGGGCCTCAGTTGGTATGTGTATCAGGATTTGCAAAAAAAGTGACGTACCAATGCTGCGTCGTGGCTGTGCACCTAATAGCTGCGGTTGTATAGCAGAAGATACTCCGTCGCTGCCGACGAGCGCCGCACGTGAAAGCCCAAATGCGTTCATTCGGATGTCGACCGATGTTGTGAGACGCGCCTCGGTTGGTCGGCATCACGGAGGTATGCCAAGACTCTGACTAATGCGCGGGCCTAGCCGCTGGTGGCCGTCCTCTGCGCCTCAGAACCACACTCCAACCTCACAACACCCCCGCCGCGGCCACCAGTTCCACCCCAGTCGCGCACCAGCAGCCACAAACGGAACACTCAGGCCGGATCATGGTCGCGCCGGAGGCAGAACCTACCCCAGATGCAGTATCAACATCCCTGAAACCGACGATGTGCCACTAGGAAACCTTGTTCCCAGAAGGGAACGACGAAACTTTCAACTGACCGCTCTCGTGCTTCAAGATATGGAAACACCGGTTTGATTTGGTCTGTCCGAGACCCTGATCACCCTGATCACCATCTGCAGGTATGGTCTGCATTCGCCTAGCACCCTGCCGCACATCTTCATCGTGGCTATTGCAGTACGGCTGATCGACGGACTTGCGCAGTCACGACTCGACATATATTCGACTACAGCGTAATTGGACGCATCTCTACAATGATAACATCTAAACAAAGTCAACGATACATTCTTGAAGGCAGTCGCCCGAACATCGTCAAGTACCCCGAATAGCACGCATAAACGTCCACCGCCTCAGCCACTCTCAGTTTCATGGAATCAAGGGTTCATTTGTGTTCACTGCCAAGCTTTGAAACCTCAGACTTCCGAATGCTTAGCCCTAACTCGCCCTAGCCACAAGTCCGTTTATCCACCGGTAAACTTTGGACGATTCATGCAACACTGTGTGCTGTTGCTGACTACGACAGGTTGGTGCAAAGTTCTTACCGACACTACCGCATCACCGGAATCGTCACCAATTCATACGTCTCAGTCTCCAGTAATCATGTCGACTTCACACCAGATTGGCTCGGTACACTTGCCAGACTACCTTCAACGTCTAAGACCCAACACACAGAGTCATGTTTGCAGTATGTTTCTGGATTTGATGCTGCCGCAAACACGTTTCGTACGTTTTCGTTTAGCGACTCCGCACCTCATGCAACGTTTCTACGTGACCACGATGGGTTTGAAACTCCATCGTACCCAGGCTCTCACGTCTTGGCCAAACCGGAGCGCCTCACCACCTTGGAACTAACCAAAGTCGATGCTGGTCACGATGCCGAATACCCTTCTCGGTGTCTGCCTGTGC
>Ga0265780_10008007_pt1 | contig 12888 bp, 9 predicted proteins | sample P1T30metagenome_FD_192432 | JGI IMG/M metagenome (GOLD analysis project Ga0265780, IMG submission 192432) | Plant litter microbial communities from East Loma Ridge, Irvine, California - P1 T30 | ecosystem: Environmental > Terrestrial > Plant litter > Unclassified | place: USA: California...
ATTGCACGACCGCGGGGGAGCTGGCCGACGGCTTTACGCACGATCGCCTGGAACCATGAAGTGGACGCGATCGGTCCGGGCGTTCCGGTCTGCCAATGCTCGTCATAGGCCATCAGGATCACCGCGTCGGCCGAGGCGCCGATCAAAGAGAGGTTCCAGGCCGGGTCGGACACGGGCGCAGCGACCGCCAGCGTCCAGCCGCGCTGACGAAAGCGGGCATGTGCCTTGGCAAGAAAACTGACGAGATCAGGCTGCGCGTCGGCTGGCAGATTTTCGAAATCCACCACCGCCCCGCGCGCACCGTCGTTGAGCAATTGTGCTCCCAGCGCATCCAGAAACCGGTCGTTCGCGGCCGGGTCGCGGAGAAGGGCTGCCGCGCCCGCTCCGTCCCACGTGCCGAGCAGCGCATTCTGGACCATCAGCCAAAGCCGTGGCGCTTTTGGAAGCGCTGCCAGCGCGGCACGGCCGGCGTCGTCAGGCACGATCGTCATCATATGGTCAGCGCCGGTGACGGAAAGTCGCGCTGCGACCACGATGGAAAGTTCGCCGCCGTGGGCGCGAAGCGTGCTTGCGCTTGCAGGATCCCACGGAGCGTGGAAGCCGATGAGGCGCTCGGCCGACGCTGGCGCCATCGCCGCCAGCGCTACGGCCGCCGCGACCATGATCCGCGACACGCTTCGACAGGTGCGGCTCATCATGTTTGGAATATCTCCTGTCGCATCGGCTTTCTGGCATGAGGTCACTTCGCAGGTCCAGCAGACAATGGCAGTGCGAGCAAGCCGCTCTCGGTCGGGCCGCAGGAGCGGGCGCCGGTAGTTACCGAACGAGCGCGGAGGCACGGTGAAGCCGCGCGTTGTGGGCTGTCCAAATACAAGGTAGATGTCGCGAACACAGCGGGAGTTCGGACAATGACCATCCAAGTCAATGGCTCAAGGGTGTCGATCCCGGACGATCCACGCGTCTCGCTGCTGGACCTGCTCCGCGAACACCTCCACCTGACGGGAACCAAGGTGGGCTGCAACCAGGGCGCGTGTGGCGCCTGCACGATTCTGGTCGACGGCGAGCGAATCATCTCGTGCCTGGCGCTGGCGGTGCAGTATGACGGCCGCGAGATCACGACGGTGGAGGGGCTGGCCAAGGGCGACACCTTGCACCCGCTGCAAGCCGCCTTCGTCGAGCATGATGGTTTCCAATGTGGCTATTGCACGCCGGGGCAGATCTGCTCCGCGATCGGCATGGCGGGTGAGATCGAGCGCGGCATACCGAGCCATGTGACCGAAGACTTCGGCGCGGAGACCATCGCGGTCAGTCGCACCGAGTTCCAGGAGCGGATGAGCGGCAACCTGTGCCGCTGCGGCGCGCACAACGGCATCATCGACGCCATCAGCGAAGTCTATGGCAACGATCCGGGCGCGCTGGAGCGCTTCGCGCTTGTCGAGGAGCCGGCGGAATGATCCCGTTTACTTATCACCGGGCAACCGACGCCGCGCATGCACTCCAACTGGCGGGCGCGGACGCGAAGTTCCTCGGCGGCGGCACCAACCTCGTCGATCTGATGCGCGAAACGGTCGAGCGGCCGGCCGTGCTGGTCGACGTGACCGGCGTGTCGGACAGGGTAGAGGAGCGCGAGGACGGCAGTCTGCTGATCGGCGCGGGCGTGAAGAACAGCACCTTGGCGGCACATCGTGCGGTGCGCACCCGCTACCCGGCGCTCTCCCGTGCGATCCTGGCCGGCGCCAGTGCGCAGATCCGCAACATGGCCACGGTCGGCGGCAACCTGCTCCAACGGACCCGCTGCACCTATTTCTACGACAATGAAGGCTCGCGCTGCAACAAGCGCGCGCCTGGTGCGGGCTGCGATGCGATCGGCGGCTTCAACCGCATTCACGCGATCCTCGGCGCTTCGGACGCGTGTGTCGCGACGCACCCGTCCGACATGTGCGTGGCGCTCGCCGCGCTGGACGCGGCGGTGCACATCACCGGCGCGGGCGGCGATCGCCGCGTGGCGATGACCGACTTCCACCGTTTGCCGGGGGAGCAGCCGGATATCGAGACGGTGCTCGCGCCTGGCGAACTGATCACCGCGATCGAACTGCCCGCGCTCGGGCTCGCGGCGCACTCGACCTATCGCAAGGTCCGTGACCGGGCGAGCTACGCGTTCGCGCTGGTATCGGTTGCCGCCGCGCTGAAGGTGACCGACGGGCGGGTGAGCGACGTAAGGCTCGCGCTTGGCGGTGTGGCGCACAAGCCGTGGCGCGCTGCCAAGGCCGAAGCGCTGCTGAAGGGCGGACCGGCGACCGCCGAGGCGTTCCGAGCCGCAGCCGAGGCCGAACTGGCCGAGGCGAGGCCACTCAACGACAATGGGTTCAAGATCGAGCTGGCGGCACGGACGGTGACCGCCGTGCTTTCCGAACTGGCGGGAGTGGACGCATGAGCAACATCGTCGAAGACGCCAAGAACGCGGTGCAGGGCATCGCGCAGATGGCGATGCAGAAGGCGATCCAGCTCGCCCCCGACAGCTTCATCCCCGGCGGGCGCCCCGACCCGCTGATCCGCGAGCAGCACGGCAACATCGGCAAGCCGCTCTCGCGTCTGGACGGTCCGGTCAAGGTGCGCGGGGCGGCGCCGTTCGCGGCGGAAATCGCGATCGAGAACATGCTCTATGCGTCCGTCGCGTTCAGCACCGTCATCAAGGGCCGCATCAGCCATATCGACATGGTCGCGGCCGAGGCCGCGCCCGGCGTGGCCTTGGTGATGACGCACCTCAACGCGCCAAAGATGGCCAACGTGCCCTTGTTCATGACCAAGCCGAAGGCGGCAGGGGGCATCGACCTCCCGATCATGCAGGATGATCGCGTGCACTGGAGCGGGCAGCCGATCGCGGTGGTGCTGGCCGAAACGCAGGAGCAGGCCGATCATGCCAGGTCGCTGCTCCGCTTCGAGTATGAGGCCGAACCTTCCGTTACCTCCTTCGCCGCGGCAAAGGCCAAGGGCACCGAGACCGGCCAGTTCATGGGCCAGCCGATGAAAATGGAGCGTGGCGATACGGAGAAGGCGCTGGCGGCCGCGCCGTACAAGGTCGACAGCAGCTACACGACCCCGCGCCACAGCCATAATGCGATAGAGCTGCACGCCTGCACTGTCGCGTGGGATGGGGACGACCTGCGCGTCCACGACGCCTCGCAGCTTGTCGCGCATACCGCGTGGAGCCTCGCGCAGGTGTTCGGGATCGACGAGAAGCAGGTTCGCGTCACTTCGCCGTTCGTCGGCGGCGGATTCGGCGGCAAGTGCCTGTGGTGGCACCAGGTGCTAGCGGCGGCCGCCGCCAAGCTGACCGGGCGCCCGGTGCGGCTGATGCTCTCGCGCGAAGGCGTATATCGCGTCGTCGGCGGCCGCACCTCGACCGAGCAGCGTGTCGCGATCGCTGCGCAGGCCGACGGCACGTTCGATGCGCTGGTCCATACCGGCACGGTGGTGATCAGCCCGCACAACACCATGCCTGAGCCCTTCATCTTGCCGGTGATGAGCGCCTATGCGAGCGGCAGCCTCAAGTTCGATCTCGAAGTCGCCTATATCGACATGCTCGCCAATACCTTCATGCGCGCGCCGGGCGAAGCGGTGGGCACCTTCGCGCTGGAATGCGCGGTGGACGAGCTTGCGGTCGAGATGAACATGGACCCGATCGAGCTACGGCTGAAGAACGAGCCCGAGAAGGACCCGATCAGCGGTGCGCCACCCTCGCAGCGCGACACGGAAAAAGCCTATCGTGACGGCGCCGAGCGGTTCGGCTGGTCCGGGCGGGGTGCGCCCGGCAGCCGGCGCGAGGGCGAATGGCAGATCGGCATGGGCGTCGCCACCGCGACCTATCCGTACCACCGTATGCCCGGTGGCGCGGCACGCATGACGCTGTCGCAGGGTGGCGGCGTGACGGTGGAGATCGCCGCGCACGAAATGGGCATGGGCACCATGACCGCGCACACCCAGGTGGTTGCCGACCGGCTCGGCTTGCCGCTCGACAAGGTCGATTTCCGCTATGGCGACAGCTTCCAGCCCGGCGTGGTGCTTGCCGGTGGATCGCAGCAGACCGCCTCGATCGGGTTTTCGGTGATCGCCGCGCAGCGTGAACTGGTGACCGAATTGCTCAAGCTGGCAGGCAACGATTCACCGCTGGCCGGGCTGAAGGCGGACGAGGTCGGCGGCATGGACGGCGGGCTGGCCAAGCTGGACGAGCCGAGCCGCCGCGAAAGCTACGCCTCGATCCTGTCGCGCGCGCAGCGAGACGAGCTGGTGGTCGAGGCCAGCGCGCCGCCGCCGATCGAGCTTCAGCACTGGTCGATGCATAGCCACGGCGCGATGTTCTGCGAAGTCGGCGTGAACGCGGTGACCGGCGAGGTGCGCGTGCGGCGCTTCCTCGGCTCGTTCGATTGCGGCCGGATCCTGAACCCGAAGACGGCGATGAGCCAGTTCCGCGGTGGCATCATCATGGGGCTTGGCCTGGCGTTGATGGAGGAGACGCAGTTCGACGAGCGTCTCGGCCGCATCATGAACCCGAGCCTTGCGGAGTATCATGTGCCCGTCCACATGGACGTGCCCGAGATCGAGGTGATCTGGACCGACATTCCCGACCCTCATGCGCCGATGGGCGCGCGCGGCATCGGCGAGATCGGCATCACCGGAGTCGGCGCGGCAGTGGCGAACGCGATCTTCAACGCGACCGGCAAGCGCATCCGCGACCTGCCGATCACGCTGGACAAGTTGCTGTAGGGTTCTTCACGGCCCGTCGCCACGCCCGGGCCGCTTGCTGCGGGTCCAGGTGTGGCGCCGGCAGGCGCGACGTTGGCAAGGGAACGTTGCCAAGAACGCGTGGCTGACCGCCGCAGGCGTATCATCGTGGCGCCCTCCGGCGAAGTATGGCGCCGTGGTGTTGGCGAACAGTGCCGCGCAGGCGAACAGCCGGGATGGGGCACGCATCAGGGTTTTTCTAGCGGCCGTCTGCGACCCGTTATCGCTATCATAGTTGCCGGAGCTCTCGCGTAGAGCGAACAGCGTGCCGTCTCTCCACTTCCACGATCGCGCATCAGCAGATATGGTTGCGATATCATCGCAGCTGACCGGCAGACCGGCGGCGCGTGGGAGGATGAAGACTTGGCCGCTATCCGTGCAATCCTGACCAGCGCTGCCACGCTGTTCGCCGTCGTGCCTCAGTCCGTGTCCGCACAGGCGGCATCCGCGCCGCCGCCTGGTACGGCCGACAGCGGCTACCATGAGCGGACGCCGGCCGCGATCGCGCGCTTTCCGGGCGATGGCGCCGGCGCGTTCAGGACGCGCCATTACCGCGATCTGTTCGCCGAACAGCTTGGCACCAAACCGGGCGAGGCCGAGGCCAAGGTGGAGGCGGCGTTCCAGCAGTTCTTCCACGGCGACGGGCAGGAGCAGCGCGTCTATTTCGAAACCGGCGCGAACGCGAACGGTCCGCTCGCCTATATCACCGACTGGGCGAACAACGACGCGCGCACCGAGGGCATGAGCTACGGCATGATGATCGCCGTGCAACTTGGCCACAAGCGCGAGTTCGATGCGCTGTGGAACTGGTCGAAGACGTACATGCTCGTCACTGATCCGAAAAACCCGTCACTCGGCTATTTCGCCTGGTCGATGGCGACGGACGGGTCGCCGCGATCCACCGGCGCGGCGCCCGACGGCGAGGAATATTATGCGATGGCGCTGATGTTCGCGGCGCGGCGTTGGCCCGGTGGCACCGGCATCTACGATTATCAGGCGGAGGCCGACACGATCCTGCGCGGCATGCGGCATCATCCGGTGCTGACCGGTACGCCGCCGTTTCGCATCCACCCGCAAGACGCGCCGTTCGTCGAACCGAACGCGCCGTGGCCCAGCCTCAACAACCGCGCGGCCGCTGCGGAGGCGGCGAAGGCCGGCGCGCCGTGGCCGCCGTACCGGGTTGATCGCGCTGCACGCCCGGTCAGCGTCGGGCCGATGGTGGACGAGGCGCATGCGATGGTGCGCTTCGTTGCCGAAATCAACGTGGACGGCACCGACGCCTCCTACCATCTCCCCGCCTTCTACGAACTGTGGGCGCGCTGGGGCCCGGCCGAGGATCGCGCCTTCTGGGCGCGCGCGGCGGATGCGAGCCGCAACCTGTTCACCGTCGTTACCGGGCCGAAGACCGGACTCGCGCCCGATCGCAGCCATTTCGACGGATCGACCATGCTGACGCGCGACGGCAAGCCCGATCCGTTCGGCTATGACAGCTGGCGCACCGTCGGCAACTGGTCGGTCGATTACGCCTGGTGGGGCAAGGACGTGCGCGAACGCGTGCTGAGCGACCGCGTTCAGGCGTTCCTGGCCGGGCAGGGGATCGACCAGTTCGCCGATCGCTACACGCTGGATGGCGCGCCGCTGTCGACGCGGCATTCGCCCGGCATGGTCGCCGCCGCCGCGATCGGCGGGTTCGCGGCGACGCCGGGGCCGAACTCCAAGGCATTCCTCAAGGCGTTGTGGGGCATGAAGCTTCCGACCGGCGAGCAGCGCTATTTCGATGGCATGTTGTACCTGATGAGCATGCTCCATTGCAGCGGGCAGTTCCGCATCATCGAGGGGGCGCGCTAAGCTACGCCGCGTCCTTCGCGCGCTGGTACGCGGCGTCGGCATCGGCGATCGTCTCGTCGTGCGCGAGCGCCCACGCGCACAGCGCCTCGAACGGCCCGCGCAGCGAATGGCCGAGCGGGGTGATGGCATATTCCACGCCGATCGGCGCGGTCGGCAGCACCGTGCGCGTGACGAGGCCGTTGCGTTCTAGCCGCTTGAGCGCATCGGCGAGCGCCTTGTGGGTGATGCCGTCGAGCCGGCGCTTCACTTCGTTGAAACGCGCCGGCTGCGGGCACAGCACGGTGAGGATCAGGATCGTCCATTTGTCGGCGATCCTGTCGAGCACCGGGCGCACGCGCGCCATGTCGGAGAGCGCCTGTTCGCAGGCGGCGGCAAGGCCGGTATCGTCGGGCATATCTAGGCTATCCAAGGTGCGTTCTTGATAGCAGATACACGTTGTATATCTGATCCGCCATCGTTGCAGAAGGATGGCATGATGACACGGATGACGAACAAGGTCGCGCTGGTGGTCGGCGGCGCCAAGGGGATCGGGCTGGCGATCGCCGAGCGGCTGGTGGCGGAGGGCGCGCAGGTGTTCCTCACCGGGCGTGACGCGGCCGAGGTGGATACTGCTGCGGCGGGCATCGGCGCGCGCGGCCTGATCGCGGATGCAGGCGTGCAGGGCGATGTCGCACGCGCGGTTGCGGCGGTGGTGCAGGCGCATGGCGGGATCGACGCGCTCGTCCTCAACGCCGGGATAAGCGAACCCGCGCTGCTCGTCGACGAAACCGCCGAGCATTTCGACCGGCTGTTCGCGGTCAACGTGCGTGGGCCGGTGCTCGGCTTGCAGGCGGCGATCGGTGCGGTGCGCGATGGCGGATCGGTGGTGCTGATCGGGTCGATCGCCGGGGTGGCGGGGGTGGCGCATTATGGCAGCTACGCCGCGACCAAGGCGGCGGTGCGCTCCTACGCGCGGACGTGGACGGCGGAACTCGCCGACCGGCGCATCCGCGTCAACGTGGTGAGCCCCGGCCCGACCGACACCGCGATGATGGCCGCTGCTTCCGAGGATATCCGCGCCGCGCTGATCGGGCAGATCCCGCTCGGCCGCATGGCGCGGCCGGATGAGGTCGCCGCCGCCGCCGCGTTCCTGCTGAGCGACGACGCGAGCTTCATCGCCGGGGTCGACCTCAGCGTCGATGGCGGGATGCGGCAGGTGTGACGCGGCCTAGCGTACCGCCATTTCGAACGAACCGGCGGGCAGCGCCGCGAGCAACCTGTCGCTCGTCTACACGGTCGGCACCGCTTCCAAACTGATCGGCTATTGCCACAATCGTGCGGACTACGCGCGGCCGGGCGGTCTCCTGCATGAGATACGCCCGGCCGTTCGCGGTCAGCGCACGGACCGGGTGAGGAACCGCGAAGCGAGCCAACGCCGCACCGGCTCGTCATAGAGTTTCAGGCTGGCATAGGCGATCGCCACCGCCGTACCGACCAGCACCACGCCCCAGATCGCGCCGCGCTGCGGCGGTATCCGGTTGTCGACCACCCAGGCGGTGTAGACGTAGATCAGCGGATAATGCGTGATGTAGAGCGGAAACGACAGATCGCCGAAAAAGCGCGCGATCCGCACGCTCGCGCCGTCGACGCGCTTCTCTCCCGCACCGATCGCCACGATCAGCGGGAACAGCAGCAGTACGCACAGCGCATCGTACAGGCCGTTGCTCCAGTGGTGCGGCGTCGCGCCCATGCGCGGAAGCGCCAGCGCCACCACCAGCAGGGCGCTGCAGATGCCGAAGGCGTGCCGGGTTCTGATCCGCTTGCCGATCCGCATCAGCAGCATGCCCGCCAGGAACGGGTACAGCAGGCGGCCGAAACCGATGTGCAGACCCGTCGGATCGAGCGACCACCCGCCGACCAGATCGCGCCGCTCGCCGTGCAATGCGACTTCCAGCAGCAGCGCCGCGGCCAACACCACCAGCACGCCCAGCGCGCGGTTGGACAGTTTGCGGAAGATCAGCGCGTAGCCGATGTTGGCGATATATTCGAAGAACAGCGACCATGCCGGCCCGTTCAACGGATGAATCTCGTCCCATCCGCGAATGTCGAGCGCCTTGGGCAGCGGGAGCAGCGTACATCCCAGCAGCATGACCAGCAGCATTTGCCAGACCGGCGTGCCGGCGATTTTCGGAAACAGCGCTCCGGCCTGAAAGTAGAACAAGGCCGCACCGATCACGCTTCCGAGCACCACCATCGGTTGCAACCGGATCAGGCGGCGCTTGTAGAAGTCCCACTGGGTCATCCGTCCCCAGCGGTCGTCATAGGCATAGGCGACGACGAAGCCCGACAGCAGGAAGAAGAAATCGACCGCGAGATAGCCGTGGTTGATGATCTGCCGCGTCGAATCGTTGTCCGCATAGGCTTCAAAGGTGTGGAACATGACGACCATGAGAGCGGCCACGCCGCGAAGCCCGTCCAGCACGACATAATGGCTCTTGCCGGGCGCGATGGCGGTCGTCGATGTCGCTGCCGAAGGTGCATCCATGTCGTTCTCCTGGCGAGGTGGGTTGTGCCCGTTCCTGTGTGCTGTGGCTGGCGTCGCGGCACCCGCCACGCCGCCGACAGGATCGGATCAGACGGTGCTTGGCGTCGGGTCCGCTCCTGCATCGGTGCTGCCCCGGATCATCAGACGATAGTCTATCGCGCGGCGATAGGAGCGGTCCGCCATGCGGTCGCGATAGGCGGGATCGGTGAGGATATCGACCGCTTCGGCAGCCATCGCCGCCTTGGGTTGGTGAATCGTGGTGAGCTGCGGCCAGGTCACGCGCGAACTCGGCGCATCGTCGAAGCCCGCGATCGCCAGCGCGTGCGGTACGGCCAGCCCACGGCGCGTGGCGGCCATCAGCGTGCCGAGCGCCATGTCGTCGTTGCTCGCGAAGATCGCCGTCGGCGGTTCCGCAAGCGAAAGCAGCGCATCGGCTTCCACAAAGCCGGTACGCGACGAGAAGTCGCCTTCGCGGATCAGTTCGGGCGCGATCGTCAGCCCTGATCGCGCCATTTCCGACGCGAAGCCCTGCAAGCGCGCGGCCGTCGCGCCGTGGGCAGGATCGCCCTTGATGAAGCCGATGCGGCGGTGACCGAGGCCGATCAGGTGACGCGTGATCTCGGCCGCCGCGGAACCGTCGTCCATGCGAACATAGCCCGACACCGCCTCGGCCGCACTCGGGGCGATCCGCACGAAGGGGATATCGGCAGCCTCAAGCAGCGTCGTCAATGCCGCATTGTCGCATAGCGGGGGCGTAAGGATCACGCCGTCCAGCTTCAGGACCGCAAGCGAACGGCTCAACTCCGCCTCCCAATCGGGAGAGTCGCGTTCGATTCGTTCGACGAGCAGATGGTAGTTCTTCTCCCGGCAGCGCATCAAAGCCCCGAGTTGCACCTCGGCCGCATAGCCCGAGGCCGGATCGTCGATCAGCAGGCCGAGCAGATAGGACCGTGAGCTGGACAGGCCGCGCGCGAAGGCGTTGGGCCGGTAATCCAGTTCGCGAACGACCTGAAGCACGCGCTCGCGCTTGTCCGCGCGGACATGGCGTTCGCCGTTGATGACGCGGGATACGGTTTTCGCCGAAACACCGGCACGCGCGGCCACATCCTTGATGGTCAACACACTCACGCGCTTTCCGAACCCCGTCTAGAGCAGCGTAAGGCAAACGCCGCGACAACCAGATAGCACAGCGCCGTCACGATGAGCGAGAGGCCGAGCCCGGCGCGATCGGCGATTTGTCCGCACACGGTCGGGATCACCGCGCCGCCTACCACCGCCATGCAAAGCAAGGTCGCAGCCGGCGTGGCGCGTTCGGCCTCGGCGGGGAGGGCGAGAACGTAGATCGTCGGGTACATGATCGAATTGCACAGCCCCACCGCGATGAGCGCGACGGACCCGGGCAGCCCGCCCCAACCGGCACCGATCGCGGTCAGGATCGCGGCCAGCAGCGCTGCCGCCAGCAACGGCCGCCACGGAGAAATCCGCCGCATCAAGAAGCTGCCGGCGAAACGGCCCACCATCGCGCCGCCCCAGTACAGGCTAAGCATCCGCGCGGCCTGAGCGGGGCGGGCGTTCAGTGCCGCAGGCTGCATCAGGTAATTGGCGAGCAGCGCGCCGATCGTCACCTCCGCCCCGACATAGGCGAAGATCGCCGCCATGCCCCACATCACCTTCCGGTCCGAGATCACCGACAGCAGATCGAGTCGCCCCGTCGCCGGTCCGGCCGCAGGAGCGGTGTCGAGCAGCCGCCGGTTGCGCATGTAGACGATCGTCAGCACCATCATGATCACGAGCGCGAGCAGGAACGGCGGTCCACCAGCCGCGCCGACGCCCTCCGTCAGGAAGGTGGCGCCGAACAGCGGCGCCGCGATCGTGCCGGCGGAGTTGCAACCCTGAAGCATGTTCATCAGGAACGCGGCGCCTGCCGTGCTCCCGACCACCGCCACCACCGTGTTGCTGGCGATTTGCAGGAACGTGATGCCGCACGACAGCAGCAGCAAGGCGGCCAGCAGCAGCAGAAACAGACGGGAGGCGTTGGCGATCAGCAGCAGGCCGGTCGCCGCCGACATGATCGCCAGACCGATCGTCGCGGACCGCATGTAGCCGTAGCGCGTGATGATGCGCCCGATCGGCACGGCGAACAGCAGATAGCTGAGGTAGAACGCCAGCTGCACCAGCAAGGCGTGCGCGTAATCCATTCCGTACAGCGCGGTCAGCCGTGGCACCAGCAAGCTCACCAGCGACGTGATGAACCCGCCGATCGCGAACACGCCGATCGACAGCACGAACAGGCGCCTCGAGACAAGCGCAGGCGGTGGGGGCAACGATGCCCCCTTCGATCCGGCGTGCACGTCGTTACCGGCGCGGGCGCGTGTCGGCGGTCATCACACGAGGCGGTTCCTGGCGATCACTTCCTTGTACCAGGCGGCGCTCAGCTTCGGGGTGCGCTTCTGGGTCGCGAAATCGACATAGTGAATGCCGAAGCGCTTGGTGTAGCCGTCCGCCCACTCGAAATTGTCCATCAGGCTCCACAGGAAATATCCCTTCAAGGGGTACCCCTCCGCCACCGCACGATGGAACTGGCCGACGTAATTGCGCAGGTACATCACCCGGTCGGCATCGTCGATCCGACCATCGGTGACGGGATCGTCGGCGGAAGCGCCGTTCTCGGAAATGTAGAGAACCTTGGGCTTCCACAATTCGCTGACCGTGCGGACACCCCAATAGGCGACCTCCGGACCCACCACCAGCCACGGCGAGGCCATGCGCGGGGAGGAGGCGATGTGCGGGATAACCGCGTAACCGGCCGGCCCGGCGTCGGCGCGCACCCATTGCGGCGCGTAGATGTTGAGCGCGACAAAATCGAGCGGACTGCCGATGGCCGCCATGTCGCCGGGCTGCACCTTGGGCGCGTTGGCACCTTCCCGCGCGAGATATTCATCGATGTAGCGCCCCTCCATGATGGCGGTGAGGAACATCGCGTTGTTCTCGCGCGTGGCCTTTTTCGCGGCGGCGATATGGTCGGGCGTCTCGATCACCGGCACGTAGAAGGTCGTGTTGTCCGCGAGGCCAACCTTGGTGCCGGCTTTGGCATGGGCGCGGATCGCCTGCACGCCGAGACCGTGCGCGAGGACGCCGTGGTGGCGCACCTGATTGACCTGCGCGGGCGGGAGCTTCAGCCCCGGTGCATGCCGCCCCTCGAGATGGCCGAGGTCAGTGAAGCAGCGCAGCTCGTTCACCGTCATGAAATCGTGGACGCGGTCGGAGAGCTTGCCGGCCATGAAGCCCGCGTAGTCGGCAAAGGCGAGCGCGGTGTCGCGGTTCTGCCAGCCGCCCGGCAGCGCTTGCGGCAGATCCCAGTGGAACATCGTGACATAGGGCTGAATGCCGGCGGCGAGCAGCCCGTCGATCACACGGTTGTAATAGTCGATGCCCTTCGCATTGGGCTTGCCGCGCCCTTCGGGAAAGATGCGCGACCATGCGATCGACATCCGGTAGGTCTTGACGCCAAGCGCCTTCAGCAGCGCGATGTCGTCGGCGTAGCGGTGGTAGCTGTCGCAGGCGACGTCGCCGGTATCGTTGTTGGTGACCTTGCCCGCGGTATGCGAGAATACATCCCAGTTGGTGGGGCCACGGCCGTCTTCCTTTACCGCACCTTCGATCTGGTAGGAGGCGGTCGCACAGCCCCAGGCGAAATCCTTTGGAAACGAAAGATCGATCGGCGCCGCCACCGC
>Ga0265780_10008008_pt1 | contig 12887 bp, 9 predicted proteins | sample P1T30metagenome_FD_192432 | JGI IMG/M metagenome (GOLD analysis project Ga0265780, IMG submission 192432) | Plant litter microbial communities from East Loma Ridge, Irvine, California - P1 T30 | ecosystem: Environmental > Terrestrial > Plant litter > Unclassified | place: USA: California...
AGAGGCCTAGGACATCACCCTTTCACGGTGAGTACCGGGGTTCGAATCCCCGTGGGGACGCCAGCTTAAAACCGGAGTAGACCAACGCGCATGCGCGGAAAGGTGCTCCGGTTTTTCTATTGTGCTGGTATATTGCGTCGACAGGCTGGTCCTTCGGCGTAGAATGGCGGCAAGCGCCGCAGCGGCAACAGCCTCGGTGGTAGCCTCCTCAGTGGCAATCGCCGTAGCAGCAGGCGCAGCAGCGGCAATCGCCGTAGCAGCAAGTGCAGCAGAACAGTTTTAGGTCCCCATCGTCTAGAGGCCTAGGACATCACCCTTTCACGGTGAGTACCGGGGTTCGAATCCCCGTGGGGACGCCAGTCATGAAGCCGGAGCCGGCCACGCGAGTGGGGCTCCGGTTTTCTTTTTTTGCGCCCGGATTCCCGGCTGTGTGTGTCTGCAAGATAGTTCTGACAACACCCCTGCGTTTTCCATGCCCCGCTGCCCATGCCTTGTTGCGGCCCGGAATCCCGGCTGCATCGTTGCCTTGCTGCGCCAAGCTGCACTGGTGTCTTGGTCGGGTGCGCTGTGCACGCAGCCAGCCAGCAAGTATATGGTCAGGCGGCGCCAGTTACAGCCAGGGTAGAGCCAGTTTTAGCCAGGTAGAGCTAGTTACAGCCAGGACAGCCAGGGCAGCCAGGTACAGCCAGGTAGAGCCAGTTACAGCCAGGTACAGCCAGGTACAGCCAGGTATAGCCAAGTACACCGAGGCAAAGCCAGGTACGGTCAGGCAAAGTTAGGCGAAGCCAGGCGGAAGTCTCCGTGCTGGCCATCGCCCGCGCGGTGCCGGTCGCGGCGGCGGACAGTCCGGCGGTCGCCGCGCCGCATTCGCCGTCACCAGCCCGGCGGACGCATCCCCATGAACGGATAGGCCATCGCCGCCATCGCCTGGGCCGACACGCCGCCGCCCTGGCCGGCATTCATGTGCCCGCCCACATCCATTGGCGCCGCGAACATCCCGGCTGGTATGCCGAAACCGGCGGCTGCACCCTGCCACGCGAGGGAAGGTTGCGCGACCGGCAGGCCCAGCGCAACCAGCGCATCGGGCATGCCGTAGCCGATGTGCGTGGGGTCGCTCAGGGTGACGGGTCGCGCGCTCATGCGCAAGACCTGGAACAGCCGCTCGACCCGCTCGGGCGAGCGGCTCGCGCCCATGGACTGGAACTCGGGCCGGTGCGCCAAGACAAGCGCCGCCAGGCCCGTGATGTGGGGCGCCGCCATCGAGGTGCCGTCCCAGGCAGCAAAATTATTCGGCGGCACCGACGACACCACGGCCACGCCCGGTCCGCAGACATCGACCTGCGGACCGAAACAGCTGAAGCGGGCGGTGAAGTAACCATTCATGTCGACGTCGGAACCGATGGTCTCGCTGTGATAGCTGTCTGGCGGGAACTCGCCGATCTTGCCGATCGCCGCCACCGCCAGCACGTGCGGCGACGAGGCCGGATACTGGACCGCCGCCGACGAGTTGCCGGCCGCCGCGATGCAGGCCACGCCGGATTGCCTGGCGCGGACGATCTGGCGCTCGAGCGCTTCGGAAGGCGTCGAGCCGCCCAGGCTCATATTGACCACGTCGATGCCCTGTTCGATGCAGTATTCGAGTGCGTCGATCAACTGGCTGACTTGGCCGCCGGGGAACAGCTTGCAGACGTGGATCTCGGCCTCGGGCGCGAAGCCACGGATGCCCCAGCTGGGATCGGCCGCTCCGATCACGCCGGCGCAGTGCGAGCCGTGGCCCAGGGTGTCGATGTTCCAGGTGGAGCGGTCGACCCGCTTGTTGATCACGTCGAAGCCGGAGCGGACCTGGTTCAGGTTGCCATGCGAGGTGGCAGCGCCGGAATCGATGACGGCGACCTTGACCCCGCGCCCACGGAACTGCGGCGGCACCTGGTCGAGGCGCATGGCGCGCGCCCCCCAGCCCATATTGACTTGCCTGGGCAGGTCGCGCAGCGCCGGCCAGTCGGCCAGCGCGCGCAGCATGACCACGTTCGGCTCATCGGTGGATAGGTCGGGGTCGCGCTGGTACAGGCTCCAGTAGTCGGCGCGCGGCTTGACGTACAGGCCGCTGATGGTGTGCGCATCCTCGCCGAACAGGCGCAGGCGCGCCACGCCGTCGGCGCCGGTGATGCCCGTGCTCGGCAGCACGCCGCCGAACAGCGAGATCTCGGCGTCGGCGAGCGGCGCGCCATCCTTGCCCAGCACCGCCACCAGCATCTCGGCTTGCGGCCCCTGGTAGGGTGTCAGCGAACTGACCAGGTCGGGACGGCGCAGCATCGGCTCGAGCAGTTCGAGGTGCTGGTCGCGCTCGACCAGCAATTGCCCCTGGCCGCGCTGCAGCAGCTCGCCGGCCTTCTGGTCGGTCATGCGCGCCACCACGACGCCGTCGCTGGCCTCGCCCATGGCGGCCGATGGGCCGAAGCCGGCCGGGTTCATGCCGGCGCGGGTGGCGATGGTGTCGACCACGTCGATGTCGGGCAGGGCGTGCAGCGCCTGCTGCACGGCCGACAGGCCCAGCGGCGCGGCCCAGCTGCTGGCGCCGAAGGCCCCGCCGATGGTCGTGCGCGGCGCCACCAGGTATTTCTTCTTGCGCTCGACGACAGGCCGCCCGCGCAAGGGGCCGGGGCCTTCGACGGCGGGGGCGCTGGCGGGATGGGTGCCCGCGCCGTCAGGGGTGGTGGCGGGCGTCTCCTGGGCATCATCGCTGGCAGCCCCTTTTGCATGTTTTGGCATATCGTGTCCTTTGCCCGGGGCCGCTCAATCGGACAGCGAGAGCGGTTGATCCGGTTCGATCGTTAATTGGTGAAGAGTCTGTTTCCGCAGCCGTTCGGCCGTGGGCGCGTCGGTCTCGACGACGGCCGTGTGCGGCGGCCCGGACGAGGGGCCGATGATGTCGACCAGCTGCACGCCGGATTCGGCGTCGAGGGTCGCGAGAAACTGTGCAAGTGCGTTGTCATCGCTGGCGGCGCGCACGATATAGCGGCCGAGCGACGTGGAAGGCGACGGTACCGGCATGGTGGAGCTCCTGAAGGCCGGAGCGCCGCTGGCAAGCGCCAGGTGGCGATCCGGCTGGTGGGTTATTGCTTAATGCACGGTTTGCTGGCCATATGGCACTTGCTGGCCTGCGTACATGGGTGGTTGACCGAACGGCACCTGCTGGCCGGCGAATTGCTGCTGCTGGCTGAATGGATCAGCCGAGAGCGGCACGTAGCGACCCAACTGGCCGGCGATCGTCCCGATCGCATTGCCCAGCGACTGGTTGCCGAATTGCTCGCCGATGAAACTGCCAACCGGCCGCGCATATTGGGAAATAGCGTCGCCGACCCAGCCCTGGGGCGCCATCTGGCCGCCTTGCTGGGCTAGCTGCTGCTGCAATATTGCTTGCTGCTGTTGGGTCTGCTGGAGCATCTGTTGCAGTTGCTGCTGCAGTTGCTGCAGTTGCTGCAGCTGGACCATCGGCGCCTGCTGCTGCTGCTGCTGTTGTTGCGGCTGCTGCTGGGCGTCGGCCCCGAACGGCACCAGTCTGCCCAGCCCCGAATAGTCGCTGATCATGCCGCCCAGGCGTTTGTTGCCCGTCACCGTGCCAACCAGTCCACCCGCCGCCTTGCCGGCCGAGCTGATCAGGTTGCCGAAGAAGCCTTGCGGCGCGAACTGGCCTTGCTGTTGCTGCAGCTGTTGCATTTGCTGCAGCTGTTGCAATTGCTGCAGTTGCTGCAACTGCTGCAGTTGTTGCGGATCGGGTTGCTGGCCGGCGTAGCCGCCGGACGGATCGGCCGAGAATGGCGAGAAGCCGCCGAGGATGCCGCCGGCCCATTCGCCGATGCGGCCGCCAAGGCCCGCATTGTTGAACAAGCCACCGATGCCGCGGCCGATCAGCCCGCCGACTGGCGCGCCAACGACCCCGCCGATCACGCCCTGCGGTGCGAACTGCTGGGGCCCGAACTGCTGCGGTCCGAACTGCTGCGGTGCGAATTGTTGTACGCCATAGCCTTGTTGATATTCATTCATGGTCTACTCCTCCAGGTGATCGGTCGGAACGGCGCAGGCGAACGACAATGAAACGCCTGCAGCAAGCGGCCGAGTTCATATATTCCGCGCCGACGGCAGGGCCTGCGGCGCGGGAAACAGGCAGGGAAGACCGTCATCGAGACCGCCTTCCCTGCAGGTAGGCGTTCGACCGGGCGGCGGTGGGGAAGTTTTTGCCACTTTGGGTCCGCGATGCACTTCACTAGCTGGCATTGCGATAGCGCAGACGCGCGTTTAAATGACGGCATTCATTCGTGATCGGCAGTGGCTTTGAAGAAAAATCCGGTGAATGCCAGTAAAATGGCGTCCCCTGCAACCGAGCCCCATTGCACGCGCCATGCCCTTGAACCCTTCCGCACCATCGCTGGCGATCTTCTGCAAGGTCGTCGACAACTTCGGCGACATCGGCATCTGCTGGCGCCTCGCGCGCCAATTGCATCAGGAGCACGGTGTGGCGGTCACGCTGTGGGTGGACGACCTGGCCAGCTTTCACCGGATTTGTCCGGACGTCGATCCGGCCGCCGACGCGCAGTTCACCGCGGGTGTGACCGTGCGCCGCTGGCATGGGCAGGGCGGCGTGTTCGGCGCTGGCGACATCCCCGACGTCGTCATCGAGTTCTTCGGCTGCGAACTGCCGCCGGGCTACGTCGAGGCAATGGCGGCGCGCACGCCACGCCCCGTCTGGATCAACTACGAAGGCCTGAGCGCCGAGGACTGGGTCGAGGGCTGTCACCGGCTGCCGTCGATGCATCCGCGCCTGCGCCTGGTCAAGCACTTCTACTTTCCCGGATTTAACGAGCGCACCGGCGGCCTGCTTCACGAAGCCGGCCTGGACGCATGCCGGCGCGCCTTCCAGCAAGACCCGGCCGCGATGGGCGCCTTCCTGGCGCGCTTCGGCCTCACGACGCAAGAGGCGGCGTTCCGCAAGGTTTCGCTGTTCTGCTATCCGGACGCGCCGCTGGATGAACTGTTCCAGGCCTGGCGGCAGGATGCCCGGCCGACCGTGTGCCTGGTCCCGGAAGGTGTGGCGCGGGCCCGGGTCGAGGCCTTCCTGGGCGCAGCGGCAGAGGCGGGCGCGTGCGCCACCCGTGGCAATCTCGCCCTGCGGGTGCTGCCGTTCGTGCCGCAACCCGACTACGACCTGCTGCTCTGGGCTTGCGACCTTAACTTCGTGCGCGGCGAGGATTCCTGGGTGCGCGCGCAATGGGCCGGGCGGCCCTTCGTCTGGCACATCTATCCGCAGGAAGAAAACCTGCATCACAAGAAATTGCGCGCTTTCCTCGGAGTGTATGCGCAGCAGTTGCCGGCGCTGCGAGCCTTCACGCTCGGCTGGAATGGCGCGCAGCCGGTCGATGACTGGACGGCGGCCTGGCGGGGCCTGGAGCACGAGCGGCCGGCCATCGAAGCACGGGCCGACGCATGGCGCCGCGAGGTGCTGGCACATGGCGATTTGGCGACGAAGCTGCTCGATTTCGTGCGCGAGCTGGGGCAGGCTGAGGAAAAACGCGTATAATGCCCGGTTAGTTTCTAACGGATTCCGATGATCAAACGCAGGTCACGAGGCTCTCGGCCACCCGCCCGCGATGATTTAATGCAACTATCTTTTTACGTACAACTACTATGAAACCCGCAAAAGAAATTCGTGTTGGCAACATCATCATGGTCGATGAGAAGCCATTCATCGTGCTGCGCTCCGACGTCAACGGCTCGAGCCGCACGGGCTTCACCTACAAGTGGAAGATGAAGAATCTTCTGACCAACGCACCGCTGGAAAACGTGTTCCGTGGCGACGACAAGTTCGACGTGGTGGTGCTGGACAAGAAGCCGGTGACCTATTCGTACTTCGCCGATCCGCTGTATGTGTTCATGGACGCCGACTACGAGCAGTTCGAGATCGAAGAAGAGAACCTGGGCGACGCGCTCAACTACCTGAAAGACGGTATGGAATGCGAAGCCGTGTTCTATGACGGCAAGGCCATCTCGGTCGAGCTGCCAACCATCATCGCACGCCAGATCGTGTACTCGGAGCCGGCAGTCAAAGGCAATACTTCGGGCAACGTCCTGAAAGAAGCCAAGATCGAGAACGCCATCGAAGCCAAGCAGCACACCGTGATGGTGCCGCTGTTCGTGAGCCAGGACGACACGATCGAGATCGACACCCGTACCAACGAGTACAAGAAAGTCGTGCGTAACTAAGCACTGCTCGGGCACCGCTGCTCGAATCAAAAAACGCTGCCTCGGCAGCGTTTTTTTTTCGTGCCTGCGCGGGCATTCGGCGAGGATGGACAGGTTGTTCTGTCCATCCCGCAAACCGGCCGCCGTCAGCGGCGCAGCTGCGCCAGATCGCGCACCGCGCCGCGGTCGGCCGACGTCGTCAGCGCCGCGTACGCCCGCAGCGCCTGCGACACATACCGTTCACGCTCGAGCGGCTGCCAGGCATCGGCGCCACGCGCTTCCATGGCCGCGCGCCGGTGCGCCAGCTCCTCGGCCGTCACGCGCAGGTTGATGGTGCGCGCCGGGATATCGATATCGATCAGGTCGCCTTCTTCCACCAGCCCGATGGCGCCGCCTTCCGCTGCCTCGGGCGAGGCATGGCCGATCACCAGCCCCGACGAGCCGCCCGAAAAACGGCCGTCCGTGAACAGCGCGCACGCCTTGCCCAGCCCCTTGGATTTGATGTACGAGGTCGGATACAGCATCTCCTGCATGCCCGGTCCGCCTTTCGGGCCTTCGTAGCGGATGATGACGACGTCGCCGGCCTGCACGGTATCGCCCAGGATCGCCTCGACCGCCGCGTCCTGGCTCTCGAACACGCGCGCCTTGCCAGAGAACGTGAGGATGCTCTCGTCCACGCCGGCGGTCTTCACGATGCAGCCCTTCTCGGCGATATTCCCGTACAGGACCGCCAGGCCGCCGTCCTTCGAATATGCATGCTCGCGGTCGCGGATGCAGCCGCTGGTGCGGTCGAGGTCGTTCTCGGCAAACCGTTCCGATTGCGAGAAGGCGACCTGGGTCGGCACGCCGCCCGGCGCCGCGCGGAACCATTGGTGCACCGCCTGGTCGTCGCTGCGCTTGATGTCGTATTTCTCGATCGCCGCGCCCAGGCTCGGGCTGTGCACGCTCGGCAGCGAGGTGTCGAGCAAGCCGGCGCGCGCCAGCTCACCGAGGATCGAGATGATGCCGCCGGCGCGGTGCACGTCCTCGATATGGTATTTGTCGGTCATCGGCGCCACCTTGCACAGGCACGGCACCAGGCGCGAGATGCGGTCGATGTCGGCCATGGTGAATTCGACCTCGGCTTCGTGCGCCGCCGCCAGCAGGTGCAGCACGGTATTGGTCGAGCCGCCCATCGAGACGTCGAGCGCCATCGCATTCTCGAACGCGGCCTTGGTCGCTATCGAGCGCGGCAGCACCGAGTAATCGTCGCCCTCGTAGTGGCGCTTGGCCAGCTCGACCACCAGGCGGCCGGCGCGCAGGAAGAGTTCCTTGCGGTCGGCGTGGGTCGCGACGATGGTGCCGTTGCCCGGCAGCGCCAGGCCCAGGGCCTCGGTCAGGCAGTTCATCGAGTTGGCGGTAAACATGCCCGAGCACGAACCGCAGGTCGGGCAGGCCGAGCGTTCCACTTCGGCCACGTCGGCGTCCGACACGCTGGCGTCGCCGGCCTTGATCATGGCGTCGATTAGGTCGAGCTTGATCACCTTGCGCTCGTTATTGACGACCTTGACCACCTTGCCGGCCTCCATCGGGCCGCCCGAGACGAACACGGTCGGGATGTTCAGGCGCATCGCGGCCATCAGCATCCCGGGGGTGATCTTGTCGCAGTTGGAGATGCACACCATCGCGTCGGCGCAGTGGGCATTGACCATGTACTCGACCGAATCGGCGATCAGGTCGCGCGATGGCAGCGAGTACAGCATGCCGCCATGGCCCATGGCGATGCCGTCGTCGACCGCGATCGTATTGAATTCCTTGGCGACGCCGCCGGCGGCCTCGATCTCGCGCGCCACCAGCTGGCCCAGGTCCTTCAGGTGCACGTGGCCCGGCACGAACTGGGTGAACGAATTGACGACGGCGATGATCGGCTTGTCGAAGTCGCCGTCCTTCATGCCGGTGGCGCGCCAGAGCGCGCGGGCGCCGGCCATATTGCGGCCCTGGGTGGTGGTGTGTGAGCGGTAGGTCGGCATGGGATTCTCCTGCTAGAGGCGCGGATCGGATGAAAAACAATGTTGGCATCAGGGTGAAGCCTGGCGCTGGAATTGTCCAATATATGATGATAAGCCCTGTGAGTGGTTTTGCGTATCACCGCAGGGCTGCCGCTGAGTGGGCCGTGCTGCTATGCTGGTGCTTTGATTGATGAGGACGCGAGGCATGGAGCGCAGGGATTTCGTACGACTCGGATTGGCGGCCGGCGCGGTCGCCGGGACTTCCGGCCTGGCGCAGGCCAGGGCAAACGGGGCGCCCGACGCCATCCTCGAGGCCGGTGTGCAGGCCCAGCAGCAGGCCATGCGAGCCGGCAAGCTTACGGCGCACGGGCTCGCGACCCGCTACCTGGCCCGAATCGAGGCCATCGACCGCGCCGGTCCGCGCCTGCGCGCGGTGATCGAGACCAATCCCGACGCCCTCGCCATCGCGCGCGAGCGCGACAGGGAGCGCAAGGGCGGCAAGCTGCGCGGCCCGCTGCACGGCATCCCGGTGCTGCTGAAAGACAATATCGCCACCGGCGACAAGATGAGCACGACGGCCGGCTCGCTGGCGCTGGACGGCGTGCGCGCCGCGCGCGACGCCCACCTGGTGACGCAGCTGCGCAATGCCGGCGCCGTCATCCTCGGCAAGACCAACCTGTCGGAATGGGCGAACATGCGCTCGGTGCGCTCGACCAGCGGCTGGAGCGGGCGGGGCGGCCAGACCCGCAACCCGTACGCGCTCGACCGCAATACCAGCGGCTCGAGTTCCGGCTCGGCCGCTGCCATGGCGGCCAGCCTGGCGACGCTGGCGGTCGGCACCGAGACCGATGGTTCGATCGTCTCGCCGAGTTCGAGCTGCGGCATCGTCGGCATCAAGCCGACGCTGGGGCTGGTCAGCCGCAGCGGCATCATCCCGATCGCCCACTCGCAGGACACCGCCGGGCCGATGACGCGCAGCGTGGCCGACGCCGCCTTTTTGCTTGGCGCGCTGGCCGGCGCCGATCCGCAGGACAGCGTCACCGCCAGGGCGCCGCGCGTGAACTACGCGCAGGCGCTGCGCCGCGATGGCCTGCGCGGCAAGCGCCTCGGCGTGGCGCGCGATTTCTTCGGGTCCAACGACGGCGTCGATGCGCTGATCGAAAAAGAGCTGGGCGTGCTGAAGGAGCAGGGCGCGATCCTGGTCGATGTCACCATCCCCAACCGGGACAAATACGGCGACACCGAACTGATCGTGCTGCTGCATGAGTTTCGCCCCGACCTGGAAGCCTGGCTGGCGGCGTATGCGCCCCATGCGCCGGTCAAGACCATGGCCGACATCATCGCGTTCAACGCCAGGCACGCCAGGCGCGAAATGCCGTTCTTCGGCCAGGAACACCTGATCGCGGCCCAGTCGAAAGGCGGGCTGCAGGCGCGCGAGTACATCAAGGCGCTGGCCAACAACCACCGCTACGCGCGCGACAAGGGACTCGACCAAGTGCTGCGCGACCAGAAGCTCGACGCGCTGGTGGCGCCGACCGGCGGCCCGGCCTGGCTGACCGACTACATCAACGGCGACCACTACGGCGGCAGTTTCTCGTCGCCGGCGGCGGTGGCCGGTTACCCGCACATCACGGTGCCGGCCGGCTTCCTGCATGGCTTGCCGGTCGGGCTGTCGTTCGTCGGAAAGGCGTGGAGCGAGCCGGCGCTGATCGGCATGGCCTACGCCTACGAGCAGGCCAGCCGCCGGCGCCGCGCGCCGACCTATCCGAGCCACATCCGGCGCTAGCCTTGCAGCCTATCGCTTTACCGCGGCCTTGGCCTGGGCGAACACCGGCCCCCATTGCGGGTGGCCATGCTCGCCGGGTCCGAGGTCGAAATTCGGATCGAGCTTGAGCGCGCGGTCGAAGTTCTGGCGGCACAGGGCCTGGCGTCCCGTCACGCAATAGCTGAAGGCGGTGTACTTGAGCGCGGCCATGCGCTCGCGCGGCGCGGCGCCGTTCATGTCACTGCCGCTCAAGCGCCGGATCGCGCCGTTGTAGTCGCCGTCGTTGAACAGCGCGATGCCTTCGCGCAGGGCCACATCGTCGCGTTTCGGCGCCGCGGGGGCCGGACGGTTGGCGCGCTGCGCGCGCACGTCCTCGGCGCGCGGATGGGCGCGCGCCGTCCTGTCCTTGCCACCCGACGCAGGGCCGGTCTGGGCGCACCCGGCCAGGACGATGGCGGCCAGCGCCAGGGCGCACGAGCGTGGTAAATATCGTGGGCTCATGGCGCCCCCTCCTCGGTGAAATCAAGTTCGATCGCACCGCTATGGCCCGGCGTCGACTGCACGGTCACGCTATGCTCCGGGAAATTCGGATTGACGATGCGGATCGTGTGCTCGCCCGGCGGCAGCGTGAGGTGCTTGAGCGGCGGGCTGGCGCCGCGATCGACGCCGTCGACCACGATGGTGCCCCACGGCTTGATCTGCAGTTTATAGGTCGTGCCGGCGACGGCCGCCTCGGGCGGCGTGCCTTGCGGGGCCAGGCGCACCGCGGTCGGCGGCACCACGCTGTCGGGCGCCGGCGGCGGCGCGGTCGGCGCGCCGGACGCGGTCTCGTCGATCACCGGCCCTTCCAGCTGGGGTGCCTGCGGCTGCGGCAGTGTCACCAGCGCAGGCTGGGCGTCGGCCAGCTGGCCTTCCGGCCCCACCGGCCCGGCAGGCGCGGGCTGCGCCACGATGACGTCGTCGCCGGCCTGCTGCTGCATGAAGAACAGGCCCGCCAGCACGGCCAGCACGACCAGCGCCATGGCGGCGAAAAGCGGCCAGCGCGAACGGCGCGCCGGCGCCGGCGGGGGAGGGGCAGCGGACGCCGACCTGGTTCTGGGTACATGGACCGGCGCCGGCATTGGCGTCGCCGGCGCTGGCTCGGCTGGCGCGGCCGGGGGCGGTGCGTCGGCGCGCAGCGTTTCGGCGAGTGGATCAAGCGCGGCAGGCGGCGCGGGCGTCGCCTCGTCGTCGAAGGCAGGCGGCGGCGCGGCCGGCGGCCCGAGCACGGCAATGCCGAGCAAGGCGCGCAACTGTTCGATGGTCTGCGGCCGCCCGGCCGGGTCTGGCGCCAGGCAGCGGTCGATGGCGTCGATGAAGGCGGGGCTGTACTCGTCCAGCGGCCGGCCGCGCAGCGGCGTCGGCTTGCCCAGGTCGAGCGTGATGGCGTAATGCACGACGGCGGCCAGGTCGTGCAGGTCGCGCGCTTCGGTCTCAGGCAGGGAATCGGGATCGGGCTCCTTGTCCGAGCTGGGCAGCAGCATCGGGTCGCCCGAGTCGAGGATCAGCAGGGTGTCGGGCGTGATCACCCGGTGCGGCATGCGCAGGCCGTATTGCACTTCGAGCGACTGCAGCACCTGGCGCACGACGCGGCGCAGCCAGGGCTCGCTGACCATCTCGTGATTGTGTTCGACGATCTCGCGGACCGTGCGGCCGTCGAGTTGCTGCTGGGGTGTGTCTGGACTCATCATCTCGGGCATCTTGCCGGGCGCTGCGGGTGCAGGCCCGATCGAATGTTTATTTATTGCAAATGATGCCAGAATTGTGCCGAGGACGGTGCTATTCCCCGGTCAACCGTGCGCGGGTGGGACCGGGTGTCGCGTTGCGACAACCCCGTCACGCCCCGATGAAGCGCATCTTGAACCAGCGGCCCTTGATGACGCCGAAGCCGGGGCCGGGCGCCGCGCCTTCGCCGAGGCGCTTGACCGCGGCGGCGGCGATGCTGCGCTCGAGCGCGACATAGCTGTTGAATTCGCCGATATTGATCTTGCCGACCTGCTCCTTGCTCAAGCCGGCGTCGCCGGTCAGTGCGCCGAGCAGGTCGCCTGGACGCAGCTTGGCCTTCTTGCCGCCGGCGATGCACAGGGTGACCATCGGCGCCTGCGCCGCCGGTTCGTCCTGGCCGCCCAGCGTGTCCAGGCTCTCCCATACGGCTTCCTGGTCCTGGTATTCCTCGACCAGGCGCACCCATTTCTTCTCGTTCGGCGCGACCAGCGTGTGCGCCATGCCGCTGCCGCCGGCGCGGCCGGTGCGGCCGACCCGGTGCACGTGCACCTCGGGGTCGCGCGAGACGTCGACGTTGATCACGGTATCGAGGTCGGCGATGTCGAGGCCGCGCGCGGCGACGTCGGTGGCCACCAGCACCGAGCAGCTGCGGTTGGCGAACAGCACCAGGATCTCGTCGCGCTCGTGCTGTTCGAGTTCGCCGTACAGCGCCAGCGCCGAGAAGCCCTGCGCCTGCAGGGCGTCGGCCAGTTCGCGGCAGCGCGCCTTGGTATTGCAGAAGGCGAGGGCGGACACCGGGCGGTGATGCCGGAGCAGGCGGCCGACCGCCTCGTCGCGTCCTTCGAAGCCCACTTCATAGAAGCGCTGCGCGATTTTCTCGGCGCTGTGGGTGCCTTCCACCTTCACTTCGAGCGGGTCGCGCAGGAAGCCGGCGGTGGCGAAACGGATATCGTCGGGATAGGTGGCCGAGAACAGCAGGGTCTGGCGATGCACGGGGGTGGCCGACACGATGCCGGCGATCTCGTCATAGAAACCCATGTCGGTCATGCGGTCGGCTTCGTCCAGCACCAGGGTCTGCACCTTGGACAGGTCGAGCGTGGCGCGGCCCAGGTGGTCGCGGATACGGCCCGGGG
>Ga0265780_10008009_pt1 | contig 12886 bp, 19 predicted proteins | sample P1T30metagenome_FD_192432 | JGI IMG/M metagenome (GOLD analysis project Ga0265780, IMG submission 192432) | Plant litter microbial communities from East Loma Ridge, Irvine, California - P1 T30 | ecosystem: Environmental > Terrestrial > Plant litter > Unclassified | place: USA: California...
GACCGGCGCACGGCGCCCAACGACCATCGTGCTGGCGGAACAGGTGCTGACGCTGCCCGGTGACGTCGACGTCGATCCTGACCGCGGGCGGCAGGGGCATCGCCTTCGTGCACCGCGGCGCCAGGTTACGCGGCGGCCGGTATGGCGCGCTCCAGCGTGCGCTGCGGATTGGCCCCGGCTTCCCGTCTGCTCGATCCGCTTCACCCTTCACACCCCGCACGCACCGTCTCCGCAATAGTCGTCGAACGTCGTCTGGCCCTTGTCCTCGAGGCTATCCAGATCGGCCTCGTCGATCGGCTTGCACTGGCGCAGCAGATAGGCCGCACCCTCCATGCCCGCGTACCCCGGGCGGATTGCGCGATCGAAGTCGACCAGCCGCCGCCAGTCCTCCCCGTCTTCGCGGATCTCGCGAAATTGATCCGGCCGTTGCAGCGGGCAGAATATGCACGACGACTTTGGCGGCCGTTTCAGCTGGCGCTGATCGTACCATGCGAACACGTCGATCTTCGTCATGCGCTTCTCGATCAGCGGATACCGATGATGCAGATAGCGCTTCTCCGAAATACTGACGCGCGTGAGCTCGTCGTTCGTCATGCCCAGCCACTGCTCGATGACGGGTTCGTTCGGACCGCGCTCGCCGGGGGCGAGGCCCAGGATCTCGCGCAGAGCCTTTTGGATCACGCGGGTCTTCCACTCTTTCGAGCATTGCTTGGACAGCATACCGAATGGGTCGTCGACGTAGAACGGGGCAGTCTGGCGGCCTTTGTTAGGCAGTGCCGTGTTCTCGATCAGGAAATTACCAAGATCGGATCCCGCACGGCGCACGCGCAAGATCGGGAACGGCACCTGCGTCTCGAGCCAGTCGAGATAGCGATAGGTCCGCGCCTTCTCCCATCCGGTGTCCGCGAAGATTGCGAAGTCCAGCTTCTCCAGATCGCCGCGGGCGGACATCAGCGCGAGCGCGCACGATTGCGTGCCGGCGCCCAGGTTCAGCACACGGTAGCGCGGATCTGGCAGCGGCTCGCTGATCTTCAACTCAGTGCGCCGCCGCTCCGCGCGCTTCATCGCCGCGGCCCGCTTGATGTCCTCGGTCGCATTGACCGGAAACTCGAAGAACGGGCCGGTCACGACGCGATCGCCGGCAACGCAGCAAGCTCTGCCAGCTTGAGCAGGCTGTCGAGCCGTTCGCGCCGGCGCTGAGTAGTCCGTTTCGAATAGTCGAAGACCCAGAACACCACTTCCGAAATGCGACGGCAGTTGCGACGGGCATCCTCCAGGCCGGCAAGCACGAGATCACCGGGGAGGTCCATGAACTCGACACCGGCTGCAACCTGCCATGCTGTCCGGTCCTCTTGCCCCATGACGCCTCCAAGGATCGTCAGGGTCCGCGTCATTGCCGGACCGACGTCATTCGGCTGTGCGGGCCTCAGAGCGGCGTGTGCGTCGGCAACAAGCGACGGGAGCATAGCCTTGATCCGCTCAGGAACCCGTCCCTGGATCACCGAAGCGTTCTCGGTACATTGCGTCAAGTATCCCAGCAGCATCGCGTCCTGCTTGTATGTGGCTACGTTCGCCGCTGTTTCCGCGGGCGTCTGGATTCTCGCTATCGAAATCTTCTGCATAAAAACCCTCCATGATCTTGTTGAAATTCTTCTTGGCCAGCGGCCAACTCCACGCCGGCTTCCATTCCATCCCTCGTCCACGTCCTCGTAGAACGCGCGACCTGGATATGCGGCGGAATAGCTCATCGAGCAGGATCCCGACCTCGGCTGGCGTTCGGCTGCCGAGTCGTAAGATCAGTTCCTTCTGGCGCTCCGCAGAGAAGCGTGACGCTCGCTCCAACCGATCTTCCTCATCGCACAGCCGATTCCACCGCTCGACATACGCATCGCCAATTTCTTGATCGGTCAGGTCGGGAATGATGAGCTCGTTTCCGAACAAATCTATTTCTTCATCCCCTTTGGGGACTAAAGGGGTACTAGATTCTCTACTAGGTTCCTTACTACTAGGTTCCGTGTCCCGTTTTTGGGACTCTTTAGCAGTACCGAAATCGGTATCCTTCCCAGGAAATTTAGGGACCGTTGGCCCACCCCATTTCTGGTTCAGATGATAGACCTTGATCTGGTTAGTTCGCCCTGTCCGATCGCCTTCGATGGCGCTCACTATGCGCAACTCGATAAGCTTCTGCATCATTGCCACGACGGTCTTACGGTTGAGCGATGTGAACGCGCACAACCGAGCAATGCTTGGAAATATCCGCCCTGTTTCGGGGTTCGCATGATCGGCCAACACCAGCAGCAGGGCCTTGGCAGATGCGGGCTTAACAGATTGGTGCATGGCCCATGAGAGCATCTTCGTGCTCATCGCGCATGCTCCGCCAATTCGGACCAATGGACAGCGCCAATCACACAAGCCCCGTGCGCCGTCTCTTGAATGACAAGCGACCGAAGCGGCTTCCACTTCAAAACGGTTCGTTCGATAAACGAACGCACGGTCTTTTCGTCGTGACCGGTCAACTCGACGAGGCGATCGACGCGAACGGCAACGCTGTCGCCGCTGTCGCTTTCGGCAATCCAGACCAAGAAGCGAAACTCTTTGTCGCTGATGTCTCGCATGGCGAGCACCGCGGATAAGGATTCAAGGCTCATTGCTGCATTCTTCCTACGTGTAGGGCTTGCAGCAACGGGAGCGCATCCCTAGAAAGTAGGGGCGAGAGCGCTTCCGGGGTGCAGACCCGGTTGATTTCTAGGCCCATTCCGTTTCCGCGGAGTGGGCCTTTCGCGTTATGGTCCCGGACTAGACCGGAAGTCCATCCCCTCCAAACGGATCATTCTGCGCCGCGAACAGATCGGCGCGGTAGAACCCGCTCGACCGCACCGCCTGTTCGTTGGTGAAAAAGTATCCCACCCGCTTCGTCAGCGCGCCCTCGCGTCGTTTCGTCGAGTATATCTCCAAGCGGTCTCGCGAAGCCGTCATGTCGTCCTGCCAGTCGCTGTACTTTTTCTCATCCGTCGGCTTCGGCTGCGATCGTTGCAGGTAATACTCGTCACGATACAGGAACACGACGGTATCAGCATCGGCTTCTAGCGAACCGCTCATGAGCAAGTCAGACAGTACGGGGTGTTTATCCTCCCGCTGTTCCACAGCGCGGCTCAGCTGCACCAGGACGACCATCGCGACGCCTGTATCGGCTGCGGCCTGTTTGAGCTTGTTCGATATGTACGAGACGCGCTCGCTCGGGGTGTCGATTCGCTTGGCCGTCTGGAACCTGCCGAGATAGTCGATCACAACCAGCTTGAGCTCCTGCCCCTTCTTCGCCCATGCCCGCTGCCGCCGACGAATGAAGCCGACGACTTCCTCGACGTTCATGCTCGACGGATCGTCGATGTTCAGCGGATAGGTCTCGACGTCCGCACGAGCATGTTTAAGTGCGATGCGGTCCATCGTGGTAAGCTTGCCGTCGCATAGCGCCGAGTAGCTGCTCGTCACTCCCTGCTCATAGATCTTGTTCGCTATCATACGACGAGTGATGATCCGGCGCTTACTTTCCAACGACAGATACTCAGTCGCATGTCCAGCCTGAGCCGCTCCGATGGCCACTGCGCAGGACACAGCCGTCTTTCCCATACTGCTTCTGCCGCCAAGATAGATCAGGTCGCCCGGCTCAATGCGGCCTACGATCTCGTTCCAATCTTCATAGCCCTCGATCTGGAAACCGACCGCCGGTTTGCCGTTAGCGATGTCCTGGATCTCTTCGAAGGTCTCATCCCACGCTTGCGCAAGTGATGCGCTCGTCGTCGCGGCGTCGACAGCATACGCCGCCGTAATCTCGGTCAGCTCGGCCTCTGCCACCTGAACGACCTTCATCGGGTCGATCTCGGTGTCGGTGTGCTTCGCCGCCTCGCCGACGCGCCGCGCGACGTGCACGAGCTCGCGCATCATGGCCAGTTCGCTGATCTGATTCGCGAAGTCGCGCGCGCCGAGCATGCCGGCGCCGCCGACCGACGCCAGCTGCGCCAGGTATGTCCGGTAGCCGTTCGGGTCGAAGCTCTGCGCGTCGTCGTCGTAGAACTGGATGGGCTCGCCGTCGAAATACGGCGCGAGCGTGATCGGGCTGACCTTCTTGCCCTTCGCGACCAGCGACACGATTCGTTCGAAGATCCGACCGTGCGCCGCCTCGAAGAAATGTTCGGCCTTCAACCGCGTGCCGATCGTCTCGACCAGGCGGTTGTCGATCATCAGCGCGCCGAGCAGCGCGGCCTCGGTGTCCTTGTTGTGAGGCTTGTATTCCATCGCCTCTTCGTAGGCGGCCTTCTCCTGAGCAGCTTCGCGCTCGTTCCAATACCCAACTGCAGGCGATTGGTCCTCGCGACGGCTCCCGTTCCGTCCCGTGTTCCGTGTCACTCGACTGTTACCTCTGCAAACATGCCGGCGCGGTGGCGCAGGCGTTGATCCGCGATCGCGGCATATTCGGACGATAGTTCTATGCCGATGGCGTCGAAGCCTTCGATATCAGCGGCGATTAGCGTGGAGCCCGATCCGGCAAACGGGTCCAGCACGGTACCGCCTTGCGGCGTCACCAAGCGGATCAGCCAGCCCATAGGCTCGGTCGGCTTCACAGTCGGATGCGTGTTGCCCATCCCGCGGTCTTCTTTTGATGCCTTGCCGCTGTAGAAGAACCGCGCCGCTGTCCCGCTGTCGCCTTGGAAGGTAGATCCCGCCTCGTCGACGTTCCCCTTGAAAGCGCCATAGGTCTGGCGGAACTTGTCGCCGTTGCGGGTGTGGACCGGTGCGGCGGCTCCGCGCTCGCCGAACTCGGCAAACGCCGCGAGCACATCGTCACTCCCGTCGTGGAGGATGTTGGCGGGGAAGCGGCCTTTCGCATTCGCACCGATATTCTGCGGAAGCCGTCGGAATTCGGACAATGAACCAAGTTGATCCGGTTGATAGCTTTCGCCGGGCCGACCGCGAGGTACGTCGGGGTCGTGACGCATCGGCACCACGCCCGCGCCGCTGCGCAGGATCTCATCTGTCTGGATACGGCAGGCATCGATGTTGATCGCCCCTGTGCCGTGCGCCAGGACGTTTCCCGCCACGGTGCCGATCAACGGCTTACGCGCGAGGCAGATCGGCTCCCACGCGGGCTTGAGCGCGGTTCCCCAGCCTTCCCATTCGCCATCGAGGTTATGCGACTTCGGGAAGCCGGAACCGTATATCCATGCCAGCTGGTCACGGATTTCGAAGCCGGCGTCCTCGATCGCGACGACCATGCGGTGATAGGTGCGGGTACCGCTGAACGCTACCATGTGCCCGCCGGGCTTGAGCACGCGCAGCACCTCCGCCCATGTCTCTGCCTGGAACGCAACGTCGCCGCCGTCCCACGTCTGACCCATGAAGCCGCGCGAGGCGCGCGCGTATGCGCCAGTCTTGCCGACCTTCGCCGGTGCCGCGTTGCCAGCGCCGAAGCGCTTTACGATCGACGTCAGGTGATAGGGCGGATCGGTGACAACCGAGTCAATCGACGCATCAGGCAATTCGCGCAGTCGTTCGCGCATGTCACCGACGAGGATCCGAATTTTAGACATGGATCGGGACACCTTTCCGCATTCCTAGTTCGATGAGCTCGCGCGACGGGTTGCGCCCGTACCTGGTCTTGATCTGCATCTGCGCGAGCAGGAAATGCAGCTGGCCGAGCGCGTCTGCCTCGTCGTCGGTCTTCACGTCCCAGCCGAGCCCCTTGGCCTTGTCGATCGACAGCTTCTTCCAGTCGTCGCGCTTCGTCCCGCGCTTCTGCGAGCCAAGCCAATATCGCTTCCAACTTGAGTTGTTGATCGACTTCGGTTCGATCTTGAGGATCGACGCACAGAGCTCGAGCGTCGCGATCGTGCCGATCAGCTTCTTCAACGTCGCCTGCGATGTCGTGAAGCCCTTGTCCTCGTCGCTCTTACCGCCAGTCGGCGCCAGGAACGCTTCGTACCCAATTCGGCACAGCGGCCACTGGCGATCGATCCAAGCGATGTGATCGAATAGCAGACTGCAGGCCGGGCCGATGCTGCCCCCGGTTGTCGTCGGCGGCAGGCGAAGCGTGCCGAAGCGCGGTTCGTCCAGATCGGGGTGATAGACTGCCCACCCCGCCGCACCGGACAGGTCGTAACAGGCAACGGCCCGGCGAGCCATTAGTGGCGAACCTCAGAGCTCGGCGGAACAATGCCGAGCTTCGGCTTCGCGGTCTTCGCCTGCTTCGCCGGGGTGGCGGCGCCCTGTACGAACGCATCCGCCTCGTCGCTCTTGATGTTGTCCGCGGCGGTGCCGCTCAAGTGCGACCGGGCCTTATCCAGCCCGCTCAGCTTGGCGTTGTCGCCCGGTTCGGGATCGGTCGGATCGTTGCCGCCAGCACCCGTGTCGCCGTCATCGTCTGCGTCGGCCGACTTCGTCTGCGCCTGCTCGACCAAGTCGGGGTCGATGTCGTCGAGCGTGTAGCGCAGGCTCACCATCAGCGGCTCGAGCGTGCGCAGCAGATCAGCGCGCTTGTCGGCGCTCATCTTCTGCATGCGGCGGATCATGCTGACCGCGGCGCGGTTGCCCTGCATGTCCTTCTCGATGCGCTTGTAGATCGCGCCGTTGGCCGACATGCCCTCGGCCTGCTTCTTCTCGGCCTGCTCGATCTCACCGCCGGGGGTGATCAGCGCGAGGATGGCCTTGATATTCGGTTGCGGCCGCGGTTCGGGTGGCACGCCGTCAGTCGTAGGCATAGGTGGTCTCCATCATTGGTACACGCACCCTGGATCGGGTGCGCGGCGACGCAGCGCCGTTAGGGCGCTTCGGGCGGGGTGAGTCGATCGACCGCGGCGCACAGCGCGCGCAGTGTCTTGACGGTAGGGTTCCAGGTCGGGGACTCGATGTTGCTCAGCTTGCTCGGCCATATTCCCGCAGCATCTGCGAGATCGGATTTGCGGCACCGGGGGCGTGCGAGGAATGCCCGCACCTTTTCAATCGAGTCATCAACCATGCCGGCTTGATGGCAGGGATCGGCGGGGCGCGCAATACACCTTTACGGAAATTATTGGCTTGCGCGCCTACTCCCGCAATGCAATGAGGGTGCACCGGCGGCGTGGAGTCGCTGGCAGCACGGGAAGGCTGACATGGACATTTTTAGGACGCGTCTGACGGACGCGATCACGCGGCGGTTCGACACCATCCCGCAGCGTGAGGAACTGGCGCAGGCCGCGGTGGAAGAGATTATGAACCTGGTGCGCGACGCGATCGAGAAGCCCACCGTCTCGCCGCTGATCGACACATGGCTCGTACGCACGGCGCTTGGCAAGCAAGGTGAGCGCGCGATCGAGGCTCGCATCGGCGCGGACGGTAGCCTTTCGGCGAAGCCCGTCGATCGCCTCGTCGAGATCTACACGCGCATCTACGCCACCGAGCGCGAATGCGGTGCGCTCCCGCTCGAGGCCGAACAGCGCGCGAACCGGGTTCTGGAGGGACTGACGAAGGTAGGAGTGATCAATGGCCCGCAATAACAACCAGTATGCCGAGCGCGACGCGCAGAACGCGCAGGCGCTGATGGTCGTGCAGCCGCCGCGCTTGCCGATGCCTCGCGAGGCGCAGACACAGCACGGCATGGTGGAGGCGCGGTGGCGCGCATTGACTGACGCGGTGTTCCCGTCGGCGGAAAGCGTTAGCGGCATCCTGTTGGCGCTCGACTATTGCAAGTCTCGCCGCCTCGATCCGTTCAAGCGCGTCGTACATATCGTGCCGATGTATTCGACGAAGCTGGGGCGCAACGTCGAGACGGTGTGGCCTGGCATCGGCGAGCTCCGCACCACGGCTGGTCGCACGGGCGTTTGGGCTGGCAATGACGAATGCCAGTTCGGCAGGGTCGAGCGGCAAGCGTTCGATGTCACCGTCACGAAGCAGAAGCGGAACAATGAGCCGTACCAGGTCAAGGCATCCTGCCCTGAGATGGATTTTCCCGATTGGGCGCAGATGACGGTCTACAAGATCGTCCAGGGGCAGCGCGTCGCGTTCGTTGGGCCGAAGGTCCGCTTCATGGAGACGTTCTCCGGTCAGAAGGGCCTGCGCGTCCCGAACGATCGCTGGCAGCAGGCGCCCTACCAAATGCTCGAGAAGTGCGCGGAGGCCGCCGCGCTGCGCCGCGCCTTCCCCGAAGAGCTCGGCGATGAATGGACGGCCGAAGAGATGGAGGGGAAAGAGACGCATGCCGACATTCACGACGCCGAGATCGCGACCGTCGGCGATGCGAAGGACGTCGATCATCCCGACCAGTCCGAAGCGGCCGATCAGCAGGATGATCAGCAGCAGGATCAATGGACCGAAGAGCGGATCGGCGAAGAGATCGACTATTTCAAGCGCGGCCTGGCGCAGATGAAGACGCTCGAGCAGATCGATACCGCGCTGAAAGGCGAGCAGCAGGCGATCGACGCATTGCCGGCGCACGTTCGCGAGAAGGTCGAGGATCAGATCGAGCGCGCACGCAAGCGCGTCACCGCGGCGGCGGCCAAGGCAGCCGAAGCGGAGGGCGATGCGAACGAGCAGGCTGAGCCGGCTAAGACGACGCCGGAAGAGCAGCAGCGCGCCGCCGAGCCCGCCGACACGGAACCGGCTTTCGTCCGCAACCTGCGCCTGCGCATGGACGAGTGCGAGACCATGATCGATCTGAACAGCGCATCGTCGGCCGAGCGCCGCGCGATCGAGGGTCAGCCCGAAGCCATCCAGACGACGTGCTGGGCGATCATCGACGCTCGCCGCGAAGTCCTGCGCGCCAACGCCCCGTCATAACCAGATCTGCGCGCACGATCGGCGGCGGCGTGCGCGCGGTGTTTCATCGCCGCCATATTTCGAGGAATGACATGAGCAAGAAGACACTCGTCGACGCGATCGCCGACCAGTTCAACAGCCGCCGGGCAGCAGAGCAGGCAGTCGACGCTGTCGCCGGCGGCATCGAGACGGTGGTGCGCGGCGGCGAAACCGTCACGCTGAACGGCTTCGGCAGCTTCAAGCGCCAGGAGCGCGCATCCCGCGTCGGTCGCAATCCGCGCACCGGCGAGCAGATCGACATCGGCGCACGCAGCGTCATGACCTTCTCGTCGAAGGTTACGTTCTGATCCACCCGCCCCGGGCGTCCGCGCCCGGGGCAACGAAGGGACTCCAATGACTTTCCGTACGATCGTCATCGCGATCCTGATGTTCAAATCGCTCGAAGTGCTGTCGGTTAGGGCCACCCTGATCGGCATGTCGTTCTCGCAGAACACCGGGACGTTTCTGTTTTTCATCCTGTGCTGGCTGATTTTCTGGGCATTCGTCTGGCATCTCACCGCCATGATCTTCGAAAGGAAGGTCCGTTGATCGAGATCTACCGCGACAACAGCAACGACTGGCACTGGCGCATGATCGGCGCCGGCAAGGATCGTCCCATCATCGCGCAGTCCGGTCGCGGCTTTCCGAAGCGCAGCGGCTTGCTCAAGAGCCTCGAGCGCGTCCGCGAGACGATCGCGACCGCAGGCATCATCGAGGCCGTCGACCTGCCGGCGAAGGCTGGTGCAGAGTGAGCGGAATATCAGTAGGGTGGTTCACTCCAGCAGGCATGTACGCGGATCCGCCGTTTCTGATCAACGCGCTCAAGAAGACGCATGCCGAGCGTATGAAGCGGACGAAGGCGTGGCCGTTCGCGGTCAGCAGCATCCGTTTTGAGGGCAAGGGCGTCGGCGTTGCTTACGCGCACATCGGCGGCAGCGTTCCGCTGCACGTCGACAGCGTGGGCATGGACGACAGCGACGGACGGATTTTCCAGTTCGTGCTCGAGGTCGAGAACCGGCCGGCGCTGATTACGTCGCCCGTCACCGATCAGAACACGCCGGTGATCATGGGGTTCGCGCCGCCGACGGGCGTCAACACCTTCGGCATGGGCGGTATCGAGCTCAAGGTGGGCATGGCGGTGCACATGGACATCACCGATACCTATCACGGCATCATCGGCCTGCCGGTGCCGATGGAGAGCCTACGACACGATCTGTCGCCCAAGGCTGTCATCGTGCAGGTTTCCGGTTTCGGTCCGACCGAGATCGGGCTGGCGGTCGAGCACGCGAGCGAGTGGATCCAGCGCGACATCAGCGCATCGCTGAAACGGACCTTCGTCGGCAAATGAACGCCAGGCGGACAAAGCGGGAATACCGAATGATCGCGACGCGGGAGGCGCCGAATGTGCTCCTTCCCGCGCGCCTTCTCGCGGCAGGCCACGGCTACGCGATGGTGCAGCGAGCCGGGTTGCAGACGTGGCCGTTCGCAGTGACCGAACAGGATTGGGACGAAGCTCCCATCCAAGAGAGAGGGACTGACTGATGGCTGACACAACAACGCCGATCGCAGACGCTTGGGCGGGTTTCGCAAAGGCATCGATCGTTCCAGGTACGCCCGCATGGCAGATCGACAGCATGCGATCGATCTTCTTCGCCGGCGCGATGGCCGCGGCGACGCTCATCAACGAGACGAACGGGAGCGGTGGCGACGTCGACCTGCTTTTTGATCATATCGAGGCTGAGATGGACGGCTGGGAAGCCGAGTTGAAGCAGAAGGCTGCGCTGGCCGCCTGCGCACCACACGGAAAGGCATAGCCATGATCGGCAGGTTCTACATGATGAAGAAGGCGACGCTGTTCCTGTGCGTCGCCACGCCGGCGGCGATCGTCGTCAAGGATCCGGGGCCGAAGGTAACGCACGCGGCCAAGAGGACGGTCGCGAAGGCGAAGCACTGGACGAACACGGCGGCGAAGCGCCTGCACCGCGCGCCGGTGTTCGCGGAAGCCATCGCCGAGCCGAAGGTCGCCGCCGACCGCATTGATACGGTGATCGTGCCCGCCATCTGCCCGCCGACCGATGGTCTCTTGACCGACGGCGGCGGCGGTGGTGGCGGCATCGGCTCGAGCGGCGGCTGGTGGGGCGGCGGGATCGGCGGGGGCGGCAACATCACGCCGGGCGATGGCGGCCTGCCCTTCCACCCGATCAACCCGGGCGTGCCAACCAACCCGGGGCCGGTGCCCGAGCCGGGCACGTACGTCATCATGGGCTTGGGGCTGGGTATAGTCGGCGTCCGCATGCGCCGGGCCCGCGCTACCGAAAGGAAGGCAAATGGCTGACAAGACACCTGAGATCGTCGTCGAGACGGTCGCCGAGGTCGTCTCGGTCACGCAGCAGAAGATCAGCGTCGCGTTTCTGGACGATGAGCGTCTGATCCAGCTTTGCTACGACAGCCACTACGGCGATCTGCAGTTCATCTCGTTCCCCGCGGCAAAAGCCAAGGCTATCTGCGCGGCGATCATGGAAATGGCAGCGCTAGCTGAGAAGCCGGATCCCTCCGATCCGGGTATGCCGGCGGCGAGCTACTTCGTCGACGGTGAGTGGCGGCCCTGCTTCCATTGCCGGAAGCATCACATCCCGGGCACGCCTTGCATCGATCCGCTGAGAGCGACGCGAAAGCCCGGGGACCCGCAGACCCTCACACACGGCATTCAGGCCGTGAAGCGCTGGGCGAGGGAGCACGGAAATGGCTGACGGTATAGGCGTAGATCGGTGCAACTTGGTTTCGACCAAATTGCTCATCGATCTGATTAACGGCACGAACGCCAACGAGGTCGACGCGATGATCGTGCTCGAAAACCTCACCCTTGGCGTGATGCTGACCTTCCGACCGGATCCGCTTCATGCCGGCGAGTTCATGGACTCAATGACGATGGCAGTGATTGAGAGGATGAAACCAAATGGCTGATCAGACAGGCATCGCATGGGCAGACGCGACCCTCAATTACTGGAAGGGATGCACGCAGCTGACCGCGGCATGCGACAACTGCTACGCGAAGACATGGGGCGCGCGGTTCGGCGTCGAATGGAATACGAAGCCGATCCGCACCGCCCTCAGCACGCGCAAGAAGCTGTTCACCTATCAGCGCAAGGCCGCGGCGTTCCTCGCCGAGCACGGGCATCCGATGCGGATCTTCGTCAACTCGCTGTCCGACTTCTTCGACAACCAGGCCGAGCAGGCATGGCGCGACGACGCATTCATCGACTTCGAGGCGTGCCCAGACGTCATCATCATGCTCGTGACGAAACGGCCGCAGAATGTCCGCAAGATGGTCCCGCATCACTGGCTCAACGGCGGCTGGCCGGCGCACGTCTGGCTGCTGACCACCGGCGAGAACCAGGTCGAGTTCGATCGACGCGTCGTCGCGCTGATGGACGTGCCTGCGCCGATCCGCGGCGTCAGCATGGAACCGATGCTGGAGCCGATCGACGCGGCCTGGGCGTTCCGGCGCAGCGTCAGCGACATCACGCGCTACCTGTGGGGCAAGAAGCAGGGCCAGCGCATGCCGCACCACATCGCACCGCTCAACTGGCTGATCATTGGCGGCGAGAGCGGCAGCAAGGCGCGCCCCATGCCGCCGCTCGGCGCGGTCGCGGAGATGGCGACGCGCACGCGCAACGAGGGCGCCGCGGTGTTCATGAAGCAGCTGAGCCAAGCCGATCACCCGAAGACGTACGGCGACTTCGACACCTTTCCACCAATGCTGAAAATAAGGGAGCACCCGAAACATGGCTGATCAATCTATTCCGACCGATACGACGATTCTGCAAACTTTGACGTCCAAGGATGTTCGGATCATGTGCGAGAAACTGCGTGAGATCGCAGGGCTCGCCGAGTCGAATATGAAGCGGTGCGCAACGCCTATTCGAGACTGGTCGGCCGAAGCGGCGACGATGATCGAACGCCTCGCCTCTGTATCATCCGCGAGTGCAGAGGGCTGGAAAGATACGGTCGCGTTTGTCCAAGAGTGGATGATGAGCGGCGATCATGAGCCCGACCAGTGGCA
>Ga0265780_10008010_pt1 | contig 12886 bp, 16 predicted proteins | sample P1T30metagenome_FD_192432 | JGI IMG/M metagenome (GOLD analysis project Ga0265780, IMG submission 192432) | Plant litter microbial communities from East Loma Ridge, Irvine, California - P1 T30 | ecosystem: Environmental > Terrestrial > Plant litter > Unclassified | place: USA: California...
GTCTTTCAAGTCCCGACAGCGTGTATACTGACTGACCCGCCAGTCTTCAGGGTCTTTTCCTACACCGCCTGTATCCACATCCCGATGACCGAACTCTTGCGACCGGAGTACTCAGGCTCGCTTCAAATGCTGGAATGATTACCGGCTCCCTTGGTTCCACGCGGATGTTCAGTATTGCAAGTGGATATCCAGCCGGTACATTGGGTCGCCAAATCGCCTGGATGTTCCTTGGAGGGCTTACTATCTTGACATTTACAATCGGACTCACTCAGCCAAAAATGGAAGGACCGGATCCAATTCTCGAAGCTGCCAGCTCCAGGGCTCTCGATGAGGAGACGTCTTTGCTGGAAAATGAAGAGCGGGTGAGAGACTGAATGCGGTGGAGTCTATACGCTACCTGTATGTATGTATGAGCCCCTGAGTTCAGCCATGGACTCCAATCGATTTGTTGAGCAAACGATAGCAGCCTCGCCAATCACAACATCACCTTGGCTCTTCCAGCTATGACCGCCTAAGAGATACATGCGCTGCTATGTACAACAACGAATGAAACGTGGTGAGACTCTCACGATGCGGTATGTGGAATCGGGCAATGGATGTATGGTGTGTTGAGAGCGATCATAAAGGCGATGATGGAGGTGTGGTACCGACCGCCATAAGAGCGGCGAGATGACGACTATCGACCCGGAAACGGGTCAAGGGCAATATCGGTTTGTTATCTTCGACTTCGATCTTCAATTGCGTCGGATTCTCGCTAAGGACATGATTGGGGCGTCGACCATCAAAATCCAAGCCATTCATCCGCGACCGTAGTGGCCCGTCTTGCAGGACTAAACCGGTCCCCGTGCCAGTGTGACCATCTTCTACTTTGATCCGTTTAATCGATAGCCTAGCTTGAGAGGATAGGACTTTAGTTCGAGCAGATGTCGGCGAAAGGAGATGTCGACGCCTGCTTCTGCCATTTGCTGATCGACGACGCTTCTGCTGATGCTCTTCATTGTCGGTATCGCTCAAATCAGCTTCAACGGGGATAGCGTGCGTGACACTTGGCTTGGCTTCGGGATGCCCACCGTGGGTATGGAGTCCTGACTTGCTGGTCACCGTATCGCTTACGTGGAAAATATGACCAGCTCGCATAGCTTGATCCGAGCCGACTTGGCGTCGTGAAAGTCCTAGATTCGGTTTCGAGTCATTGGCGTGGGATTCGTGAGGCATGTAATCGTCGTACTTATTGTCTCCGCCTTGTTCGAGCGCTTCTAGGAGGTTTAGTCCCATTTCTTGTTGCTTCTTCAGCGCTGCCAAGCAGTTGACGCCGTGCCGAACGAAACACATTGCCGAATGAAACCAATCATCCCGCTCGACTAGCATAATTTCATAACCGCCTGGCTGAAGGAAATCCTTGAGGAATGCGGGAAGGAGGAAGTAGTCGAGACCACGAAGCATAGGTACAACGCAGTTTGGCGAGACGGATTGGGGTCGAAATAGCTTCACCAGTGTTTGTAGCTCGGGTAATGGTGAATGACGAGCGATAGGGCATTCCTGGATCATCAGCTTCGTATCTGAAGAGCAGGTCTAGCTCACAATGTTGAAAGGCCAGTCACCCTCCCCACAAGCTGCTTTACCCAACTTCTCCCGAAAAGCAACCTGCTGAATATCCCACGTCGCAGCCTTGACCTCGACCATATTTACGTGAACGACACGTTTGCCTTGGTTCCATAGCCTCTTTCCGCTCCTGTCGAATGTCCGGCATTCTGTACATTTGAAGCGTCTTTCGCAGGCGTGAAAGCGAGTCAACGTTGGATCAATCGTGGTACAGGCAAGCAAGAATGGGTCTGTCTCGACCGCCCCGTAAATGGATCGCTTGTATCGGTCGATATGTATCTATCGGTCAGCTCAACGTGGATCTGAAAGAATGCATTACATACCGGTGATCGGAAATGACTCGCCACCGCCTTGACAACTTGCTCCCACCTGAAGATCAGTAGTGATCCGTTGGTGAAGTATCGACTCACCCAAAACACCAGACATTCAAGAAGAAGATGGTGTCAAGTGGGTACATGCTCATCTGCTCCACCAGTTCAGCAAGAACGGGGTCACGATCAGGCATATCACCGGTTCCGAGCCTAAGGATCAGTTGTCAACGAGACAAGTGAGAAAGCGACACCTACACTGCACTAGTATCAAGATATATCCTATCCAATGTCTTCTTGCCCCAATGCCCTGCCGGAGGGAAAGGGGATATCGTAGCCGGTTCGACGAATTCAGATAATGCAGGATTGATACGTAGCGAGTTGATGAACGCTGTATCGGCCCTTACATCACCTGTGTGGAGGACAGCCTTGTCGCGTGAGCGTATGAGGAACCTGCAAGTCAGCTACGTCGGGACAATCAAAACCCTTCAGCCTACACGGCGGATCCTGGGCAGTGGTTCGCGTCGAGAAGTGTGATTGACACCTTGTACGGCTCTCCGTTGTCGTAGCCTAGCTCATATTCTCGTGCTTCACCATATGGTACTGTCTCCTGTCAGATCAGCCGAGACTAGTTCCCCGATACAAGGGAAACTTACGATAATGTCCACGATGCGCTGAGCTTTGCCTTCCCCCTTCACTCGTCTCTTCAGCCCATCGTATTTGAGCACTCTGGATTCTCTGACTCCATCATCCAGCCTCTCCCTTTCGATCTCGGGCTCCAAGCGTAATAACATCCGCTTGGTATCAGGCGAACAAATGATTTTACCAGTAAAAGCGTTTGATAGTCCGACCAGGTGGTCTGTGTGTACGTGTGTCAAGAGGTATATTCGTGCATTCGGTGCTTTGACCCATGGAGATGTCGATGATGAGGGATCGCTGGGTATCAAGTGGGGGCGAGATGGGGTCGGAGTGGTGAAGCAATCGACGCGGATTTGGGGGAACTCTAGCAAGTGTCCATCTGGTCGTGAGCTTCGCCTGATCGGGATGCACGAGCAAAAGAGCAAAGCCAAGCATTGTCGGATATGTGAGACTCACTATATAGTCCAGCCATGGTAGTACAGCATACAACAAGACGGAGCCAGAGAGAATCGATGAAGGAAAGGAAAGTACTCTGACAAGGAAGTGAATGGTGGCGAAGTGGACGTGCAAAGTGGAGGCAAGTTGACTCAACTTTCAGGGAAATGATTAGTGTTCAAATAGTAGCATAAGATTCATTTCTTCTGTACAACGGGGCATTAAACAAGAGTCTATCTAGAGAGACTGTGATATACAATCACGTAAAAGTATGTGTAGCAAAGTATGGCACATTAAAAGCTCGACCAGTCGGCAGCTCGCTCTTCAGGGGTGAGGTACCCAGAAGCTTGGTCATCGGGACCCCTCTTGACAAGACTGTTCCTTCGAGAGCTAGCTCGGGAAGAGTCATCCTGACCGCCCAAAGGTAACCAGAACTGCTCGGTCAATCCCTTTCTTCGTTCCATGTTTTCTTCTCGTCTCTGCACGCTAGCTTCTCGAGCGACTCGCCTCTCGGCGATGGTGGGTGTAAAGAGTCGAGCAGCGGCAGGAGGCTTGTTGGGGAGAGTCTTGGACGATCGAGCAGCCAAAGGGTAGAGGGACAGGACACCCGAAGAGTCCATCCATGATTCGATAGGAGCAAGGTTGTCGGGTTCTTCGACGATGGTCTGCGAGAGCATAGGAGCAGAGAGGGTCCTTTGAAGAGATGCGAGATCTTCTTCAGGGGTGAGAAGATGTTCTGATCGTGTGGAGGTGGAAGAGACGTCGGTGCCGATTCGGCTGAACTCGGATCCAGAGGTGGACTCGTCAAGATCAATGGCGGATGGGACGACAGAGGTGATGCAAGTATCGCAGACTCGTTGTCGGGTGATTCGACGGACACCATCCGAGAAGCCAGTGAGAGGAAGGCACCGAGCGGAGTGGGTGGAGCAGAATGTCAAGCCACAGAGTCGACAATGATGTCGGCCGGTAGGCAAGAGGTGGAATCGAGAGTTGGTGGGGAAGAAGGCGGTGCAGTCGGTGATGGAGCAGAATGCGCTTTCATCGTCTTTCTAGAAAAGTCAACATCTACTCTGATTGTAGTGCGAAGATACACGTACCTGCCATTCAGACTTTGGCTTCATGAGTCCATGCGAGCCCTCGGTAGCCAAGGTGAGGAGATCGGTAGCGCTATCGCATCGCTCGAGAGGATGTGCGCCCTCGACTTGCTCGGTCGAGACAGCAGTGATAGGAGTGGGGTTGACGCATGTGAGACGTGTAGCAGGATCACGGTTGAGGTATCGTGCACCGCTTGAAGATGAGGCCACTGGGGAAGGGGCGGAAGGTGATACCTGCCTAGAGAGAGGGGGCACTGAGATATCAGCTGTTGTACGATGAAGTTGCAAGGTGAGGCTCACAATCTAGACGGGAGTTGGACCTGGTAGATGGAGTCTGCGATTTCGCTCTCTTGAGCTGAGCCGCGTACAACCCGCCCCTCGCCTGATGACAATGAAGCTCATGGGTCTCGAGTGGATTGGGTTGATCTTCTTGTCTGGGCGATGCTGGTCTTGGTGCGAGATGAGTGACGGCTGATGGTCGGTTCTGTTGTAACAGAGAGACTGGAGAAAGGGAGTTTGTGGAGCCGATGGGCGACATGATGTGAATGTGTTTACTGGATTGGTTGTGGTCGTGCGAGTGTGATATGTTTTTGAAAGTGTGTGTCTGGTATCAGTCTGCTTGGCAGATGTGTACAAGATACGGTTGATATACAAATATTGAGTGGAGCAAGAAATGGGGAATAGTGGATGTCTTGAGGAGCCAAGTGTGTTTTAAACGATTAGTGAGTGGACAGGATGGTCGTTTGACCCATTCAATTCAAATCTCGGACAAGCGGGCGTAGTTAGGGTATAGGGTCAATGCACACATTTCCGAACCGAAGACTCTCGCCCTCTAAACCCCTCGGTGCTTTTTTTCTTTATTGGACCCTTAGATGCACACTTGCCCTTCCCTGAGTCTAAGGTCCGCTGTCTCCGGGACCTTAATCTTGGCGACCGGCGGTAGAGACTACCGGGATATTCAGGGTTCAGCTCAGGTGAACTTTCGGTTAATTAAATCCACTTAATCCCCTGGCGTCTACAGGCGGTTTCAAAGGATGCCTTCGGCCAGGCACTGTATCGCCCCTGTTTCCTTAGTTCTACAAAGACGCAGCAAGCTAGTCTAAACCTGGTAACAAGCACCCTACCCTCAATTTAGGGCGGAATGGGATTGTCTGTGTGTGCATCTACACAACAGCTCGGACCACTGTCACCTGCTTTGACCCTCTGGGACCCTAGCTACCCGTGACCAGCGGACGTCCACTTTTGCCAATTGCAGCAACGGATGCAATGGGTGCTCCATACACCGCTTGACCGGATTCCCACTGAACTTCGGATAATATGCATCCACTCCCCGAGAACAGCATAGAACTACGGCCGCATTAGAAAATAGACATTACAAGACTCTCGCTAATTTGCATACGAGGTCGTGTTCTCGAACATCCATTCGGTCTGTTGGAACGGCTGACTAAAAGCCAAGTGGTTCCCGTAAAGACGATTTTAGGAAGGAAGTCTGGACTTGTAAGCATGTTTAGGCTGAAGATGGCGTTCGGACCAGTATAACCGCCGATCTCCGCACAATGTATGGGCTTACTATAACCGGAATGCCGGCTGCTGTAGCCCATGTGGGTTTAGTACCAGCTGACGTGGCGTTCGAATACGGCCAGAAGCTCTGCACAAAAGTTTCACACCTCCTTGTCTGTCACAACGTCTCACACCAAGGTCTCGCCAAGCTTCCAGCACTGGAATGACATTATGAGAACACAACGTAAATGAGAGTAAGACAGTCTAGACCGATGAGTCATGGGAAGATCCCATCTGGTTCCAGCGACATGTGGCTTATCGACCCTGGAAACCTCGCTTGATGAACAAGAGTACGAATCTCCGCTCTAAATCCTCGACTTCCAGAAGGGATTCGGGTCTACCGGAATCATGTTTATCAGGCACTCAAGCTAGTCAGCTGATCAATCGACTTAGCGCTGCTCCACAGTCCGGCCAGGCTGACGCGGGGTTAACCTTGAATCCGATGATCCTAATAGCACAGTCGTACTCCAGGCCTCGGTCGGATAAGCCATCCCGTCGTCATTTGGTGGTCTGTGGGAACCCTCACAAATGCCATTTGTCCTTGATTTATCCGTCATGACGATATCTTATCGCTCACCTGAGTCTGAAGAGGGTAAGGGTACGGAGACTTGTTCGTACTTCAGGTAAGAAATCGATATGATTACAGCTGTCCCGCGCGCAGTCATGTGAGCGCGATGGGAACCTTTCTTCCATATCAGCCGACTGATGATGACTCGTCATGAGATGTGACATCGGTCATATCTATCATCCACGTGAGACTGATAGATTTGAATGATATGACGACGTCTCGTCTTTACAGTCTAATATGTATCCTCAACTTGGCTTTGTGAAGGTTATCGAGATGTCACATCCGTTCCACAGTCCTGTCGTCGGTCACTTGGCTCAGTCAGTACATCGAGCTACAACATCAGTCTTTCAACTCTGGGCCCCAGTTCATCCATTGTCGATCAGGCATAGGAGTGTTAAGGATCCACACCCCTCGATGAAGCTCGACTAGCCAAGACTGACTTCGACCGTGACCATGAATGCATCGAACAATTCATACGAACAAACAACACAGATCCGCATGATTAACCTCGACGCTTGACGAATGTCTGCCAATCAGCTTCACTCTGTCATTCGTGGGTGGAACGTGAAAGCTTACTTCCAAATCAGTCTTGGTCGCCACTGCCAAAACCCATTTCCTCTCATGATCAGTTACTAACAATCAGCCTGATTCCCTGAGAACTCATACAAGACTGAACGTATACTTACCCAAAGCAAAGTCTGTCCCGCTAGAACTGAAGAATGCCTCCAATTCCTCCAGTGGTGTGAGATTATGAATAACGGTGTAAGGATGATTCTTGGATGAAAGTGGGAAATGGGTTGTATATTTCACTTTGACTCTTAGCTTTTGCACTCCTGATCAGTACGCGATAGCTACGTACAGACTGGCTCAGAGGGATCGAGTTGATTCTTCTCCATGCGTGATTTGAGGACTGGGACGGATAGGTATCCTATTGGTTTACGTTGGTGGTTGAGGATTCTGGGTTGTCAGTTCTGTACATGTGTATGAATCAGCCAGATGGGATGTAGGATAGACTTACGGTAGATGATCAAACTCTCTCTCATAAGCAGCCTCCAGAGCTATATGTAACGGATCATGTTCCTCCAAACAAAACGCAGGTGGTAGTTGAAGGTCCTATTATCTTAGCTTTGAGTCTAGGGCATAATCTCTCCAGCTCACCTCGACGACTGCTCCTCTATACTTTGCCCCTGGCTGAACGTTCGGCGTTGGCGTTGTTTCCTTATCCATCTTATGTATATGCTCGTTATACGGTTTCGTTGACTCGACTAGCTGATATGGCGTCAGAATGCATGATCCGAGCGCGATTGGGGGCCCATATGGGTGCTTCTCACAAAAGGTAGGAGTAGTTAAGTCTCACTTATCGGGTAGAACGTTTATCCGAATGACCACCCTTGCCAAGTTCTTGTCATAAGTATCGCTATTGTCAACTCAGTCGCAGAACACAAAGGTTAGACAGATACTCGAGAAGAGACTGGAAGGATGGGTGTCCAGTCCAGAACATCGCCACTGGCTGCTCTCCCCCTCACTCATCGGCGAAATGCATTTGCGATCCTACTCGTATCAGTGGTCTTGGCGCGTTCGGGTCATATCCTCGACCTTGATGGGATGGTCAATACACTCTCGTTGAAGGCATGGAGGGAAGCAAGAAAGCAAAGAAGGGATGAGAGGAGGAGGAGACAGATGGAAACTCCGTTGTGAGCTGGCAGACTCGTTGATTACCTCGCCAAGCTGATTGAAAGGAACACGCCCGCCCTCGAGAAGAAGATGGTTGACCTGGTGAGCTGCTCATTCCTAAATATTGAATGTGAAAGCTGACACAACAGTACATCCCGCATCCTTCAGGATTCAGGACCCTCCTCGTTCCACACATGGGCAGAATATCCAAAGTCCGCATTGACCCAATCCCACCAGAGGTCTACGCTTCACACCTTAAGCTCTTTCCCCCTTTAAAGCCAGGAGAGAAGCTGGGAGTGAACAAGAGATTCTGGAAGATGTTGGCTGCCGTCCTGCGTATTGCTTTCCCTAGGTAAGCTAAGAAGTTCAGTTCAGAAGACGAGCTGATTGACAGTAAAACGGGTAAAGAAGCGTTTATGCTGGTTCTTCATACCTTCTTCCTTGTCTTGAGGACGGTATTGAGTGTAATGGTGGCGAGATTAGATGGTAGAATCGTTCGAGATCTGGTCAGCTGGCTCAAGCTTTTTGCGGAAATCAGCTGAAGTACAGGTGTCCGCAAATGGGAAGGGATTCATAAGGGGTCTAGGGTGGTGGTTCGCCCTGGCCCTTCCAAGCACATATACGAACGCTATGGTCAGCTTCATTTTGCCTGTTATGCGCTAAGCTGAGTTTCAGATTCGATATCTAGAACGCAAATTGGCTTTAGCATTTCGTACGAATCTGACCAGATATATCCACGACCTTTACTTGTGAGCTGAAAGATCCTAACCGAGACAAGCTGACTGCCAGAAACGATAATCTCAATTACTATAAATTCGGTCTCGGGCTTGGGGTGGCTTCTGCTATCCCCGCGACTACTGGAAAGAAGGTCGATGGAGAGGCCACTGAAGCAGCTACCGGAGGGGCGGACCAGTGAGTTTAGCTGCAGTGATCGTGCCATGGAAGCTGAGAATAGATTCATCACTACCGATCTTACTCGTTTCTGTGATACGCTAGCCGCCCTATAGTGAGTCATGTTCATCTGGATATGATGACAGCAACTGACCATCAGCGGAAATGTAGGAAAACCATTCCTTGATATGGTAATCTTCACATCCCAGCTCGCCTCCGCCTTAGGTCCATCAGGAACCATCGGCCTATTCGCCCAATATGGATTCACAGCCTGGGTTCTGAAAGCTGCTACACCTGCATTTGGCAGAATGGCTGCTACAGAAGCTAGGCTCGAGGGGGAATATCGAGCTGGGTTAGGTAGGATAGGTAGGGATGGGGAGGAGGTCGCGTAAGCTTCACACCTTCCAGTAGAGGATCAAGCTGAATGATAGATTCTACAATGGTGGAAATCGGGAGAATGGGATCCTGACAAGAGCGTATGATGCTGTTGCAAAACACGTACATACTGTCTTCAAGGTGAGCTAGCTTCTTCATATCCGAGGAATCCAGCTGATCAGTCAGGCTCGTATCCCCTATGGGTCAGTTCAGCTGCTCGCCCCTGTCTTTGGTCAAAGCTGATAGCCCAGTATGACCGAAGACTTTGTCATCAAATATTTCTGGTCAGCCATAGGCTACGGTCTAATGTCGATTCCGATCTTCTACCCCACTATCGGGAAATCTATGCCAGGCCAGGGCCTTGGGGAACATGATCAAGTGGCAGCTCGAGCAGAGGGTGAGCTGCATCCACCGCTATTCCGATCAGCTGATTCTTAGGGTATGTTTCCAACAGACGTTTACTGCTCTCCTTGGCAGATGCGGGCGGAAGGTTGATGTACTCTGGCAAGGATCTCGCCGAGTTATCGGGATATACTAGCCGAGTCTACTCGCTTCTAGCATCGCTGCACGCGCTGGACAAGGATGTCTATCCCGAGAACCCTCGTCCTGCTTCACTACCAGATGGCACTGTGAGTATCTTGCCCAGAGTATCGCACCCAGCTAACAACAAGGCATTCTACGACTTAGCCGACGTTCATGGCGACGTAATCATCGGACCAGATCACCTCCTCATCAAGGGCGTACCGGTAGTCGCCCCTGCAGGTGGTTCAGCAGGTGCCGAACGAGGCGGAGAAGAGTTGATCCAAAGCCTAGACCTCAGAGTTGAGAAGGGTCAACATACTTTGATCACTGGGCCAAAGTAAGCTTCATTCACCTGCTTGGCGGAAGCTGACGAAACAGTGGAGTAGGCAAGACTTCAATAGCGAGGATCGTAGCTCGATTATGGCCTACTTGGTCTGGAACCCTTGAGAGGCCTGCACATGGTGAAGGAGGAATCTTCTTCTTGCCGCAGAGACCTTATCTCAGTATAGGGAGTTTGCGTGATCAGTGAGCTGTCTGTTCCACACATTGAAATGAGAGCTGATGATTTAGAGTCATATAGTACAGCTGTCCTAGGTCTATCGATTCATAGCTGACGTATAGTCCCCATACTTACGCCGAGATGAAAGCCAGGGGAAGGACCGATACGGAACTTGCTAGTATCCTTGAACATGTGCACCTCGCTTACCTTCCCACGAGAGAGGGCGGGTGGGAAACTAGGAAAGAATGGAAAGATGTTCTGTCTGGTGGTGAGAAGCAACGAGTGAGCTTTCGTCAATCAGGTCTTTGGGCAAAGCTGATAGGCAGATGGGAATGGCGAGGTTATTGTACGCTGAAACCACTGGGTATGGGAAGCTGACGACTAGCTACCACCGACCATCGTATGCTATTCTCGATGAATGTACTTCGGCAGTCTCAAGTGATGTCGAGGGACTGATGTACGAACATGCCAAGTCAATCGATATTACCTTGGTCACCATCTCGTCAGCCTTCCATTTCTCTCCCTGATGAAGAAACTAACAAATAGTCATCGACCTTCATTACTGAAATACCATAACCGCCATCTCCGACTTGGTGATTCTTCAACAGCCCCTCCTACCTCTCCTTTAGCAGCCACTTCTAGAATGCCATCCATGACCGACCTCAACTCGAGGTTGAATGGTCTATCAACACCCACCGTAGCGCAGGGATGGCAGTTGACCACTTTGGCTTCGTCTACTGCGGAAGAGAAGATGGAGATCGATTTAGAGATTGAGAGGCTCGAAAGGATTTTAGGGACGGATGTACATGTATGGCAGAAACGGTTGAATGAGGTCAATGAGGAATTAAAGGGAAATGGAGTTGCTGTTGCTGCATAGACAGTTGTATTAGGCTGACAATCTTGTATGAATGTAAACATTGCGATCTAGGCGATAACCATTCACACATTGACAATACTTGCATATCTCCTACAATCAATACCTGTCGTACCACCTCGTAAATCATCATTTCGTTTCTAACAGAATATACCGCTATAGCTTGAACAACTTCTTTTCCTCGTTCATTCAACATCGCCTGTCTCATTTCGGAATGCAACATTATACCTCAATCCAGCCCTACCCCATTGCCGTCACCACCTGTACTCGACTTGATAGAGTTCCTGAGCGCAGCAGACCTCTGATCAACCTGATCCAAGATCCTCATCAATTCCACTCCTTCTTCCCTTGATGTGGATCCTTCCCTGCGAACATGTCCGTGATCTTGAAGTATCGATCGTATAGCCTCATTTAAATCTCCCCCTCCTCCATTCCTCTTGAATCGCCTCATCATAGTTGATTCAGACGACGGTTTCCAGGCGACATATGTATAGACATTACTCGCCACTAAGACAAGAACCAATAGGCCGAGTATAACGACCTTACTACCTTCATCACCTAGATTCAATAGATCCGAGATGGACTTGATAGCAGTCCAAATACCCCCGAAGATCCCCTTGATACCGGACAAGACGGAATCGAGTGCTCCTTGTAATGCCGAGTAATCTTGATTTTGGCGGTTTTTGCGTGTCTGAGCGGCATATTTCTCTGCATCGCTCAATTTCTGGTTTTCCGCTTCGGCCTCTTCGAGATCGGCTGATGTGCCTTCGGGGAAGAATTCGGTAGGGTGGGACTTCATATGGGCTCGCATACCCTTATCGAGGTCGTCGTGGAATTGCTTCTGTCCTTCTATTGCGGATTTGTCAATGATCCCTAATGATGAGCTATGCTCCATACACTCAGAGATCTCACTCACCCTTGACCCAGGACTTGCCAGTCCAATCGACCTGAGTAGTAACCAAGACCTTAGTACTACTTCCCCCAGCCCACGTTAGACAAGTCTTTGTCTTCACACTGAAAACACCTCCACTAGGTACATCTGGCGTTCTGGTGGTAGTAAGCATAACGATATAATCGTCATAATCGCAGTGGATTTGTTCGTCGATGATATGGCATTTCGTCTGTTTCGGGCCGATGGATCCGTTCAGTGGTTTGATATATGATGTGCTCCTTGTCAAGTTCTTGGTCTCTTCTGAAGGTTTCCACTCGGACTGCTCAATATCTGGTATCAGTACTTGATCACTGGAGGGGTGACTTACCCTTCAGCTTTTGATCTTCACTCATGAACTCCTTTAGCCAGCCGGAATTGAACATGAGGTTATACACCTTCTCTGGGGTAGAAGGAAACGTGGTGGATAAAGCAGTTTCAGTGAAATGCTTGCCCTCTCTACCACAGGCGCACTCCGTCTTGGCGTGACCCTTTCCGACCCCGCCGGCTACCATAGCAGCGTCGGCCCCTGCGTCAGAAGGTGCTCGTGATCGAGTCCTGTCGCCTGAAGCGGATGACATGACTGCGTTGGGGTTACATAATCGCCAAATGTTCATCATGACGTCGAACGTTGAGTCGCGTGAGATGAATGATGCGAATGTGTACTGCGGGTCAGCCAGAGCACTCCGGTATATGATGGACAGGAGACTTACATCCTTCTTCGGAGTTGAGATGCTGATCGCATTGGGAATGACCAGAGCCGTCATCCTCTTCTCGATCGTCTTGATCTCGCTGAATGGTAATACAATCTGGGCGTCAGTATTCCAGTAACTTGGATAAGGTGTACTCACGTCGGTGATCCAGCCAAAGATGTTGGCGTGGAAACAGATGTGGTTCTCCGAGACATACAATCGTCC
>Ga0265780_10008011_pt1 | contig 12886 bp, 10 predicted proteins | sample P1T30metagenome_FD_192432 | JGI IMG/M metagenome (GOLD analysis project Ga0265780, IMG submission 192432) | Plant litter microbial communities from East Loma Ridge, Irvine, California - P1 T30 | ecosystem: Environmental > Terrestrial > Plant litter > Unclassified | place: USA: California...
AGCGCCTCCCCGACTAAGTCGGAGATCTGGGGCAGTTCAACCTCAAAAGTCTGCCCCGGTGCGATGCCAGAGGGTATGTCAAGCACACCAGACTTGCCTTCGCCACCAGCCTCAGATGCGACCGAGTACTGGCAGACCAGGTGATCGAGAGTGATGATGTCGTATCTGTTGATGAACTTTGCCTTCGTCTTGCTAGATTCCAGAAGCTGCACGGGCTCAATGGCCTTCTTGTATTCCACCAATCCAGCATTGGGAGTGTGATCTGAGTTGACAAGACCGTCCATGACGAAAGTGGAGTCATGGACCTCTTCGCCAAAATCACCACCATATGCCATGAACTCTTCACCCATTTCCTTATCCTTGGTCACAAGGCCGTGGTTCGCCCATTCCCAGGCGAAGCCACCCTGTAGAGTGGGGTATTCGTAGAAAGCATCTACGTATTCTTTGATGTTCCCTGGGCCGTTACCCATGGCGTGGACGAACTCGCAAAGCACGAGAGGCTTAGTCTTGCTCTTGTCTTTTCCAAACTCAATGATCTCATTGATAGGTGGGTACATCCTGGAGTACATGTCCATCGTCTCGGCGTAGATGTCTGCTTCGTAGTGGATAGGCCTGCTGTCGTCGTACGCTTTGATGTGATCGTACATCGCCTTGAAGTTCCGTCCATAGAAGGCTTCATTACCCAAGCTCCACGAAATAATGGAGGGATGGAGCTGATCACGCTTGACCAGATGCTCAGCGCGGTCAACATAAGCTTTGGTCCAGTCAGGGTTGTCAGTAGTCCACTCTGCCGCCTTTTCTCTTGTTAGGAGCTGGCGTTCGCGGAAGGGCAGTTTTTGCTCGGCAGGCGTAAGTGCCAGATCAGCGATAGTTTCGAAGCCGTGGCATTCCAAGTCGGCCTCGTCCATGACCCAGAAACCCATCTCGTCGGCCAGATCGTAGAGTCGGGGATCGTTGAGCTGATGAGATGTGCGGATAGCATTGATGTTATGGCGCTTCATGGTCAGAAGGTCTTGCTTCAAGAATTCAAGTGGAACAGTCCGGCCATGCTTAGGGTGATGTTCGTGACGGTTGACTCCGCGGAAGACGATTCTCTTTCCGTTGACTTTGATCAGGCCATCTTTCATCTCGACCTGGCGGAAGCCGATACGCTGAGTGACGAACTGCTCGGAGCCAAGTGATACAACAAGGTGGTAGAGACTGGGCGATTCTGCGGTCCATTTCAAGGGGTTCTTGACTGGGATGCTGAAGTCGGTCGAGCCACTGTTGTTGACCTCCGCATCAGCAGTTGCGATGGTCTTCTTCTGTGCATCTAGGACTTTGACGGTGACCTTGCCTGACCCGATAGCACTGACTTTAACCTTGAGGTCAGCATCTGTGTAGGAGTCGTCGAGCAGTGTCTGGGCAAAGACATTGTCAATGCGGCTCTCCTTTGGGAAGCCAATCAGGAGCACGTCTCGGAAGCTGATCACATCAGTAATTGTTGGATCCCTCAACCAATGCATACTCACATTCCACTGAGCCACCATTGATCCTGGTCCTCGATGTATGTGCCATCGCACAGCTGGTAGACCCTTACAGCGAGTACATTGTCTCCACCGAGGTCAACTAGGCTAGTGATGTCGAATTCGTCTGGGTTCCTCGACCCCTGAGAGTAACCTACCTCTTTACCATTCACCCAGACATGGAAAGCTGCGTCAACACCTTCAAATCGCAGGCGAATTTGGCCCGATTGCAATTCATGTGGGATCTTGAACTTCTTCACGTATGAACCAGTCTCGTTCTCGGTGAATGAAACATTGGGCGGGTCCACTGGGATTTGGTACTGGACGTTTGTGTATTGGGGTCCTTTGCCAAACCCTTGCAACTGCCACATACCTGGTACGGCAATATCGCTCCATTTTGAAGTGTCATACGATGGTGCTTCAAACCCTCCGGGAGCCTCAAAGGGCGAGTATGCATGCTCAAACTTCCATGTTCCGGACAAATTGTGGATCTTCGATTTGGTTACATCGTAGGTCAAGGCATCCGCTTCCGATGTGTAGTTATGGAAGTATGCACGGGGTGTCAAGGTGTTCTTATGAAGAATGTCGAGATTGTTCCAGTCTGGCTTTGCCGCGGGGTAGGTACCTGAAGCCATTTTGATGATGTGTAGAGAGTGGTGGCATCGCGACGTTTGTTAGCCGTTGATAAAGTACCTACATCTCCACTTCGATACGTCGGTGTTGCATGGCAATGCATGTGGTGGCATGACCGAAATGGGAAAGCCACCCGAATGTGCAGGCCAAGACAACGGCGTGATGCTCGATCACGTTGTCGGCTGGCAGAAACACGGGAATCCCGGTGTTGCAGGCTCGCATCGGGCTAATTATGCCGCGATATGGAGGGTCATCAGACCAGCGGTTCTGTTACTGCAAGAGACTCGTTCTTACTCGTATCGGTAAAGACCGGCGGAAAACAGACCCTGGCCGCACGTTTTGCTCCGGACTTCTCCAGGCTTTCCTCTCCACACACATGAGCCAACAGGGAAGTATCCCCGTGGCTTACTCCAGACTTCACCACGACTCGAAGTAACACCGAGAATCGTGCTATTCGATTCAGTTCTTCGCCGCGTGCTTGGAAAGGTTTGCAAAAACTTGCGTCTTTTTGGACTTGCATCCGCTGCCGCGCTGATTCCAGAATTCCATCCGCTCATTTCCCGTGCAAGGCGTTCCTAAGCTTTTATGTTGCCCCATAGGCGTTCTTCTGACCCTCGACACGATGCGCTGGCAACCCTGCATCAAGCACACTCTGGGCGCTTGGCACGCGGGGTGGCTGGGGCGAGGGTGTTCCTGAGGATGCAGAACGGGCAACTGCGCGGCAGCATCAGGTAATCTACCTCGGAGCGAGACCAGAACGTCTACGGCCGTGTGTGTTGCGGAGAAGCCTGCAAAATGTCTGCTAGTATAAAGTGAATCCACTACCCCGGAAAACGTGTGATCGTCACTGACTACTTCGTTGACCCATTTCCTTGGGTCTGAACATCTCTTCGTCTTTTCGTTAATTTGTCTGTTGAAAAAAGATGGCAGAAAACAAGGAGAACATGGGTTCTGTTACCCATCAGATCAGCAACCACGACGATGAGGTCCACAAGTCTGCACATGTCGTTGAGGCCAATGTTGCATCTGTGGCCCTTGGTGAGTTTTCTCGAGCAAGTACTGTCAACATGGAATGAGATACTGACGATGTATAGCTGCCGCTCTTGAAGCACAGAAGCCCAAGCTGTTCTCGCGCAGCATGATCCAGCTTTATGGAATCATGGGCATCGGTTATCTTGTCTCCACCTTGAACGGATTTGATTCCTCCCTCATGGGCGCCATCAACGCTATGAAGTCCTACCAGAACACATTTGGCTTGACAGGTGAAGGCTCGTCTGCCGGTATCATCTTCATCATCTACAATCTTGGTCAAATCGCTGCTTTCCCATGTAAGCTCCACATGTCTCCCACTACTTTGGTCTCATCTAACACGGACCCTAGTCTGTGGACTTCTCGCCGATGGTTACGGTCGTCGTATCTGTATCTTCGTTGGTTGTGCGCTGGTTCTGGTTGGAACCGCTATTCAAACATCGGCTCATAGCATGGGTCAATTCATCGGAGGCCGCTTCGTTTTGGGTTTTGGTGCCTCGATCGCGTCTGCAGCAGGCCCTGCCTACACTGTAGAGCTCGCGCATCCAGCATACCGTGGAACCATGGCTGGCATGTACAACAACTTCTGGTGGCTAGGTAAGAGATTTCTGTGTCGATATTCACCGACAAGTTGGCTTACTTGTGGCAACAGGCAACATTCTTGCTGGCTGGACTACATATGGCACTAACCTTCACATGGCCGAGTCATCCTGGGCATGGCGCCTTCCCACCCTTGTTCAATGCATTCTTCCAGGCATTGTCATGGCATGCGTAATGTTCTTCCCAGAAACACCCCGTTGGTGTAAGTTATCACTGATTGTCTTCATCCGAGATTTGGCTAATCCATTCAGTGCTTGCACATGATCGTCGCGAAGAAGCCATTGCCATTATGGCCAAGTATCACGGCGAGGGAGATGCCAACTCGCCTCTTGTCCAGCTTCAATTGCAACAGATTACCGACGATTTTGCTCAATCACGCGACGAAAACCCATGGTGGGACTTCAGCGAGCTTGTCAACACCAGGGCTGCCAGATATCGACTGGCCATGGTCATCGCGATGGCGTTCTTTGGACAGTGGAGTGGAAACAACGTAGTTTCATACTTCATGCCTCTGATGGTTAAAAATGCCGGCATTCTTGACCCCAACAAGCAGCTTCTCATCAACGCGATCAACCCCATCTTCTCCATGATTGCCGCTGTCTACGGAGCCACACTCCTCGACAAGCTTGGTCGTCGCAAGATGTTGATGGGCGGTCTCCTTGGTGGACTCATCGCCTACATCTTTCTCACCGCCTTTACCGCCACCGCAACGTCCTCGAACAACCTCTCGTACGGTGTCATCGTGTCGATCTACATCTTTGGTATTTTCTTCGCCTGGGGATGGACGCCACTACAGACGCTTTACTCAGTCGAGTGCTTGGAGAACCGCACACGTGCCAAGGGATCTGGTCTGAACTTCCTCTTCCTGAACGTTGCCATGGTCGTCAACACCTACGGAATCTCTGTCGGTATGGAAGTGATTGGCTGGAAGTTGTACATTGTCTACATCGGTTGGATCTGTGTCGAGCTTGTCACTATCTACTTGTAAGTTGATCTAGATACCCGTGATTGAACCTTCTTACTAACATGTATTGCAGTTTCTTCGTTGAAACGGCTGGCAAGACTCTTGAGGACTTGAAGGAGATCTTCGAGGCGCCCAACCCGCGCAAGGAATCGACTAAGCGCGCGAAGGTCCAAATGACTGAGAACGGTCAGGTGCTGAACGTAGATTCTGCATAATGTAGAATGATCAAGTAGAGATGATATTGTTCTGTCTACGCAGTGCACTGCTTATATACGTAGAGGAAGAAGCGCACGCGCTAAGCTAGCGTGTGTTTATGTAATGTACAGTGAAAGAAATCATGTCACGTGGTAGGAATCCAAACCAACACATAAGCCTCTTCCAGAATTTGAGGCGAGCACACTACAGTTTTTAGTGTAACTGCTACAAGGTACGCAACAGGCAAATCTACCATAAGATATAACGTCATAATATACTGCCTTTTTACTCCACCCAACACCACTGTTTGTACCGATGTCAACGACTTTTCGTGCAATATATTATCTACCGACTTCAAGTCCTGGAATGAATTGCTCTTGGCACATTTCATCCAGAGGTGCCGAACAAGATGAACCCCTGCATTGTGGGGAGACCAGGGTGCCAAAGTGCCCTCTCTTTCAGCCTGCATCACCTTAATAGAAGCAATATCCAAGCATCGTTGCGATACTTGGCACCACTGCCCTTTGCAGCATGCTCGTAGTCTGGAAAGATAAACGACATCGTGATCATGTGGGACGCAGACCAAATCGATTAATCTTATACATAGGTAATCCATGCTACATCTCAACCTTTGCGCATAGAATCCGCAAGTCCAGTCAAATCCACAAACATGAAGTTCACCCTCATCCCCTCCATCCTCCTCGCAGCCCCTGCCTTCGCGCAAACACCCACTGGCTTCACACCCAGCACCAACACCACGCTCGACGTATACTATGGCACGCAATACATCAGCCCGGGCCTCATGGTCAAGAAATCCCGTACATCCCCTCTCTTCCCTCTACGCCGTTGTCGAATCTAACAACTACAACCCAGTAACCCAAAAAGCCCCAACAATCGGCCTCACAAACACCACCCTATCCGGAAAATACCTCCTCGCCATGATCGGTCCGTCACCATCCCCCCCCCCCCCTTCCTTTCTACACCCTAACACTAACATCCGCAGATATCGACGCCACCTCCTCCTCCCGCCCAACAACCGTCCTGCACGCGCTCCTCACTGACTTCACCCCTTCCTCCACGCTGCTCAACGGCACGTCGGTGCTCAAAACCAGCGCCACAGGGCCATCGAGTTACTTCGGGCCCGCGCCGCAGGCTGGCGCGCCGGCGACGCATCGCTACGTGTTCGTGCTGCACGAGCAGCCCGCGGGGTTTGCGGTGCCGGCGGCGCATAAGCAGGCGGTGTCGAGCCGGTTTGGGATCGATTGGGTGGCGTTTGGGAGGGATGCGGGATTAAAGGGGCCGGTGGCGGGGAATTGGCTGCAGGTTAGGAGTGGAGATAATTCGTAAAGGCGAGGGGAGGGGTGGAATGGGGGGATGTTGGGAGTAGAGGATTTGGTCCTGATGAGGAAATGTTGTCTTTGGTAGTCAATCCAAGGGCTTGATGGATGACGCTTTGGTCGTGGAAGCATGGATCCTTCAGGCTCGTGTTGTGCAGGTGCAAGCTCTTGCTGTTTGTCCCTTAACGACTGACAAAGCATGTCCTTCCATCAGCCTTTCCAATATTGCATGTCTCAGCCCTACGGCGAGCATTCTGAATCTTGGGTGAGCTTGATCCTCCTCCTGTCTCAGTTCCACGTGCAACAGTTCCAAGCACCGACCACTCACAGACACATGGTCGCCACGTGGGCACTGGGAAGGCATTAAATTCCTGAAAAATCGCCTTGTAGTCGCCGCGCTCTCCTGTTTTTGTGCCGATTTTGACCAGATATGTCCGCGTCCTCGCCCAGACATTGAGCACGCACATGGACACAGGCCATGATTTGGAAGTGTGGCTGAGGTTCCGTTGTGGTTGTCTGCTCGCCTCGTACATCGGTTTGAGAGCTTTGGGATATAGTAGAGGCCGTGTGTAAGACCGAAAAGTTCGTTAAGAAAATTCGATAATTGGGAAATATAATAAGCCGCTTCATCGTCCACACCTAATATCAGCATCATAAGTATTCGATGTACACACACACATTTAGTCATCTACCAACCTCGCATGCTCATCCAACATGAAGCCCCGACCAGCTTCCATGTCCCTTGCCATCTCCACACCAGCATGGCGCGCCCCTCGCCCGTCCACTCCTCGCCGCGCAACGTTCCCACTTCCGTGCACGACATCGACATCATCGCTTCCGAGCTTTGCAGGGACACCTCCTGTCCCGGCACTATCGTACTGGCTCCCAGACACGCCCTCGCCCTTCTCGTCTACGGCTCCATTGTCACCCACCAACCCGTTTCTTCAGCCTCCGCCAATAGAGCCGCTGTTCTCCGTTGCATCACCGCTACTCCCTGCATCGCCGCTGTCGATGTTTGATTACGCCATTTCGCCAGGTTTTGCAGTGTCGCCGATGAGTTCAACATTTGGGATGGGAGCCATGTCGCCAGTATCGCCAACGTTCTTGTTCAGTCGCACGCCAACGCCTACCACGGTGAAATTCGCAAAGTCATCTTCACCTACGGCAAGAACATTTCTCTTGCCAACATCTCCGATGTCGCCGCGGTTCTTGTATCCACGCACGCCACCTGCTCCGCGACAGATGGACGTCAAGACGCGACGAACGCCATCGATTCAGAAGGCCATCGGCACTGGCCTAGGGCGGAAGGAGTCGGTTCAGCACGCTTTTGAAGACTTGATGGATCGAAAGGCATCTATTGCCAGTGTTCTAAGTATGAGCCAGCAGCGCATGACCATGAAGATCAACTTCTATCAGTGGCTTGCTGTGAGACGATGGGAGGGTATGGACAAGGACAAAAAGAACGGGTGGGGAAGGCTGAGGGCAAAGAAGTTGCAAGGTATCTGGAAGAGGATGGTTGGACAAAAGACAGAGCATGAGGACAAACAGACGGCGGAGCATGGTCGCATCAAGGTATTGCTGAATGACGCAGCCCAGGTCTAACGAGCTCATAGCAGAGCGAGGTCAGTTGATTCGATTCGTGAGACAAAGTTGTGTTCGTTACGCAGCGTTTGGTTTGATTGTTTTCTTGTACACCTGGGCCAGGCGTTTGTGTTGGATAGATCTCCTTTGTTCTAGTACCTGTCGTACCGCATGTTTGTGTACGCAATTCGAATCCTATACTTAGGTTGGCAAATCAATTGTGGTTGATCGAATCTCCCGGCTCTTTCCTCATATCTCATGCCGGCCTGACACCCTCTTCATCAGTCGTGGTTGCTGCTGCCTACGAAGCTGACAAGGTGATGACATTGATGATAGGCGAACTGCTCACCGGCCGGTGAGACTTGGTGAGGCACTCTGGAGTCGCACATAACTAGGGAGAGCGAAGCGGTGAAGTGTTGTTGCTAGTAGCACATGGCTGGTGTGCAGCACGCTAGCGTAGGGAACATGGTGTTACACTAGGCCGTGCCGGGAGCGCGGTCAAGCTCACAGACGCCGTGCAGCACCATGGCGTAAACCAGTAAGTGCGGCTCAACAAGCAAAAAAAGGTCAGCGCGCGATAGGCAGAATTTTCGGAATATGCAGGCAATGGACAGAAACGCGATGAAATGACAAGGAAATTGGTATAGATAACGAGAGCGCGCTTGAGAGGTGCGTCTAGATGCACAGATACGGCGGCCGTCTGGACGCAGGGCTGGCCCAAAATAATCGTGGGCCTGTGCGGGTCCTCCGGCTGGGGGGACTGGCGATATCGCATGGCGATCAGACCAGCGACTGTACCGGCGGTTATCAGTGGAGCAGCACTAAATAGGCAGACAGTCCAGAGCAGTGACTCTCGACGACGAGGGCGCACCAGGGCCCGCAGATCAGTGTGTGGCGAGAGTTTGTTTGTTGGACTTGTCGCTGGAATGGGCGGACGCTCACGCGACAGGTCGATGACCGACCGGCTGGGGAACGCGAGGGGTGTGGTGGTTGATATTTGATTCGGAGGTCGTGGTTGGTGCTGCTAGCCGTGAGGGGGCTAGCGCACTTGGCGCGTAACAAATGGGGTGCTGGCGATTGGCTCCGCATTTCGGACCTGGGACGAAAGTGACTTCTGCGTTGCTTCTTCGGCGCGACAGCGCTCAGAGAAAGTCACATCCAACATCAGCGGGGTGGATGTGAAGTGAGGCATTAACAACGAGATGCGACAAGCGCGCAAAGTCGGCTCCTCGTTGATATGGGTTCAACTTTAAAGGTGTTGGTCGTGTTGAACCCCACGCGCTGATAAGGCCATGGAGAACGGCCGAGAAAAGAGGGTCCTATGGGGTCCTGATATTGGACACTTGAGAGAGGGCAACTGAAACGAACTCGGTGGTGGACATCAGGCTGAGATGGGAACAAAGGCCGCACATGTGACACGGCCATGCTGGCGACGCGTGCGCCCAATACTCGTTCGGTACAGAATAGACGACCGCGCCGCAATTGTCACCGCTTGGCCAACAATGCAGCAGCGCAAGGGGTCGGGCATTACCGTGACAGGCCAGAGGCTGCGATGCTGGGAACAGCCACCTGCTTTCATCTATGACAAAGAAGATGCGGACAGGCGTTATTGTGTGAAGGGCCAGCAGAACGCACTAGGCCGGGCAAGGAAGGTGCGAGGCATAGCCGAATAATGGGGAAGGTAGACTAGGGCACACGTGAGGAGCTTCAGACCAAGAGCGCGCCGCCCCCAGGGACTTGGCTCGCACTGGCCCGTCGCTTTGCTCGTTTACTCGAGATTCGATGCAGAGTAGCGCCGGCGGCTCATCTTATCTGCAGGCGCAGTGCGCAATGTGCAGAGGCCCGGACAGGCAAGTGTCAAGGAAAGTCAGAGAGGTCAAGGAATTGAAGGCGTTCGCGGCCCTGCACGACTCGAGGCTCACCCGGCTCAACCAACACCAGAGGACGCGACCGCGGGCTGCATCAGCGTTCTAGAAAGCGTGCTAGAAGGCGACGGACCATGCACCTGCTGGCTTGCTGGAATCGCAGGACAGCATCACTGGCTAACGGCACCACGGCGGCGTCGTTATCAGGCCCGTTTGGGCGTCATCTCCGATCCAGCACCCGGGTCTGACCAACGGGCCTTGCATTGGTTGTCGCCAAGGGCTCTACGCCACCGCCGGGGAAGCTCTGATGGGGAGGTCCAAGCCTCCAAGGCCTGCCGCGGCCGCCATCCTCGTAGCGCGTGCTCCAGTCCAACGCTTCTTTGACAATTCACTCGCGTGCTGCCGGTAGTGCTGACGCGCCGCCCAATCACAGCCCGCCCTGCCCCAACACTACGCTATCAGTACGGGCGTCTGCTCATTCGGCCTCCCATCACGAAGGATGCCGGCCACCCCGCCAAGTCGTCTGTCACAGCCGCCCCGTGCGTCAGCAATCGTTGCGATACTGCTACCTTGTCGGTCTTGCCGCGACCAGCTCTACGCGGTATCGCGGGATAAATTGCTTTGACCCCTCCGCGCTGATCCCAACCTGCATTAAAGCCCGCTGCTTCCCCCCAGGGTGCGAGTTTCTTGTCTTCCGGTAGTCTGTCCACTCACTCTCTCTTTCAAGACAACAGCAGACAACGCCGTCCATCCCGCCCACCATGGACCACGAAAAGGCCGTCCCTCTCGATGAGAAGGCCGTCCATGCCCCAGCCATGTCGGTTGGTGAGCAGCCCACCGAATGGCGCGAGCAGGAGGACTTCATGACCCGCAACGGTCTGAACCTCAAGTCTTTCCAGCGCCGTCCCCAGAGCGGTCCTATGGTCGTCCTCGACAAGTCCATGAAGACGCGCCACTTGCACATGATTGCCATCGGTGGCTCCATCGGTGCTGGTTTCTTCGTCGGTTCGGGAGGTGCCTTCAACAAGGGTGTAAGTTTACTTCTAGTCGCAATCTCTCCATTTTCGCCCTCACACTTCCCAGGGTCCCGCTTCTGTCCTCATTGATTTCTCGCTCATGGGCATCATGATCTTCAATGTCGTCTACGCTCTTGGTGAACTCGCTGTCATGTACCCGGTCTCTGGTGGTTTCTACACCTACTCTACCCGCTTCATCGATCCATCCTGGGGTTTCGCCATGGGCTGGAACTACGTCTTCCAATGGGCCATTGTCTTACCACTTGAACTCAACGTCGCCGCCATCACAGTGCATTATTGGCCTGGCGCCCAGGGGACAAGTGTCGCCGTCTTCATGACCATCTTCTGGGTTTTCATCATCGTAATCAACTTATTCGGAACTCTGGGTTACGCCGAGGAAGAATTCTGGTCATCGTGCCTCAAGCTTGCTGCCACTGTCATCTTCATGATCATCGCTCTTATTCTCGTCTGCGGCGGAGGCCCCAGCAACGGCCTGTACGATGAGTACTGGGGTGCCCGCACCTGGTACGATCCCGGTGCGTTCAGGAACGGCTTCAAGGGTTTCTGCACTGTCTTTGTCACCGCCGCGTTCTCCTTCTCTGGAACTGAGTTAGTCGGTCTGGCTGCTGCCGAGACTGCCAACCCTCTCAAGTCTCTCCCCGGCGCCATCCGTCAGGTTTTCTGGCGTGTTACCCTTTTCTACATTCTCGGTCTTACTTTCGTCGGTCTGCTCGTCAGGTCTGACGATGAGCGTCTGCTCGGAGCCACTGGTGGCGGTTCCAACACCTCGCCCTTCGTCATTGCGGCCAAGGACGCTGGCCTCATCGGTTTCGACAGCTTCATGAACGTTGTCATTCTTGTCTCTGTCGTCTCCATTGGTGTTTCCGGTATCTACGGTGGTTCGCGTACCCTCACTGCGCTCGCCGATCAGGGCTATGCTCCCAAGGTCTTCACCTACATCGATCGCTCCGGTCGTCCCCTCTGGTCCGTCATCTTCATTCTCGCATGGGGTGTTCTCTGCTACATGAACTTGGCTGCCACCGGTGTCACCATCTTCAACTGGTTCGTCGCTCTGTCGGGTCTTGCTGCTCTCTTCACTTGGGGTTCCATCTGCCTTGCCCACATCCGTTTCCGCAAGGCTTGGGCTTACCACGGCCACACTCTCGACGAGATCCCATTCAGGGCCGCCGGTGGTGTCTACGGATCTTGGATTGGTCTTGCCATTATCATCATTGTCCTCGTCGCTCAGGTAAGCTTGCTCTCCCCCAAAAACACTGATACCTGATTCTAACATGCTATTAGTTCTACACTGCCGTCTCTCCCATTGGCACCAGGGTCGGAACTGCGTCCGACTTCTTTTCCGCCTACCTCGCCGTCTTCGTCGTCGCTTCCTTCTGGGTTGCCGGCTACTTCTGGAAGCGTGAGGGATGGCTCCGAACTGCCCAGATGGACGTCGACACTGGTCGCCGTGAGCTTGACTGGGACCTGATTAACAAGGAGCGCGAGGAGATCAAGTCCTGGCCCGCCTGGAAGCGCACCCTAAACCGCATGTTCTAGACGTGTGCCACGACCTTTTTTGTTCGTTGTACATCTTGAGCTTGTGCGTTTTGTGTCCGCTTCAGCGTTGCGCTTCGAATATACCCGTCGTGCATGTCCACAGATTTTGAGTAGCTATACACACTGCTACCTCTAGTTAATTACACTGTTCGCTTGAAAGCATGTCCTCAACCTGTCTCCATGAGTGCCTTCAACACCCTGCCATCTCAACGCGTGACGAGTGCCATGGAATAACCTGCCCTCCACCCTCCATCCCATTCACCATCCAATCCAATCCAATCCAATCCACTCCAGTCCATTCCGCGCAACGAAACAGAACCAAACTCAACGCACATCCCTACCCCAACCTCCTCTCCCCATTTCCATGCTCCCCAAAATCCCAAACCCGCCTTTGCCCACCCCATCCCCGTCCCAAAAACACGGTCGCGTCCCCACCTTCTCCCTTGCACCTTTTTACACTTCCAGTACATTCCAATCCCCCCCCCCCCGCAACCGTCTTCCCCCGTCAAAACAAGCTTCTACGCAGCCCCCGCCGTTTGCGGCACCCGCCCGCTCGCCGCCGCCGCCGCCGACCTCAGATCTGAGGCCAAACGCCAGTGCCGAA
>Ga0265780_10008012_pt1 | contig 12885 bp, 20 predicted proteins | sample P1T30metagenome_FD_192432 | JGI IMG/M metagenome (GOLD analysis project Ga0265780, IMG submission 192432) | Plant litter microbial communities from East Loma Ridge, Irvine, California - P1 T30 | ecosystem: Environmental > Terrestrial > Plant litter > Unclassified | place: USA: California...
ACTTTCTGTAATCCAGCCTTTTCTCTCTCGCTGTCATCCCATGATAAGATTGTGGATAGGATCGAGAGCATTTCGAATCGTTTCGAGTCTGCTCGGGGAGCAGCAAGGAAGGCTAGGAGAATATTGTTGACCAGGCGACTACTTGTCAGCATGTCGTAGAAGGGAGGACGGGGACTTACCGATCAACATTATTGTCCGAGGATGTTTTGCGCAACCGTCGTAGAGCTTCTGTTAGATGTTCGTTGTTCACCACAGCTGATTGTTAGGCCACACACAGTCTACGGAGATCAAAAGCATACCATCATGCCTGAGCTTTGCGATGAGTTGATTGCGGTCCCGAATCTCCTTTTCTAATCCAGCTGATCTGGAAGCCGTGTTAGCCAGATCACCCAGCTTGGTCTCGGCATTCGCTGCGCGTAGCTTGAATTCTGATAATGAGGTTGCAGCTGCACGAAGCTGTGTCTCGAGTTCAGATGTCGCTTGCTGTAATTCCGATTCTTTCGCTGGTACTATCAGCATTCACCTTCACCTAGAGTTTTCCAACTGACCAGCTTGGAATTCCCCAAGTACCTCTTGGAGATTGTCTTCCCTTTCCCTCTCCCTCTCCAGCTGTTCACGTCCTTCTTCCCATTCTTTCCTACCCTCTCTCTCACGCCATTCTATTGTTCTCAGCTCTTCCTCTGCTTCTTCGCGCCTCTCCCTCTCGCGCCCTGCTTCCGCTTCCCATTCTTCCCTCTCGCCTCGTAATCTCTCCATCTCTCCTCTCAGTTCCCTCATTTCACGCGTCAGAGATAGGACGTCCGAAGAAGATGAGTCGGACTGAGAGCGAAGTTGTGTGAGCTGATTTTGTAGAGAGTTGGCCTCGTTACTTTGAGACTCCAGTTCGGATTGAAGGGTCGTTATCGTATTTTGTAAACTTGTGATATCGCCCGTCAATTGATTTATCTGAGTCTCTCTCCTATCCAGCTCTTCCTATTTTTATCAGCTCTAATCTACATACACCATGGTTTGACTTACAGCATCTTCCCTCAACTTATCACCCAGACTTTGTCGCATTGCGGTTAATTTCCCAAGTAAAGCTCTATACTGGTTCCCCAGGCTCTCCTTTTCGCCTCTGACCACCTCGAGCTCTTCTTCCAGCTGGCTGATCCGAGTTGCATTGTCTGTCGATTCTTCAGGTGTATCGGTAGGCGGTAGGTCGGCAGGCGGTGGAGGAGGTGGACTGGTGGATGGCCCTGCGTCGGGCTGTGGTATTGAGCCATTGCTCTTTACTCCAGATTTGTTCTTGCCCATGGTGTCTATCGTGGGTTCTATGGTCGTTGCCTTCTCAGAGACAGGGGACCGCTGGCAATAGGTTGTGATATAGACTGTATGGGTATAGCAAGGAGAGTGACCTACTTGATCCGGTCCAGTACGCGACCATGGGCGTTCAAGGCACCGAATCCTTAACCGCCATAAATCTAAGTCAATCAGCCACTTATCATCACTCCTCCTCTTGACTCACAAGCCACCTGAACATGAGGGTGTTCAGAGGCTGCTCGGCCTTGGTCATTAGGTGTTTCAAAAAGGTAGAGAACTTTGCCGATTGGCTTACTGGTGCTGCCGGACCACTATTCGTCTTCTTTTGTTGGTCATTAATTGGACTTGGCGGTATTGCTTTCTGTCAGTCCCTTCATATGACTCTCTATCTCAAGGCTGATTCATAGTCGATACTGTAGCAAGGGATCTATCATGGATGACCACCATTTTGCTCTCACCGGTTCTAGTGCTAGTCCCGGCCAATCTTTACGGCCAATACTTCTATGCTTCTACAGTTCCGCCCGGATACCCCTCACCTCGAGCACTCCAAAAGTCGCCAGATAGACCAATGTCAACGGACCTAGAGATCAAATGGACAACACATGATCCAAGATCACCTCTCTATCCAGAATATTGGGGCTGGAAGAAATCAGGTAGTACCGAGACAAGAGCTTTGACTGGTCATTCTTCCACAACAACAGCATCCCAAAAGAGAGTAAGGAGATGTAGGAAATGTGATGGACCTAAACCTGAGCGTGCACATCATTGTTCAGTCTGTAAGCGATGTGTATTGCTTATGGATCATCATTGTCCTTGTAAGTCTAGATCAAATTGGGAATGATTGCGAGCTAATGTCTAGGGATTAACGGTTGCGTGAGTCTTTCGTACTGCACAGACACAACTCACCAACCAGTATAGGTCGGTATCGCGAATCAGCGACATTTCGTCCTGTTCATGTACGCTCTCACCCTATACATAAGGAGGTCATGCTGAGATTTAGGGCATGGCTAAGTCTGGCATGTTGGTGTGTCTTCGCACTAGGCTGGAATCGAGCTTGGCAATCTCTGGACTATGTTTCTCCTGTAGGTCACCCCAACGTGATAGTCCTGATTGATAGTGGGCTGGATATACTCCAAGAATAGCATTCACGTTACTATACGTCCTCTCAATCGCTATAGGCGTTGCAGTACCAGTTCTAGGCGGATGGCACGTCTATCTCGCTTCACGGGGCGAGACTTCTATTGAATCTCATGATAATTCATACCTGGAAGGCAAGGCCAAAGCTGAAGGCCTGGTACGTTCACGCCTATATGACACCGTTTCAAGCTCATTCCAGATATACCTGAATCCCTATGACTTGGGCCGTAGACGTAATCTACAGCTATTCTTTAATCTCGGTCCAGGTGGATAGTAAGTGGTATTGACGCTGACACATGCAAGCACTGAATTTCAGTCCTACTGTTACACTTCTATTTCCACTACTAGTCCCACCACATACGAACGGCTGGACATATCCCCGTCGTCCACTCCCAAAGGACCACCAGGATCACTACAAACCCGGCCTGAAACTGCATGAACCTGAATTAGCAGATGGTTTGATCAGTAGTGAGAATGGACGAGCATCTGAGAATGGGAAATATGTCATGGGAGATCAAGAGGGATTGACGGATGATGAAGAAGGTGGAGGTGGCTGGATGGATTATGATTATTAGATAAATGACTGTTGATGCCATTATATGACGCGTAGATTTCATTCAACTTAACAATTCGAATCTTGCACTCCTTTACCTTACATCTTTCTATACATACTCTAGCTTCTCGGGAACTACATCAAGATGGAGCTGGATGAGAATGCTGTAGAGACCTTCTTGACCAAGTTCAAAGCTTCTGGTCAGTCAAGTCACGCGTAGTAGTAGCGCGTCGATCACTCGCTGACGTTTATAGACAATGACAAGCGTGTCGACCAAGTTCAAATGTTTGGTCTGCAGCTCGAGGAGACCGCTTCCGTATGTAGCTTTCTTTCTCATGTGATCAGAGCTAATGCAACAGCTGCCAGACACTACACTCGACGCCATCACGTTGCTCCTTGCACCAACATTACGAGCCTCCAACCACCTCCTCATACAATCGACTTTAAGCAGTTTCCTACCTTTCTTCATCCCCCACATCCCAATATTCACACATGCGCACCTCAAGCTCGCGCTCAATCAATTCTTACCACCATTACTGGAAAAGCTAAACGACCCAAAAGAAAAGATAGCGACCCCAGCTCGTTTGTCAATAGGTCTGCTAGGGAAGAAATGTTTCGAAGCAGAAGCTGGGCAAACCAAGGACATATCATCCAAGGGAAAAGAGAAAGAGTCACTGGTCGGGTCTTGGGAGAGGAATGTCAAGGATGGCGCGCTTATGGGCAAGGGTTGGAGAGGGAAGGTTGAGGGCATGAAATTGATTTTGGGATTGAAAGGCGAAGTTGGGTCAAAGATGACGCTTAAGCCATGGTTGGCTACCCTGGTGGAACTGCTGGAAGATGGAGACTCGAATGTTCGCGAGACTGCAAGAGAGGTGAGCTTGCTCCATTTGAGACAGGCTGATGTCAGACGCTGGTTGCTCTGCTGTCACCATCAACGACACCGTCAGGTGCAAAGACGGAACTCAAGAAGCTTTTGCAAGCTAGACAAATACGCGCTTCAATAGCGGACAATATCATCACGAGGGTCTTCGCAGCTTCGACTGCTAGCACACCTGCCTCTGAAGTCCCACCATCGCTGGACGATCCTGGACTTCCAAGTCGAAGCGGAGCGGCTACGCCTGCCGGCGACGAGGTGCCGATCGTATATGTGAGTCATTCCTCCCCTCACGTATGTCGCTAATACTCAGGTCGCAAGTGCAAGAGATCTCGAAAGCGAGTATGCGCAGATGTTACCGCACTTCCAGGGCAGAGAGACGGAACATAATTGGTATCCTCGAGAGAAATCTGTGATACACCTGCGTGGGATGCTACGAGGTCAAGCATTCGAGCAGTTTCCCGAGGCTTTTGTCCATGGACTCAAGCACGGTTTCTTCGAGGGTCTTTCCAAAACTGTATGTCTCCTGAATCTACATCTGCTGACTTCTAGATCGTCAGTCTAAGAACGACTGTATCACAACAATCATGTGCTTTGATGCAGGAGCTCGCCGAAGCCCTTGGGCCCGCTTTCGACCCATTCGTCGAGAATGTACTGCCTATCCTTGCCAAGATGGCGTAAGTCTCTCAGATCGTGCCGGATCTGACAATAGGGGCTACACCAAAAAGATGACTGCCGACAAATCTCAACGAGCCCTCAATGCCATCCTCGTCAAGTCGACTGCTCATCCCCGTCTGTTCATCTCGCATATTCACGCTGGGATTCAGGACAAGAACGTCCAAACTCGTATATATGCCACTGGCCACCTCAAGACTTTTCTCGATGTACAAGGTTCAAAGCACCGAACGACGATCGAAAACACGGCAAACATGCTTGATACGCTCGTCGATTCCATGAAAAAGGGTCTAAACGACGTTAATCCCGGTGTCCGAGAAGGCGCCCGTCCTCCATTTTGGGCATTCCACGCAATATGGCCAAAGCATGGCGATGCTATCCTGGCTGAATTGGATATCACACAGAAGAAACAGCTGGATAAAGTCAGACCAGAGGAAATTGCGCCTCTTACACCTGCTAGACCATCTATTGGAGCGACCAAGAAGTCTTCGGGCATCGGTGCGCTTCTTGCTGAAAAGCGTCGCGCGGCTATGGCTGCTCGACAAGATAGTCAGAGGACGGTCTCTTCACCTGTACCTGGCTCGCCATCTTTAGGAGGAGGTCGAGTCCGATCAGCATCTACCCAGTCGGTCAACAAACACGACGATGACTCGCCTGATGCTTCGCCGACCAAGACAGAAGATGCGCCACCGTCAACAGTACCCAAGCAGCCTCAGGAAACGCCGGTACGCTCAAAGATGGCCAACATGAGCTTGGCTTCGCCCTCGAGGTCACCTACCCGATCACCGCTTGCTCAAAAGAGCTCGACGTCATCTAGTGATCCGATGTCTGCTTCCTCCAGTGTGGCTTCTCAAGCTCTCAGAACACCATCCGGATCCCGTACATCATTATCGTCAAATACAATTGTTCCTGCAGATCAGGGAAGTCCGCAAGCTGCATCGAATGGACAGACCCCTCACTTCCCCGTTACCCCTGCACGACCCGGACAGTCGAGTAAGAGCACACTGTATCCGCAGACGCCGATGAATGGTTTCGGTGGGAATGTGTGGGAGGACTCACCTGGGCCTACGGCTGTCACGCCTATGATGGTTGATAAACTTAAGGGGAGGCGACATGAGCGTAGTTGGTGGCTCAAGCGACAGCAGTGTGAGTGATCTCATTGTTTGATTTAGGCATTACTGACGAACAGATCTTGACAAGGCTAGCCCGTTCAAGACTGCCTCACCTGCACCTGCGTCTGCTGTCGAGTCCGACGTTGTTGCTCTTCAATCCGGTACACCCGAAATACGCAATCTACAAAAGTTGACACTCTTTTCGACGAGTCATCCTGTCACGACTAGCGAAGATGAAGCTATCTGGACAGGGGAGAGGTTGTTTGCCAGGATATTCGAGGGGCTGGTAGCGTACTTGAAGCCTGAGAGGGAGAGTGAGCCTCTGGAACACGGTCTTGTCCTACTCTGGGAGCTGGTGCAGCATCAGTGGACCCTGATTGAGGGACAAGAGGCTGTTCTTGTTGATTGCTTGTTCACCCTGAGATCATCGAAAAACGCAACTGTATGTCTACTTCCTGGTCAAATTGATAACAGCTCATGACAGATCCTGGAATCGACGAATTCGCTGATCTCGCTCTTGGCTGAGATTTGTGATCCTGTCTATCTTCTCGGTTTACTACGAGCTTCACTTGGTCGATACATCTCTGCCCAGCAGGGCGAGTCTAATGGGAACGGCGTAGCGCACCAGTCTTCGAAAGTGCAAGTCAGCGGATATGTATTTGGATTCAACGGGATGGGAATGTGTATCCTCCGCCTCCCTGCTCCTGTCATCGAGGTCGAAGCGCCCAAACTAGCGTCAATAGTCACCGACGTAAGTCCCCTCGTCGCTTAATTGCAAACCTAACAAGTAGGCAACGACCAACAGCTCCTCCGAAATGCTATCAGCTCGACAAGCAGTCCATCACCTGTTTCTCTGCATTCAGTGCGTGACGCAGGATTCCCAGAGAACGCTCGCGCTCTTCCCAGATCTACCGGAGACGCAGAAGAATTTGGCTGTTTATCTCATGGGTCAGAATGGATTACTTCCTGGAGGAGGAGGCACGCCGGAGAAGGTTTTGAAAGTGATGGGCGGTTTAATGGCTGGGAGCTCGGATTAGTTGTCTTGTCGAGCATATGCATAGTCCTTGATCCACCACTGACACTTACGGAGCTAGTCGACGAGCAATTGATCCCGATGACCAGTGGACAAGACGGGCCATTCAAAAGTGCATGATTCTTACTATCTATAAAGTATTTGACCATCTCGGTGTCTCACAACATAGACACCAAAGACAGTATCTCAAAATTAGAAAAGTATATTAGGTTATAGAAAAGGTGTAAAAGTGGAAAAGAACAAAACATGAGACAAACTCTACTCCTTCTCCTTGTGTTTTGGTGAGAATGCAGATTTCATCTACCACGTCAGCTGTGTATTCATTAAGAGAGAGGGCAAACTGACCTTGGTGAGGAAACCGGACTTCTTCTTCTTGGGATCACTTGCGCTTGAGGCATCTCGGCCGTGTGTTGACTTGGCAGGGGTGGTGGCTGGGGTAGTAGGTGCGGAAGGAGCTCCGTTGGTAGCGGTAACGGGAGCGGCAGTCTTTGTGGGTGTTCCAGGAACATCCTTGGCGACGGGTGCGGGTGAAGCTTCTCCAGGAGCGATGTCCTTCTTGACAGGAGCTGGTGCGTCGTAGTTCGACTCTGGTGCATCGGGTCGGTTGGTGGCAACACCTGTACCAGCCAAGTTCGTGTTTGCCGAGTTCTTTGCTGCGTCGTTGGTAGATCCAGTCAAGGCTGGGTTCTGCTCAGCTTCCTTCTTTGCTGACTTGGGGTCATCTGCTGGGTTGGAAGAAACGGGTTTGGTACCGGCAGTATCGGGTGAGAAGGGAGCATCGACAGTTCGGTCTTTGGATGGATCACGGTCAGAGATGGCGGTAATAACTGGCATGGGGATCGAAGTGTGGTTCTCTCGAGTCTCGTTCTGAGCAGGCAAGTCGTGCTTGATACCCTCGTCCTTTGGTGCGGGAGCGGTGATCTCGGAAGAAGTCATGGCTGGAGTCAGCACTGCACACAATATCGATAGATTGTACTCACTCTTTGGTGGCTGGCCTCCTGGGAGAGGAACAGCAGTGAGGCTCTTTTTGGACTCGGCAACATCGGCAGCAGGAACGCTGGAGTTGGCAACCTTGAGCTCCTGGACCTTCTTTTCTAGATCGGCAACAGCGGCGGAAGATGGGGTGGTACCGACTGGGGAGGTAGCATCGGTAGGTCCGTCTGTCTTGGTGAGGTGATCAACATCGATTCCCTTTGCACGAGCTTCGTCGACAGTCATCTTGATGTCAGTACTGGTTTCTCTGGATTGTGATCTCAAGACTCACTGGGTCACCCTGTAAAAGGTGAAGACCTGTCTTTTCCTCGACAGTGTGCACGGCCTGTCCAATGACAGAGGTCAAAGTGGTAGCGGCTCCCATACCGTATGCCTGGGCCTTCTCGAGCATAGTCTGCTCGTGTTCGGTGGGTTCCTGACCGATGTTGGCGTTTGCGGCGACCTTTTCAATAGCGACCGAAGGGTGCTCGTTGATGACGGGAGCAGTGTGTGCGGGTGTAGCAGATGCTGCACTGGTGTTGGATCCAGAGATGACGTTTCCTAGGACGGGAATAACACCAGTCACGGAATCTCGAGGAAGGGTAGACTCGCCAGAAGTAGGGGCATTGAATGGGTCGGTGTTGGTAGGACCGGGAGATGGGACTGGGGCCTTTTCAACGGCCAAATCCTTGGTGGCGGGAATGGGATTGGTGTGGACTTCTCCGGGAGATGGGGCGGGGGCCTTCTCGACGTTGAGCTCATCGGTGGGAGGGATTGGGTTGGTGTGCATCTCTCCTGGCGATGGTGCTGGGGCTTTCTCGATAGGTGCGGGTGTAGCAGAAGCACCGGGGACAGGAGCGGCGGCAACAGCAGCTGGAGCAGTGTCGTTTCTTGCAGGAGCGTGAGGAGCAGTGTAGACCTATATATCAGGTTGAATCCCTTTCGAAAGGATACTCTGACTTACATTGTTCATGTTTCCAGCAGCATCTATGATGTCAGTAAAGGACTCTTCATTTAAAACTCAGTAATGCTCACCCCACTCCTTGGCCTCATCCTCACGGACTTTCCATTCTATTCATCAGCTTGATCCATGGTTCGACAAGGGGACATACCGCCATCAACGACGTATTTGAAAGCCTGCTTTTCTCCCCATGGTAGAGGCACATCGGCAGCGAAGCTTCCGTCATTAAGCTTGTGAAGCGGTGTAGCGTCTCCGGACCAGTTGTTGAAGTTTCCAGCGACACAGACCTATAGGTTCGAAGGAAGATCGAAAGTAGATGGAATTAAAAGTACGCGTTTCGAGATGGGGTTGAAGAAGATCATAGCGTCAGTGATTTGCGCTTTCTACGGAAAGAATGTGGAGCATTTTGCGTGGCCTGGACTTGGCTGCTGATGTAGAAGTCTGACGCACCTTTTGTGGTCCGACGCCCCAAGTGAATTTACCGGTATGTTGACTTGTCATTTTATAAGATGTATGTATATAAATGTATAGAAGTATGAGAACAACTAAGTTAACTGGGGGTAACTTGCAAAATGAAAGGAGATGACGACTCAGGGCCAGATTGGGTAATTTCCCACTGTTTACTAGTATCAAGGTTCCAGGACTTGGCCCCACCTCATGTCATACGCGGTGGGGTATGCATGTGTCTGGACAGCCGCTTATAATGTAATTGGAATATGACTACTGTACTGACTTCTACTCGTTCCACGCAATAACTCCCTGCACGTCAGCTTTAGTCCAACGTTGGGACTTACCATGCAGAACACCCCAAAGGCCATAGCGGCGTACTATGATATCAGCTAATGTACTCCTTTCATCAGACCACTTACCTCCTTTAGAGCTTGCGTCCCGCTCCTGGACTCAGCCAGTAGCTCAGGGATGACACTGACACTAGCAATGTACAAGAAGCCTCTTTGTCAGCTCATGTTTCCAAGACCATGATGACGCACCTCCAGCAGTCATTGGGATAACGAGGTCACCGCCCGCTACGCTTGATCCGAATAACCCTTGTCCTTCCTTGAGCACTACTCCCTTTCCAGTTCCCGAAGTTTCGGCAATCCAGATTCCGAGAAAAGTACCGACAAACGCGCCGACAGCGGTAAAGAATTGGGATCCCATCGCTTGACGTTTTGTGAATCCCGACTTGATCAGGATCGAGTAGTCGGCGATCTGTGATTAGCAGATATCAGAAAATGTGACCTACCTCATGAGGGATCTCATGGCAGAAGGTAGCGATAGTGGTGACTGCTCCCAAGGCCGGACTGGAGTAAAAGGACGCGGCCATAGCTAGACCGTCGGTGATGTTGTGCGTGAAATCTCCAAAGAGGTTCAAATAGGCAGAAAGCTTGAGTGAGGGATTGATCTCTTGTTTCTCCACTACCACTGGGGCAACCTTCTCGTTCTTGCCTTTGCGAGATTTGAGGCTTGAGCTGTCGGTCGTCTCGATACTGGTCGATTTTGCGGTAGTCACGGGAGAGTGCGAGTGAGAGTGAGAATGTGAATGAGAATGACCCTCTCCTCCAGCTTGTGAGCTCAAGACCCTCATCGTCTTGTCGAGAACAAAGAATGCAGCGAAACCAGCGAAGATGGCTCCACTATACTATCAGTTTACGTTGGTGGAAATTTGAGAGACTGACCCAATGACGATATTCCTCTTCTCCTCGACCACCACGGCACGAGCATGATGCCCGTCTGGTCCTTCTCCAAAGAACGAGTGGGGGACGAGGTGAAGGAAGACGTCACCTAGTAATCCACCTGTTGCAAAGGCGATCATGGTGTTCAGGGATGATGGTTCGAGAGTGGCTGGTACAGCAAGGAGGATGAAATTAGGGATACTATCATGAGCTGAAGCTTGAGTTGGCATGGACAAGCTCACGAGGAGATGTAGAATGTTGCCAAGACTACCGGTCAGCTTGGTCTGAACAGAAAAGGGGACGTACTAGAGTTCCATGCTGGACTCTCGAAAGGGAAGAGGTACGCAAAAGCCTTCTTCATCGAAGAGCCCTCCGCATGGTGATGCCCGTGTGCATGACCTTTGAATATCTCGAAATCAGGCTGTTCGTCAGTCAGTTCCCAAGCGGGATTGTGGGTAGCTGACAATTTCAAGTTTAGCGACAACCACACAGACAAAAGCCAGGGTGACTGCTGCTGCTAGTAGTCTGTTGTTGATTCCCATTACTGCTGTAGCTTACTTGCAATGTACCACCTTGCATTATCAGATACCAGTAGGTAGCTCTCCTGCACGCGCCAAAAGTGCCACACTCGGCTGAGGTATAGTTTAACTCCGGACTCTTAGATGACGATTACGATTACGATTACAGACACCAATATCACAATTTGTAAACGTCATCTTGCCCGCCGGTTGAAACATTTGTCGAAGTGGAGTCTTGGGCATTCATATATCTCGTCATCTCCTCAAGAACCCACCTAGTCAAGACCACCACTCTATCTCATCAATACAAGTTCCAATCAATAACTCAACACAATGTTCCCATCAGTCACCCGAACCCTACAGTTCCTCTCTCGGACTCCTCTCGTCCCACAATCATCAGGACCAGCAGCCATTGAGCTAAGCTCCTTCGCCGCCGGCCCCTCTCGACCTCGAGCAGCAAGCCGAACATTCTCCAGCATGTCCGTCAAGTCTACTTATGGTTACTCGATCCAGCAGAGGGGATATGCAAGCGCACCAGGAAAGAAGGAGTTGTACTCCGATGAAGGTGGAGCTACCGGAGCTGGTGTACGTCCTTTGTCCCTTAGTGAGAACCGTCACTAATGCTCAGACCGATGATATCGCCCATACCGATGCTGCTTTCAACAGTGACCCAAACCCACAATCCGCCGCTAACGACATCGAGAAGGAGGTAAGCTGCCCTCCATTTTTTTATCATGGTTCTCAGCTGACGGAAAGTCCGGAAAAGATTACACTAAGAACTCACCTGCCAACCCTGCCGATTCAATCCCACAGGGAAAGAAAGGATCGGCCAACAAACCCCTCAACACTTCCAAGTCTGAGGCTAGCAAGTAGTAATAAGGGAGCATCGATCATCGTCAAGTAATCAATAATATCAAACTGTAGCCTATAATAAACAATCCAATGCATTTTCTCTCAATAATAGCTTAGGGGGAAGTATCAGATTGACATGGAAGTGAGATATCTGCGATCAGTTTTTCCATGGAGGTGTAACAGTGCTGTCGCAGTAGGCGTTTTTAAGAAACGCCCAGCTGACCAGCGAACTCCAGTTCGACGACATCGCAATATTATAAAGCATATGCATCGTGTGTAAGATCTAGGGCTACAATTGACATCTTTCTTCATCATGATGTCGCTCAACTCATCCCTCCCTCACTCTCTAGGTCTGCCTCATCATAGGCGCCTGACTACTAGCCATACTAGATCGTCCCTCCAATCCATTGTTCCTCTCCCACATCTCCCTCCTCATCCTCTCCTCTAGCACAGCCGCCGAGACAATAGGCTGACCAGCACCTGTAACACCCTGTCCAGGCATAAAGCCAGCCTGCCTAGCCTCCTCGTTGGCCATGGCATCACCCTGCCATCTCTCTGGGTATTCGTCGAATGCCCTTCGTCCCGTGAAATCGTGTCCTTCTCCATTCTTTTCTTGCCATTTTGCGAGTCGACGCATGTATCGGGGAGACGATTTTCCAGCGGGCCAAAGATCGAGAATGAGGGATAGGAAGTAGAAGAATAGAATGAATGCTACGGTCCATTCTAAAGCTCCTGCAGCTCCAGTGATTTTGGTGCATGTCGCTTCTGATCGGGAGCCTGTAGCTGTCGCATCACCGCTGCACTGGGTTTGTCAGCGACCATCCAGTCATATTTTTCCGAAGGGGTACTTACCAGACCGTAGGTTACACCGAAAGCGATAGCGCAGATGATGGCAACACCGACAATGGCAAGTTTGATGATAGAGTTCCTCAAAAGGGACTTTCGATCAGGATGATCTTTGTGCAAGGACCACTAATTATCAGCTCAAATCGTCATCTTGTACAGGTTGACGTACAATCTCGGCAGACTGGAAGATGGCAGAGATGGCGACTCCAACGACAAATACCAAAGTCATGGACCAATGAACGGTACTGTGGTTGAAAGTGTCAAACTATTTGTCAGCTACATGCCTGTTGTCCCTGAAGTGGACTAACGATAGACAAAATGATCAATCCGACGGATCCGACTACTCCAAAGAAGATAGCAACCCAGTCTACATATCAGTA
>Ga0265780_10008015_pt1 | contig 12883 bp, 13 predicted proteins | sample P1T30metagenome_FD_192432 | JGI IMG/M metagenome (GOLD analysis project Ga0265780, IMG submission 192432) | Plant litter microbial communities from East Loma Ridge, Irvine, California - P1 T30 | ecosystem: Environmental > Terrestrial > Plant litter > Unclassified | place: USA: California...
TGAGGAGGCGCGGGTCACGGGGGGTGCGGCGCGCCTGCGTCGCGTGGCCTCCTCCCCGCCGGCACGTCAGGGGTGGCGACCGACGCCCTTGACGACGCGGTCGACCTGGTTCTTGGGCCCGTGGACCGCGACGCCCACGAGGTCGAGCTCGTCGCCCGGCGCGCTGGCGACGACCTCGCGGTTCGCCGCGTCGTGGCCGGTGGCGAACATGCCGGCGTCGAAGACGGCGGTGAGGAGCTCGCGCGCGACGGCTCGCGAACGGACGCCCCGCAGCACGTCGCGATCGCCCTGCAGCACGACCACCGGCTGGCCGAGCAGGGCGGCGTAGGTCGTGCCGTCGGCGTCGACGTAGGGCTCGCCGGCCAGCGCCGGGTCGGCGGCGACGCCGCTCGCGAGGAACGCGGCGACGTTCGCCACCTGCCAGGGCTCGAGGTCGTCGCGCAGCACCAGCGCGACGCGGGTCGGGAATCGGACGGGCTCATCGGTCATGCCTCGATCATCGGATGACGCCGGGTCCCTCGTCTTGTACGTTCCTCGCATGACGGACACGGTCTCGCTGCGTGCGTGGCACCCCTCCGTGCCCGGGGTGCGCGAGGTGCTGCACGCCCGGATGACCGACCACGCCTACCCGGCGCACTCCCACGCCGACTGGGCCCTCATGCTCGTCGACGAGGGGGCCGTCGTCTACGACCTCGGCGGTCGTCGTCGGATCGCCGACGCGACGTCGGCGACCCTGCTGCCGCCCGGCGTCGCCCACGACGGTCGCGCGGCCCCGGGCGCCACGGGCTTCCGCAAGCGCGTCGCCTACCTCGACGCGTCCTGGGCTCCCGAGGTGCTCACCGGCGCCACGGTCGACCGGCCCGGCCGGGCCGATCTGCTGGCCGGGACGCGCCGGGTGCACCGCGCCCTGGCCGCGACGGGGGAGGAGCTCGCGGCCGAGGCGGCCCTCCTCGACCTGGCCGGACAGGTGGGGGCTGGGTCGGAGGGGGCGCCTCCCGTGCGCGACGCCTCCTTGGCTCGTCGTCTGCGCGACCTGCTCGAGAGCGACCTCGTCCAGGGCGTGACGCTCGCCGAGGCGGGCAGGGCGCTCGGCGCGCACCCGGCCCACCTCTCGCGGTCGTTCTCGGCGACCTACGGCCTCGCGCCGCATCGCTACCTGACGAGCCGTCGGGTCGACCTCGCCCGCGGGCTCCTGCTCGACGGCGTGGGCGCCGCCGACGTCGCCGTCGCGGCGGGCTTCCACGACCAGTCCCACCTCACCCGGCACTTCCGTCGGGTGCTCGGGACCACGCCGGGGCGCTTCGCCTCGGTGGCCGGCGTGCGCCGGGGCGACGCCGTGGGCCACCGGCGCGACGGCTGACCGCACGGGCCAGGCGGGACGTCGACGCGGCCGCGGGGGCGTCGCCGTCCCTAGCGGCCGATGCGGTCGAGCTCGCGCAGGTCGGACTCGGAGAGGGCGAGCCCGGCGTCCGCGACGTTCTCGCGCAGGTGGTCGACCGACGAGGTCCCCGGGATCAGCAGGATGTTCGGGGAGCGGTGCAGCAGCCAGGCGAGGGCGACCGAGAGGGGAGTCGAGCCGAGCCGGGCGGCGACGCCCGACAGGGCGTCGGACTGCAGCGGGGTGAACCCGCCGAGGGGGAAGAACGGGATGTAGGCGACGCCTTCGTCGGCGAGCCGGTCGACGAGGGCGTCGTCCCGGCGGTCGGCGAGGTTGTACCTGTTCTGCACCGACACGATGGGGGCGATCGACTGCGCCTCCGCGACCTGCTCCGCGGTGGCGTTGCTGACCCCGAGGGTCTCGAGGTTGTCGTCGATCTGGGCGTGCAGCTCGTCGGGCCTCCGCGCCGACGGCCACCCGCCCTGCCCGTCGCGGCGACCTCCGGCCTTCGTGGCGATGACCAGGTCGTCGGCGTACGGGTGCAGGGCCTCGCGGACGAGCTCGTTGACGACGCGGGGCCCGTAGGTCTCGGCGGTGTCGATGTGCGTGACGCCGCCGGCGACGGCGGCACGGAGGACGGCGAGGGCGGCCTCGTGGTCGCGGGGCGGGCCCATGACCCAGGGGCCGGCGAGCTGCATCGCGCCGTACCCGAAGCGGGTCACGGTCCGGTCGCCCAGGGTCCAGCTGCCGCCGGGCAGGGAGGGGGTGGTCATGTCGGTCATCGTCGCCTCTTCGTCTTGTGGAACGTCGTGTCGTGCACCACCTTGGAGGAGGTGCTTCCTGTGCGGAAGGAGTTACCCAGAAGTGCGTAGATGCCCCCGGAGGGGACATGGCGACGACGACCGCAGCAGACCGCAAGGCCACGGAGAAGATGCGCTACGACGCGTTCCTGGCCGCCTGCCCGAGCCAGCAGCTCCTGGCGCAGGTGTCCGGCAAGTGGGTGACGCTCGTGCTGTCCGCGCTCGGCAGCGGGCCCGACTGCGACGGGGATCCCCGCCCGATGCGGTACTCCGAGCTCGCCCGCGTGCTCGCCGGCGTCAGCCCGAAGATGCTGTCGCAGACCCTGCGGTCGCTCACGCGGGACGGCCTGGTCACCCGCACCGCGACGGCCACCGTCCCGGTCACGGTGACGTACGAGCTGACCGATCTCGGGCTCTCGCTGCACCGGACGGTGCGGCAGCTGAAGGCCTGGTCCGAGGCCCACCGCGACGCGGTCGCCGCCAACCGCGAGCGGTTCGACGCTGCCTGAGCGGGGCGGGCGGGGCGCACCGCGCCCGGGCGCCTGGCCGGGGCGGACGGGCCAGCCGGGGCTGCCGGGCCACCCGGGCCCGCCGGTGTCGGTGGTGTCGGCGACACTGGGCCCGTGACGTCCTCCTCGCCCCTGCTCGACGTGCGGCGCATCTACGCCGAGCCCGCGGCCGCCGCGTCTCCCCGCGGGCAGGACGTGCTGGCGCAGTGGCCCGAGGCCACCGTGGTGCCGGTCGAGTCGCACTGGCGCATCCCCGAGCTGCACGGCGACGAGGCGAACGCCCGACGGTGGGTGCGCATCAAGACCGAGGCGCTCGTGCTCGGCGAGAAGAAGAGCCTCGTCACGCGCCCCAACGGGCGTTCCGCCGACTTCATCGCCCCGTCGCTCGCGAACGGCTGCGCCATGGCCTGCGTCTACTGCTACGTCCCGCGGCGCAAGGGCTACAGCAACCCCGTCACCGTCTTCACCAACATCGAGCAGATCGGCCGTCACGTCGCCCGGCACGTCCACGCGCAGGGGCCCAAGCCCGAGCCGAACCAGTGCGACCCCGACGCCTGGGTCTACGACATCGGCGAGAACAGCGACTGCTCCGTCGACGCCGCGATCAGCGACAACGTACGCGACCTCTGCGACCTGTTCCGCATGACGCCGACGGCCAAGGCGTCGTTCGCGACCAAGTGGGTGAACCGCGACCTGCTCGAGTGGGATCCCCGAGGTCGGTCGCGCATCCGCTTCTCCCTGATGCCGGCCGAGACGGCGAAGGTGACCGACCTGCGCACGAGCCCGATGGCCGAGCGGATCGCGGCGATCGACGACTTCGTCGAGGCCGGGTGGGAGGTGCACCTCAACTTCTCGCCCGTGGTCATGACGCCGACCTGGCTGGCCGACTGGCGCCTCCTGCTGCAGCAGCTCGACGACGTCCTGTCGCCCGCCGCCAAGGCGCAGGCCGCCGCCGAGGTGATCTTCCTCACGCACAACGCCGCGCTGCACGAGGTCAACGAGCTGTGGCACCCGAAGGGCGAGGAGCTGATCTGGCAGCCCCGCCTGCAGGAGGCCAAGATCTCGCAGAACGGGGCCGAGAACGTCCGGTACCGCCGCGACCTCAAGGCCGAGGGGGTCGCCGCGCTGACGGCGCTGGTCCGCGAGGTCGCGCCGTGGTGCCGCATCCGGTACGCGTTCTGAGCCTGCCGAACCCGCTCAGCCTGCTCAGCCCGCTCAGCCTGCTCAGCCTGCCCAGCCCGGCGGGCGGCCGGGCGCCACGGTGTCAGCGCGCCTCCGTGCCGAGGGCCAGGGCCTGCTCGAACGCGGCGCGGGTCGCCGCGACGAGGTCCTCGGGCGCGGGGGACGCCGCCTGGGCGGTCGCGTAGCAGGCCAGCGTGATCTGGCCGGCGAAGCTCGCCACCTCGTCGTCCCACCCCGCGTCCACCAGCAGCGAGCGGAGCCCGCCGGCGACGACCTGGGCCTTGGCCGCGCTGCGACCCTGCAGCACGACGTCGTCCCGGACCAGCCGTTCGTGTCGCCGGTACTCCTCCGCGTCCTCGCTGACGCGGGCACAGATCTCGAGGACGACCGGCTGCAGGGCCCTCACGGCGTCGCTCGCGGAGCGGCGACCGGACGGCACCGGCCCGAGGGCGTCGACGGTCAGCGAGTCGAGGATCGCGCGCTCCCGGGCGAAGACGACCTCTTGCTTGTCCGTGAAGTGCCGGAAGAACGCGTCGTCTACGACATGAGCGCGCTGGGGATGCCCGTCGTCCACGGCATCGACGGAGCGCGCGAGGCCGCGCGTCAGATGGGCGCCCACGGCCCCGTCGCCCACCTGGTGACGAACGTCGTCATCGCCCGGGGAGGCGACGAGGAGGCGCTGGTCGACTCCAAGGGCCTGATGCTGATGTAAGACAACACGGTGGGCGTCGTCGTGAACCACGACGTCGTGCGGCGTGGACCAGCCGGGTGGCGCATCGCGCGCCGGGTCATCGTCCCCGCGGGCAGTGCGTCGTGACCGCCGCGTTCTGGGTCGTCGCCGGCCTCGTCGCCGTGCTGTACGCCGGGGCGGGGGCGACGAAGGTCGTCCGCCCGCGGTCGGCTCTCCAGGCCGCCGGCATGGGCTGGACCGAGAGCGTCCCTCCGCCCGCCGTCGAGCTCCTCGGGCTGGCCGAGGTTCTCGGCGCGGTCGGGCTCGTGCTGCCCGTCGCCCTGGGCGTCGCCGAGGTGCTCAGCGCTGTCGCCGGCGCGTGCCTGACCGTCCTGATGGCGGGTGCGGTCGTCGTCCACCTGCGGCGCGGGGAGCCCGCCGTCGTCCAGGTCGCCCTGGCCGTCGTCACCCTCGGCTCGACGGTCCTCGCGGCGGTCGCCGTGTCCTGAGGCGGCGGTGGACTCTACCCTCACGTGAGGGTAGAGTTGGGGGTGCCCCCCGGGCCCCGATCTCCAGCCGAGTCCTCTGCGACCGGCACGCGCGACGACGCGCCCCCGACCTCACCCTCGCGGACCGTCGTCCGCCTCTCGAACGGAGCACCCCCATGCCCATCGCCGCCGCCGCCTCCGTCGTGCAGCCCCCGCCGCACGACGGGCCCACCGTCCTCAGCGCCCTCCGCCACCCGAAGACCCTCAGCCGCGAGGTCGTCGCCGGCCTGGTCGTCGCCCTCGCCCTCATCCCCGAGGCCATCTCGTTCTCGATCATCGCCGGGGTCGACCCCCGTGTCGGGCTGTTCTCCTCGTTCGTGATGGCCGTGTCCATCGCGTTCCTCGGCGGCCGGCCCGCGATGATCACGGCCGCGACCGGCGCGATCGCGCTCGTCATCGCCCCGGTCGCCCGCGAGCACGGGCTCGACTACTTCATCGCCACCGTGATCCTCGCCGGCGTGTTCCAGCTGGTCCTCGGCCTGGTCGGCATCGCGAGGCTCATGCGCTTCGTGCCCCGCAGCGTCATGGTCGGCTTCGTGAACGCCCTCGCGATCCTGATCTTCACCGCTCAGCTGCCGAACCTCGTCGACGTGCCCTGGGTCGTCTACCCGCTCGTCGCGATCGGCATCGCGATCATGGTCTTCCTGCCGCGGCTGTCGACCGTGGTCCCCGCGCCGCTCGTCGCGATCGTGCTCCTCACCGCGGCGACCGTCGTGGCGGCGATCGCGGTCCCGACGGTGGGAGACGAGGGCGAGCTGCCCGACAGCCTCCCCAGCCTGTTCCTGCCGTCCGTGCCGTTCACGGGCGAGACGTTCGCGATCATCGCCCCCTACGCCCTCGCGATGGCGCTCGTCGGCGTCCTCGAGTCGCTCATGACGGCGAAGCTCGTCGACGACATCACGGACACGCCGAGCCGCAAGAAGCGCGAGACCCTCGGCCAGGGCGGCGCGAACATCCTCTCCGGCCTCTTCGGCGGCATGGGCGGCTGCGCGATGATCGGCCAGACGATGATCAACGTCAGGGCCTCCGGCGCCCGGACCCGCATCTCGACGTTCATGGCCGGGGTGTTCCTGCTGGTGCTCGTCGTGGGCCTCGGCGACGTCGTCGCCGTCATCCCGATGGCCGCGCTCGTGGCCGTCATGGTCATGGTCAGCGTCGGCACGTTCGACTGGCACAGCATCCGGCCCTCGACCCTGAGGCGCATGCCCCTGGGCGAGACCGTCGTCATGGTCCTGACCGTCGTGGTCGTGGTCGTGACGCACAACCTCGCGATCGGCGTCGTGGTCGGGGTCGTCGCGGCCATGGTCGTCTTCGCCCGCCGGGTCGCCCACCTCGCGACCGTCGACCGCACCGTCAGCGCCACCACGGACGGAGTCGAGGAGGCGCGCTACACCGTCACCGGGGCCCTGTTCTTCGCCTCGAGCAACGAGCTCACCACCCAGTTCGACTACGCCGGCGACCCCGAGGCGGTCGTCATCGACCTCTCCGGCTCGCACGTCTGGGACGCCTCCACCGTCGCCGCCCTCGACGCGATCACGACCAAGTACGAGCGGCACGGCAAGCACGCGCGCATCGAGGGCATGAACGCCCCCAGCGCAGCTGTGCACGGCCGCCTCGCGGGCACCCTCGGCGGCGGTCACTAGCGCCACCCCCGCCCGGGGGCACGGGGGCGCGACGAGGGGTACGGTCCTCCCCATGAGCACGAAGGACGACGCCGAGACGCGGGACGAGTTCGCCCAGGCGGTCAACATGACGGCCGGCGAGATCGAGGAGTGGCTCGAGACGGACCACTCCCGGGACGTCGGCCAGAAGGAGGCGGGCCACGAGTCGACGGGACACCGGAGCGGTCGCCGCATCGTCGAGATCCTGCGGAAGAAGAAGGCCGACCTGACGGACGCCGACCACGACCACATGCGCAAGGTCGTCGGCTACGTCGCGCGCCACTCGTCGCAGCGCCCCTCCGGCGACGTCACCGACACCGCGTGGCGGTGGTCGCTGATGAACTGGGGCCACGATCCCGAGAAGGGCTGACCGGGCCCGGCCGTGCCCCGCGGGGTGGACGGACGTGTCGGTGGCCTCGCCTAGGCTTCACACCAGCGAGTGATCCTCGCGATCGCACCACCGACGCCCTGACCGACCTGACCTGCCCGGCTCGCCCGGCGCGGCTCCCGCCGAGACGACTGCCCGCACATGCACCCTGCCTCCCCGCGCCCCGGATCCACCCGGGCGCCCGAGATCCAGGCGCTGCGCGCGCTCGCCGTCCTGGGCGTCGTCACCTGGCACCTCTGGCCCGGTCGACTGCCCGGGGGGTTCGTCGGCGTCGACGTCTTCTTCGTCATCTCCGGGTTCCTCATCACGGGCCACCTCGCCCGTGAGCTGGCGGCGACGGGTCGCGTCCGGCTCGGCCGGTTCTGGGCCCGGCGGGCCCGACGCCTCCTGCCGGCGGGCCTGCTCGTCCTGACGGCGACGGCCGTCGCCGTCCTCGTCGCCGTGCCCGAGCGGTACTGGCAGCAGTTCTTCCGCGAGATCGCCGGGTCGGCCCTCTACGTGCAGAACTGGGTGCTGGCCGGCGACTCGGTCGACTACCTCCGGCAGACGAACGACCCGAGCCCGGCCCAGCACTACTGGTCGCTGTCGGTCGAAGAGCAGTTCTACCTGGTGTGGCCGCTCCTGCTGGCGGCCACGTGGTGGCTGGCCAGCCGGGCACGTCGCGGCCGTCGCGGCGGCCTCGAGCCGGCGGCGCCCGTCTCGCGCCGCGTCCTGGCCGCGCCCCTCGTCGTCGTCCTGGCCGCCTCCTTCGCCTGGTGCGTGCACCTCACCGCGACCGATCCCGGTCCCGCCTACTTCGTGACCCCGACCCGGGCGTGGGAGTTCGCGGCGGGCGGCGTGCTGGCGCTCGTCCTCGTGCGGCGCGAGGGCCGGTCGCGGCTCCGGGCGGCCGCGTCGTGGCTCGGCCTCGCGGGCATCGCGGGCACGTTCCTGGCCTTCGACTCCGAGACGGCGTTCCCCGGCTGGGCGGCCCTGCTGCCGGTCGCCGCCACGGTGCTCGTGCTCTGGGCCGGCGACCCGACCGACCGGTGGGCCCCCGGCGGCGTGACGCGGCTGGCTCCGGTGCAGTGGCTGGGCGACGTGTCGTACGGCCTCTACCTGTGGCACTGGCCGCTCATCGTCATCGTCCCGTTCGTGGTCACGAGCCGCGAGACCCTGCTGGGCAACCTCGCGCTCCTCCTCGCGTCCCTCGTCCTCGCGGCGCTGACCAAGCGCTTCGTCGAAGATCCGGTCCGCGGGTCGCGCCGGCTGTCGGCCCTGCCGTCGCGGTGGACCCTCGTCGGCACGGCCGTCGCCATGGCGCCCGTCCTCGTCGCGGCGCTCGTCGTGACCGCCCACGTGGCCGACCGGCAGCAGCAGTACCAGGCCCGTCTCGACGAGGTCGTCGCGGGCGACGTGGCCTGCCTCGGCGCGGCCGTGGTCGACGACCCCGGGTGCGAGAACCCCGAGCTCACGGGCGAGGTCTACCCGGACACGAGCAACGCACGCGCGGACGACGTCAACTCGCCCGAGTGCTGGAGCCGCAACGGCGAGGTCGAGCTCGAGATCTGCACCGAGCAGCCCGAGGGCGAGCCGACGCTGCGCGTGGCGCTCGTCGGCGACTCGCACAGCAACCAGTACCTCTCCGCCGTGCGGTGGCTGTCCCGCACCGCCGGGTGGCAGGTGGACGTCATCGGCAAGACCGGGTGCATCTGGACCGGCGCGCAGCAGGTCGAGTCGCCGTCGTGGGTCGACGACTGCGAGACCTGGAAGCGCTCGCTCGCGCAGCACCTCGCGACCGGCGAGGCCTACGACGTCGTCCTCACCAGCGCCTCCGCGGCGAGCCCGATCGCCCCGGGCGACGGCACGGACGCGAAGGAGGAGGCGGTCAGGGGCTTCGAGGCCGCCTGGGCTCCCGTCGTCGCCCGGGGCACGCCCGTGGTCGCCGTGCGCGACAACCCCGAGACCAAGCCGGACTACCTCACCTGCGTCGACCGCAGCGGGGCGTCGGCCGGCGCCGAGTGCGCCGTGCCCGAGGAGACCGCGTTCCGCGCCTTCGACGGCCAGCCGGACGCGGTCCGCGGCCTGCCGGGCGCGCACCTCGTCGACCTCTCGAGGTACTTCTGCCAGGACGGCTCGTGCCCGCCGGTGATCGGCGACGTGCTCGTCTACCGCGACCCGGGCCACGTCACCTCGACCTACGCCCGCACCCTGGCGCCGATGCTGCAGCGGGGCGTGGAGGACGCGCTCGCCGGTCGCTAGCCGTGCCCGACGACTCCGGCCCGACGAGTTCGTGACCTTCGGCCGTTCCGTGACATCACTCAGGTGAGGGGGTCCACGTGGAGATCATGACGGAGTCCGACCAGGCCTTGCTGAGGCGGGTGGTCGGCGGAGACACGCGGGCGTTGTCGGCCGTGATGGACCGGCACGCGCCGGCGGTGAACAGGTACGCCTGGGCGATCACGTCACGGCGGATGGACGTCGAGGAGGTCGTGCAGGACACGTTCCTCACGCTCTGGCGCCGGGCCGAGACGCTGGCCGCCGTCGAGTCGTTGCTGCCGTGGCTGCTGGTGACCTGCCGCAACCACGCGCTGAACCTGAACCGCAAGAACGGCCGCCACCTCGCCGAGGAGCTCGACGACGACCTCGCCGCTCCCGCCGACCCCGCGGAGGCGCGCGACCGCCTCCGTTTCGTGATGGCCGAGATCGACCTGCTGTCCGAGACCGACCGCCGCGTCTGCGAGCTCTGCCTCGTCGAGGGGCGGCCCTACGCCGACGTGGCCGACGCCGTCGGCCTCAGCGTCGGCGCCGTGAAGCAGCGCGTGATGCGCACCCGAACCCGACTCCGGAAGGCGGTGATCGACGATGAGCGTCGATGACGAGCGTGGCGAGTGGAGGGCGGTGCCGCCGTCCGCGGACGAGACGACCCGCATGGTCGTCCAGGAGAAGACCGCCGTCCTCACGCGGCTGGAGCACGAGCGGCACGCCGCCGCCCGTGCGCACAGGCGGCGTCTGTTCGGCGGGGCCGGCGCGCTCGTGGCGCTCGTCGCCGTCGGCGCGGCCAGCGGCGGGGTGGCCCTGGGCCTCATCCCCTCGCCCTTCGTCGGACAGGCACAGCCCGAGCCGACCTCGGTCGTGTCACAGGCCCCGTCGCCGACCCCGACGGCGAGCCCTGCCCCCGTGCCCACCTCCACCCCGTCGAGCCCGCCCGTCGGCGGGACGCCCTCGCCGGCCCTCGACCTGGGCTGCGACGCCCTCGGCGAGCAGACGGCGGTGACCTCGCTGCTCCGTGCTCCCGACGGCCTCGACCTGCTCGAGCAGGTGTACCGGCCCGGCGAGGCCGCGCAGCGACAGGCCGGCGTGACGACGTGCTGGTGGACGTCGTCGAGCGACGCGGGCACGGCCACCCTGAACCTCAGCGTCTCGCCCGACGTCGACACCGGCAGCGCGCGGCTTGCCGAGCGTCGGGCCGCCGGCGCGGCCGACCCGGGCGTCGGCGACTCCTCCTCCCTGCTCTGCACCCCCGAGTACTCGCTCTGTGAGGGCGGACTCGTCGCGGGCGACTTCTGGGTCGAGCTGCAGTTCACCGAGACGCCCGAGCTGGGAGGCGACGTCACGTCGCTCCTGACGGCGCACCTCCAGCGGGTGGCCGACGTCGTGGGGCCGGCCACGCCGGCACCGGCCTGGGTGCGTCCCGACGCCGCGTCGCGGTGGACGCCGACCGACTCGTGCTCGACGCTCGTGACGACCACGCCGATGAGCGTGCTGCTGGCGTCGCCGAGCGTCGCGGACGCCCCGATCGACCTGCTGCCCGGGTCGCAGGACGCGATCCAGGAGACGCAGAGCGACGCCTTCGAGTGCCGGTGGGCGGTGCCCGACGGCGTCACGAGGCCCGACGGAGACCTGGCCTCGGTCGACGTCGGCATCGCTCCCGGGGCCCGCTGGGCCTGGGAGGCCGCGCCCGGCGCGTTCGGCGACACGGCCGAGTCGGCGACGCCGACGGAGGTGGCCGGCGCCGAGGCGGCGACCCTGCGGTGCTCGACGGCCGAGGGGGAGAGCTGCTGGCTGGACGTGCTCGTCGACGACTCGTGGTTGCAGGTGGGCTACTCGAACGACGTCCCTCCGGAGCGGTCGGACGTCCTCACGGTCGTCGCGGAGTCCCTCATCGCCGCGCGGTGAGGGCCGCTCCGCCGGGCGGCCCGACCTGGCTCAGGCCTTCTTCCTGGCCTGGTGCCGTGCCACCCGGTTGCGGTTGCCGCACCCCGCGGCCGTGCACCAGACCCGGTTGTGACGCGGGGACGTGTCCAGGTAGACCCAGCCGCAGGCGTCGTCGCCGCACTGGCGGGCGGCGCCGAGGTCGGACGTGAGCAGGTCGTGCGCGGCGAAGGCGACCACCGTGCGGGGCCCCGAGAGGTCGTCGGGCGCGCGCCAGGACCAGGTCGACGAGACGGCGTCGGCGACGAGCGTCGACCGGCTGAGCGCCGCGACGTGCTCGCGCGCGATCAGCTCGACCGCGGACGCCGACGCCTCGAAGACGGCCTCGTAGACCGCCTCGCGCAGGGCGACGACGGCGTCGTGCTCCCGCGCGGCCGCGGCGGGGTCCTCGCGGGCGAGGCGCTCGAGGTCCGCCGGATCGGCGCCCAGGGCCCCTCGCTGCAGGCACCACGCGACGACGTCCGCGAACGAGGTGAGCGTCTCGATCGCGCGGCTCTCGTCCAGGCGCCAGTGCACCGTGTCGACGAGGTCGAAGGCCGGGTGCCCGCCGACCTCGGACGCCGCCGCCCGCTGCTCGTCACGGCCGACGTCGCCCGGGCGGCCCTCACCCTCGTCGTCGTGGCCCTCGCCTCCTCCGGCGCCCTCACCCTGCCCGCCCTCGTCTGCCTGGTGGGCCTGCTCGGCGCCTTCACCGTCGTCTTCGAGGTCGGCTACCAGTCCTTCCTGCCCACGGTCGCCGGCCGCGACCAGCTCGAGAAGGCCAACGGCCGGCTGCAGGCGACGGCGTCGGCGGCCGAGATCGGCGGCCCCGGCCTCGCCGGGCTGCTCGTCCAGGCGGCGGGCGCCCCGTGGGCGTTGCTGGCGCACGCCGTCACCTACGTGGTCTCGGCCGTCGCGCTCGTCGGCATCGCGACGCCGGAGGAGCGTCCGGTCCCCACGGGCAGGAGCGTCGCCCGCGACCTCGTCGACGGGCTGCGGTTCGTCCGGCGCGACCCCTACCTCGTCTCCCTGGTCGGCTTCGCCGGCATCTACGACCTCTTCGCGCAGTGGATCATGGTCCTCTTCACGGTGCACGCCGTCCGCGAGCTGCACCTCACCGCGGGCCACCTCGGACTCGTCTTCAGCCTCGGCGCCGTGGGCGCCGTCCTCGGCGCCGCGGCCGCGCCCGCGGCGGTGCGCCGGCTCGGTGCCGGGCCCGTCATGGTCGGCTGCGCGGCGGCCGAGTGCGTCGCCCTCGCCGCGCTGCCCCTCGTCGACGCGTCGTGGACGGTGCCCGTCGTCGTCGCCGTGCTCGTCGTCGTCTTCGCCGTCAACGGCGCGGGGACGTCGCTCTCGAGCGTGGTCGCGCTGACGCTCCGACAGCTCCGCACCCCCGACCACCTGCTCGGGCGGGTCAACGCCACCATGCGGTGGCTCTCGTACGGGGTCATCGCCGTCGGCGCCGCCGTCGGGGGCCTCGTCGGCGAGGCCCTCGGCACCCGCGCCGGCATCGCGCTGGGGTGCGCCGGCACGCTGCTCACCGTCGTGTGGGTGGTCGCGTCGCCCCTCCGTCG
>Ga0265780_10008016_pt1 | contig 12883 bp, 8 predicted proteins | sample P1T30metagenome_FD_192432 | JGI IMG/M metagenome (GOLD analysis project Ga0265780, IMG submission 192432) | Plant litter microbial communities from East Loma Ridge, Irvine, California - P1 T30 | ecosystem: Environmental > Terrestrial > Plant litter > Unclassified | place: USA: California...
GCGCTGATCGCCTGCGGGCTCATCGCCGGGATCAACGGCATCCTGACGAACCTGGGGTGGGTGCCCGGGGTGACGCCGTTCCTCGGCGTGCTCTCGTCCGGCTTCCTGTCGCTGCTCGCCGTGTTCGTCGGGATGAACGCCGCGAAGGAGTTCGGCGGAACGCCCATCCTCGGCGGCGCGGTCGGCGGGATCATCGTCGCGGCCGGCGTCGCGAACGTCACGGTGTTCGGCGAGACCCTGGCTCCCGGGCAGGGCGGCGTGCTCGGTGCGCTGGCCGGTGGCATCCTCGCCGCCTACGTCGAGCGCTTCATGCGGCGCGTGACTCCGGACGTCATCGCGCTCATCGTCGTGCCGACCGTGACCGTCCTCGTCGCCGGTTCGATCACCCTCGGCGTGCTGATGTCCGTGGCTGGAGTCGTCTCCGTCGCGATCGGTACTGCTGCGACCTGGCTGCTCGCGAACGGCGGAGCCTTCGCCGGCTTCGTGCTCGGAGGCCTGTTCCTGCCGCTCGTCATGACCGGGATGCACCAGGGGCTCATCCCCATCCACACCACCCTGATCGACCAGACCGGGTGGACCGTGCTGCTGCCCGTGCTGGCGATGGGTGGGGCTGGGCAGATCGGTGCGTGCATCGCGCTGTGGGTGCGGTTCCGGTCGAACGCTTCGCTGGTGCGGACCATTCGGGGTGCGCTGCCGGCGGGGTTCCTCGGTGTCGGCGAGCCCCTGATCTACGGCGTGACGCTCCCCCTGGGTCGCCCGTTCATCACCGCCTGCATCGGAGGGGCATTCGGCGGTGGTGTCGTCGGGCTGTTCGACCAGCTCGGGCACTCCGTCGGCGCGATCGCCATCGGGGCCTCGGACCTGTCGCTCATCCCGCTGCTGAACGGGTCGTCCGGGTACGGGTGGGCGCTGCTCGGCTACGGGTCGGGGCTCGTGGTGGCGTACGTCGTGGGGTTCGTGGCGACCTTGTTGTTTGGGGTGTCGGCGTCGGTGCGGACTGATCTCGAGGCGCAGTCGGCTTCCCCGTCCGGAGACCCTGTCGCTCCGGATGCACCGCTGGACGTGCAGGTCACGCCACTAAACTCCGGCAGGGCTGCTCGCTGATGCAGTTGAGCGCGAAGGTACGACTGGTGCAGGACCCTTCGCCGGCCCGACCTTCCTAACTGTCGCAGCGCCGGTCACAACACGCGCTCCGCTCGCGCCGTATCCCGGAAGAATCCCGGCGAGCCCCACCCTTGGAGATTGCGGACGCCAACAGGTCGCAAGTCGACTGATCTGAAACGGTTCGCCGACCGCCACTGCGATTCTCTCTCCCCCAGGAGGATGAACCAAGACTCTGTTGCTTCCGGTGACGCCAGCCGCAAAGTCACGCTCGCCAGTCGGCACAGCGGGCTCGTTCGATCATCAGGATGGACGCTCCGTGTCCGGGCTTGTTCTAAGGAAGGAGCCGACCTTCGGATGTTGTCGAAGCAATCCGCTGCTGTCCGAATCGGAGGAGGCCACGAGTCAGCGGACTACTGACCCCCTGAGAGACCCTCGACATCGTCGCCAGGACTCAGCCTCCTGCTTGGACGAGTTGGGTGAAGAGAAGCCAGACGCCACCGAAGTGCCCCACCTCAAACGTGCAGTTGCCGCGACGAGCCAGACTCTCTCAGGTTCTTGCCTAGCCGTCGCCGTCCGAAGCATGCGTCCGACGGGACCGTCAGAAGAGCCACCGAACCGTTGGCACCGGATGAAAACCGGCCGTCAGGCGTGGATCACAGGCCTACCGCCACACACCCCACGCAGAAGCCGCAACTCCCAGAGCCGCGGAGCATAAGAAGTAACGGCACGACTTCGTCCGCAGGCTGACCACCGCTAGTTGCCTGGACCGAAAACCGCATCGATGAAGGCACGGAACTCTCTTGCTGCACCCCGATCAAACTGGAGGGTCTGCGACACCTTCCGGTCGGACTGACGATCATCGGAGCCGAACGTGTCAAGTTGAACGAACACCGCGCCTCCGGGAACGCGTACGACACGCAACTCCCCGTCGACCTCTGTTGGGTGCCTTTGAGACCGCCCGGTGTGCTGCGTCAGCTTCCGTACTACTGCCATGCCCTGTTCCCCTCACGCCAACAACGGCCGTAGCCGCCTGAGCGTCCAACTGTACCGATGGTGTGCCTCTCGCGTCGTGTCGGTACGGTTAGGTAGTATCCCCCTGTGGATGACTTGAGTGCCCCTGAACGGTTCAACTTCGTGGATCTTTTCGCCGGGCTCGGTGGATTTCACATAGCACTGAAAGCGCTGGGGGGCAAGGCAGTCTTTGCCGCGGAATGGGACGACGGACTCAACGAACTCTACAAAGAGAACTACGGGATTCAGCCGTGGGGGGACGTGAACACGCTCACCGATGTAGCGAACCAGATTCCCGACCACGACGTACTGACCGCTGGCTTTCCCTGCCAACCGTTCTCAAAAGCGGGCGAACAGTTAGGGTTCAAGCACACTCTGCAAGGTCAGCTCTTCTACAAGGTTCTCGAAGTGCTCGAAAAAAAGCGACCCCGTCATTTTATATTAGAAAATGTGCCAAACATCCTTCGCCATGACGGAGGGAGAACACTAGCGGAGATGAGGAAACATCTTGAAGCGCTAGGGTACGAAGTACACATCGCGAAATTCTCTCCTCATGACTTCGGGATTCCGCAAATCCGTGAGCGTGCCTACTTTGTAGGATCTCAGAGCGGCCTCGCCCATTTCGAATGGCCAACAAAACATCCACGACCGACAGACATTCGGGATGTCCTCGATGTGGGTATCGAGCCAACGAGGAAAGTACCCGAGCAGACTCTACGAGCAATCGACGCATGGGATGATTTCTTGCGTTCCGCACCGATTGACGTAAAACTCCCCTCGTTCCCAATCTGGAGTATGGAATTCGCCGCCACGTACCCGTACGCCGAAGCAACTCCCGCCGCTCTCCAAGCGGAACTTGGCGCTCCGGCCCTTGACCCTTACCGCGGAAGCTACGGCCGCCCGCTCAGAGGACTAAACGAAGCAGAACAGCGCGATAACTTGCCAAGCCACGGTCGGCGATTGGACTATCGCTTCCCGCAGTGGAAAATCGATTTCCTCCGCCAGAATCGACAATTCTACGTCGACAATCGTTCATGGATCGATCCTTGGCTTGAGAGATCCAAGATTTGGGAACTGCCGTCGAGTTTGCAGAAATTCGAATGGAATGTTCAGGGCGGTGAACGTTCGATGAAGCATTATGTGATCCAAGTTCGAGCTTCAGGAGTGCGTGTGAAAAGGACAAACACCGCCCCAAGTCTCATCGCAATGACGAATACCCAGGTTCCTATCCTGGGGTGGGAACGCCGATACATGACTCCCGCAGAATGTGCCCGGTTGCAAAGCCTTGACACGATACAACTACCAACCAATGAGACGCATGCCTACAAGGCGCTTGGTAATGCCGTCAACGCTCTGGTGGTCAATGAAATCGCTCGACCCCTGCTTGCAGGCTTCGCCGCGGTCCATAAACCAGACGCACTCGCCGCATAGGAGCCAGCAGTGGAATCCTCAGACGCGCAGTCAAGCCTTAAGCCGGCAGTAAGTATAGCCCCGGGTGTGTCCATTCTGGGGGTGTTGAGTAATCTGAATTATGCTCCTTGGTACGCCCTAGCAGAGTACGTAGACAACGCTTTACAAAGCGCCGAGGCAAATTCGCAACTGTTGGAGAGCACTCAACCCGACTTCAAGCTGCGCGTCGACATATCCTACGACGATCGAGATGGTGGCATGATCTCAATCCTCGACAATGCTGCCGGGATAGCACGATCAGACTTTGGCCGGGCGTTTCGCGCGGCAGAAACACCGCCTGACCGGAGTGGTCTTTCCGAATTCGGCATGGGCATGAAGAGCGCTTCCATCTGGTTCGCGAAGAACTGGCAAGTGTCAACCACGAGCCTCGGTGACCCTCACGTCTACACCGTGGAATTCGACATGCAGGACGTTTTAGAGAACAACCTCGAGGAACTGCGGGTATCTTCGACAGATGCGAGCGAGGGAGAGCACTACACGCGCATCGAATTGCGCAACCTCAATCAATTCCTTCGGGGCCGGACCCTGGGAAAAGTTCGCGAACACCTACGCGAGATATACCGCGGCTTCATACGCAGCGGCACTTTGGACCTCAACGTCGCCGGGCAGAAGATGGCGTTCTCGGAGCCGGAGGTATTGAAAGCTGCTGACTATCGCCACGCAGAGACAAGCCAGAAGAGTGCGTTCATCGAGTGGAGGAAAACGATTCACTTTGATGTACGGGAACAAATAGCAGTCACTGGCTGGGCGGCGCTGCGGGCAGAAGGCAAAACCAACGGTACCGGCTTCTCGCTTTTTCGGCGAGGGCGGGTCATTCTCGGCACAGGCGACACGCCATATAGACCTTCTCGAATATTTGGTCAAGGCAATTCATACCGTTCGCAGCGACTCATCGGTGAATTTGAGATCGAAGGCCTGCCAGTGAGTCACACCAAAGACGGCTTTCAGTGGCAGGGCCTAGAAGAAGAATTCCACGACAAACTCCGGGCTATTCTAGACGCGGATCCACTCCCACTTCTCAGACAGGCCGAGAATTACAGAGCTCGCGAAGCCACGAGGGCTGAACTCAAGAGGATACGGCAGGCCACTGAGAACACCGTTGAAGCCGCCAAAACAGCAATTCCTACTGCGCTTGACGGACTGAACAGCGCGACAGACCCTTCGGATCTCAGCGACCGCAAAATCATGCACCCAGACCAATCTGCAAGGGAGCCGGATACTGCGGCGACCGGGGTAACGGATGTTACAAGGTCGTTTATCTTTACACACGAGTCGCGAACCTGGACCGTAACGGTGACCTCAGGGAGCCGCCCGGGCGAAGGAGCCTGGCTGCTTCGACATGTCGATATAAATAGTGGTACCGGCGATGTCGGCGCTCAACTCGTCCTTAACACCTCGCATCCGTTCCTCCGACAGTTTTCATTGGGAAGTTCGGATGCGTTGGAGTCAGTACTTCGTATCGCCGTCGCGTTGGTGGTGTCGGAGGCGGTCCAGACCAATGCCGGCGACGGTGAGACAGCAGCCCAATTTATGCGTCAGGTCAACACTCTGCTTGGCGCAGAACTCTCGAAGCGCCATGGGGGCCAATTGTGAACGAAGCCGTGCTCTTTCCAGAGAACCATGAATCTAATCCAGCAGCGCTGGCAGTCGGAGAAACTTTCACTGGGTTCCTACAAGAAGTAGTGAAAGAAGATGCTCGAGACACGGTGAGAGCGAGCGCTCTAAATGTCCTCGAAGGCGCTCTCGAGGCTGGGCCGGGTTCAACCGGGCTCGTTGTTGGTCGAGTGCAATCAGGGAAGACCCTTTCGTACGAGGGGGTCATTTCGCTAGCTCGTGACAACGGCTTCTCACTCGTCGTTGTCATAAGCGGGATTTCCAATCCACTATTGGCACAAGGCGAGCGTAGGCTGAAGGGCGATCTGAAGAGCGCCGATCCGGACGGCTGGCTATTCGTGGTTCCAAACGATAAGCAACAGTCCCTGAAACAGATCGAACAAGCCCTCGAGAACGTTCGAGCCAATTGGAGCAACGCCAACACCCCGAAGGCTTACAAACAAACTGCTGTGGTTGTGCTTCTGAAGCACCACGGGAACATTCTAAATCTTGCTGACCTCTTTGAGCGAGTGGATTTCAAGGGACAGCGTGTTCTGATTGTGGACGACGAGGCTGATCAAGCAAGCCTGAACACTTTAGGCAAGAAGGGCAAGAAATCTGCCACGTACGGAAATCTTCTGGCTTTACGAGAATCGTTACCTGGGCACTATTACTTGCAATACACCGCAACTCCTCAGGCGCCTCTCCTCATCGCAATTGAAGATGCGCTCGCACCTGAGTTCGTTCGGGTCCTCGAACCGGGCGCGGGATACGTTGGCGGTAATCGCTACTTCAACGCCGACGAAGAGTTGATACGGACTATAAGTGTTAAAGACGTTGCCGCGGCTGATCAGCCCAGCGGCCCCCCGCCTGCAGGGCTGCGACGAGCCATGCTGCAATTTCTCGTCGGAGTTACGCAGGTCGTGAGCACCGGTAAGCCGGTCACCCGTTCCATGTTGGTGCACCCGTCACGTCAGAAGGACGCGCACGGCGACTATGTGCGCTGGATCACTACGATGAAGCGTGATTGGCAAGATAAATACGAGCACGCAGACGAGGCATTCCCCGTAAAATTCCAGACAGAATTCCGCGAGGTATGGGAAGGCATGAATCTGACATTCCCCAGTCTCGCCTCGTTCGATTCCTGCTGGCGAGCGCTCGACGTGGTCTTCCGTAACCTCAACATCGTCGAAGTAAATACCAGGAACGGACAAACACCTGTAATCGATTGGGTGCCGACTCAGTCATACATTCTTGTCGGGGGTCAGGCCTTAGATCGTGGCTTCACCGTAGAGGGATTGACCGTCACGTACATGCCGCGAGGACCGGGGACACGAACGGCTGATAGCGTGCAGCAGCGGGCTCGGTTTTTCGGCTATAAGGATTCCTACCTCGGGTTGTGCCGGGTACACCTTGAGTCCGAGGTGCGTGATGACTTCGTTATGTACGTCAAGCACGAGGCTGACATGTTGGAGTCGTTGCGCGAGATCGAGGCCGGCGTAGAGTCCCTCAAGGCGTGGAAGCGTCAGTTCCTGCTCGATAGCAAGATGAAAGCGACTCGAGCCTCCGTTATCTCCCTTCCGATGGTTCATGTCAGGACGAAGGACCGCTGGATAGCAGATGCCGCCCCGGTGCGAGCCGATGCTATTGAGATCGGAACGGCCCTTCAGATCGCAGAAAGCAGCCTCGAGGGAATCGATTGGAGTTTGAACTCTTTCGGACATCGCGAAGGCCTCGTGACTTTCGACGACGCGCTGAGTTTGCTTCTCCGTACAAGCCCGGAAAGTCTCTTGGCCGAACCGAACTATCAAGCGCTGGTGTTAAATCTCTCGAAGCTTCGGGATGATGCACCGTCGGAGTCGGTTGTACGGATGGTCTGGATGCGCCCGAAGACCGCCCCTGCAATTCGTCAGCTCACCAAATCCGGCAAGATTCAGGTCTTCCAGGGCCCGAACGCGTCGGGATATGTTGGGGACCGGGAGCATTTCGATTCGGTCGCGCCCTTGACCGTTCAGTTGCACCACACGAGGGTCGTCGAGCGTGAGTCGAAAAAGCCGCTGGGGGATTACTTGATTACGGGCTGGCGCATTCCCGAGGAGTCTCAGTACGGCTGGCTTGTAGAAGTCGACGCATGAACGCTCCGTTAGCAACGACCGCTGTCCGTGACGCGTTCCTTCAAGTCACCGAGCGCGCACGAGACCGTGTGATCGGCGATGGCGGCATCTTTGTGGAAGATTTTGACTTCAACGGTCGTGCTCATTTCGTAGGTTTAACTTCCCGAGACACGTGGGCGCTGGTGCTATCTACGGAGAGAGAGGCCCGGACGGTCCATTCAATCCGACTAGCATCAATCAACGTCGACTTTAGCATCAGCCATCGTCTCGAACGTGCCGGTCAATCGGAACACCGGCGCGTTTCGATAGTTGAATGCAGGTCGGGTGATCCCGTGATTCGCGAGTTGTTCGCTACTTTCTGCGCCGCTATCTTGAACGCCCTGCCTCCGAAGCCGAACGACAGCGCCCTCGAACGTGAAGTGAACCGGTGGGTTTCCCTATTTTGGCGAATTCAGGGTCCAGCTCGCACCGACGTAGTCGGATTGATCGGCGAGTTGATGATTCTTGATCAGGTCTCGGACAAGGATCTCTGGGTTAGGGCTTGGCATTTAGACGCCTCGGATAATCTGGACTACTCGTTCAGTTCTCCTCCGATGTCATTAGAGGTCAAATCAACGACGGGTCAGCAGCGGGTCCACGAAATCTCACTTTCTCAAAGCAATCCGCCAGTACCTCAGGAACATTATTTTGCTTCACTGATTGTCGAGTTGCGAGAGTCTGGCATTACTATTCGGGACTTGGTCTACTCCATTCGTAATAGACTTCGAGATGCCGAATCTGAACGCATTTTTTGGAGTGCACTCTCTTCAGTCTGCGGCTCTTCTCTTCCCGAGTTCTTCGAAGTTCGCTTCTCACTTCCGGTGTCCCGCAGTTCTCTGCAAATCTACAACGCTCTAGATGTACCGGTGCCTATTATATTGACTCCGATGCCCGCGGGAGTATCGCGGGTTAGATTTCGTTCCGACTTTTCCTCCGCCGAACCGGTCAAGAACCGACACGTTCTCGCATATCGCCCTGCGCCCAACGTCCGTTTCTAGTTCCCTTAAATTGCTCCTCCGGAGCCCGGGTCTGCAGCATCAGATTTGTAATCTCTATTGGCCTATTCGAGATCAATACTGACTCCACTCGACCCGACCGGCCTTGGCATTGCAGATCGGGTTGTTAGCCCCTCTTGACTGGTAGGAAGCGCCGCATTTGCGCGCGTAAGGCAGGGTCAGCAGCGAATACGTAGGTGCCTCTAACCCCTCGTGTAAGCAGGACTGAGTAGACGTTCGACACCAAGCGCAGGAGATCGGAATCGGTGTAGGTTATCCCAAGACGCGGATTGTTCTCCGTGCCCTTCTTGTCGAAGTAGTTCGAGCGATCGAAGACGATCTGCTGCGAGTCCGGATCGAAGCGCAAGTCGGGTCCGATGATGACGCCGACATAGTTGAGGTCGTACCCCTGCACAGTGTGGATCGAGCCCACCTGGTCGACGGCACCCGGTGAGGTGATCCAGTCAGTCTGTGTCTGGTTCCACTGGAACTCGCGACCGTCGATCACGATGTCGATGGCGCTCTTGTCGTGCTTGCTCTTCCACTCCCACGCGTACCCGGCGACGAGCCTTGAGAGGCCCACTTCGTCGTCGCGCGCCCGGATGGCATCGTGCATCTCCCCCAGGTCGTCGAACATCCGGAACTCGTAGTCGCCGAACGTCCGCGGCTCCGGCGACTCGCCTCGCATGACAGCGCGGACGTATGAGACGTAGTCGGCTCCGCCTTCCACGCGCATCTGGGTGAAGAGCCGGTAGTAGCGGTGCTGCTCTCTCACCTCGTTCACGAGGTCCTTCTGCAGGTCCTGCGGAAGATCCGCTGGGCGCACGCTCTGCTCCGAGTCGAGCAAGAAGATCTGGTGTCTGCTCCGGTCTCGGATCCAGTCGAGCTGGGTGTAGTGGTCAGCATCAGCGCCGAAGAGCTGCTGATTGATCTCGCCGAAGCTCTTATTCTGCGGTCCCGACGCTTGGTTCGCACGGTGGTTCAGTCGGTGGGACTCGTCGACAACCAGCAGGTCCCACTTCTCAGCACTCTTCCCCACCTCGAACGGCGTGAGCACCATGGTCTTCTCGAGGCCAGGGGTCTTGCGGAACACGCGCTTCAAGGACGCTCTGAGCGCCTGCTGCGGGATGACTAGGCCGACTCGGAAGTCAGCCAGGCGCTCACGGTTCTCCTCGGTGAAGTAGTCCGAGAACATCGAGTCCCCATCCACCTCGTCGACCCCGACGCCGTTTGCGATGTCGCGGAGCAACTTGAGCAGGTAGACGGCCACTATGGTCTTGCCTGTCCCCGGGTCGCCCTGCACGACGATCGTGCTGCCGGCGCCCGTTGATAGGTCGTCGAACAACCCCTCGAGGATGTCCTCCATCACGACGGCCTGATCACGGTTGAGCGCCTTGAATGGGGAGAGTTTGAACAGCTCGCTGTTCTCGATCTCGGCGATGCTGCGTGTGAAGAGCTTCTGCTCGCGCAGCGCTTCGAAGATCTCCTCGAAGGTCTCTCGGTACCGCGCACGGTCGTAGTAGTCCGCATTGACGACACCCTTGTTGCTGTTGAGGACGGTGTACTTGTCGTCTCCAGCGAACAGTCCGATCAGCTGCGACTCCAGGTCCAGGCACACGGACTTGTTGAAGGTGCTGTCGAGTACTAGGCGCACGGCCTTCAACGACCGTCTTTCTGCGGAATCGAGGTGCTGCCGCATGCGTGAGGCAGCGTTGAGCGTCTCGCCGACGTAGACACGCTTGCCGTCGTCGAGGATGTACACGACGGGCCAGTTCAGGAACCGAGGGTCCTCTTCGCGCCACAGCCGCAGATGCCGCTCGTTGAACGGGAGCTGCGCGATGTCAAAGCTGGTCATACTTCGTGCTTCGTCCTCGGGCCTGATCGATCGGGTACTTGTCCCGAGTGAGGGCGAGTTTCTCGCGAATAATCTCTGCGGGATCGGAGCCGAGTCGATCGGCGAGTAGGTGGCAGTAGGTGAGGACGTCGGCGAGTTCGAGACGGACGCGCGCCACATCGGCCTCAGACGTCCACTGGAAGCACTCGAGCAGCTCCCCTGCCTCGATCGAGATGCTCTTCGCCAGGTTCTCCGGCGAGTGGAATTGCGCCCAGTCGCGTTCCGCAACGAACTCACGGAGTTCCTCGCGCAGCCCCTCATCCGCCATGTCCGCACGCTAGCAGGCCAGCGAAGATTCCCTCGTACCAAGTCCCCCAGACGCGATGCGAACCAGGCTCCGTGGGAGGCAAGAGTCCGCCGAGAGCGGGGAGTCGAGCAGGAGTTTCGCAAGGTCGCGGTTCATGCGACGATGTCGACCAACACCGCGTACCCGAGCGCGGCTCACGCAAGAGGACAACCGAACATGACCGAACCCGACGCTGCCGACGTGACCCTTGAAGCCGAGGTCCCCGAGGATGACGTGACTCGGAACATCGCTAAGGCCGTGACCGGCCGTCGTGCCCTCGCCCGGCAGTACGTGAAGTGGCTCCGCCGTCGAAACCCTTCGGCCACTCCCGCAGACATCGTCCAGATGCTCGAACGCCACTACACCACGTCGATCACGACGGCAGGGGCCGCGATCACGGTGGGATCGATCGCAGCGGACATCGCGATCGCCTCGATTCCTATTGCGGGTCCGGCCGTCGCTGGAGCGAAGAGCGCGGGTGCGCAGGCAGCGAAGGCCGGCACGAAGGGTGCCATGAAGGTGGCCGCCAGGAACCTGGCAAAGAACGCCGCTCAGACCGGCGCCCGGGGCGCAGCGTCACGACTACTTCCTGCCGGAGACCAGCAGCTGCAGTTCGAGATCACGGCAGTCTTCGGTCTCGCGCTTGCCGACCTCCACGACATGGACCTCGACAAGGACCAGGCGCAGGCGCTGATCCTCGGCCTCACCAACGAGCGAGTGAGTCAGCAGCAGATTGCTGCGATGGCAAATGACGTCGCTGAGGTCTCCACGGGCGGCACGGTGGGCACCGGCCAGGCGATTGCTGCAGGTCGGGACGATTGGTCGCACTGGGCCTCGACGCTGTCCAACGCGTTGCCGGGTGGCTCCGCCCAGAGCCTCGTCCGCACCATCCAGACCGGCGAGCTCGACCCGATCCGCGAGGGGATGACCGGCAAGCAGCGCGCGACCGTCGAGTACGGCGTCGGCGCGGTGACGGGCGGAGTCGCCCGTTTCGTGTTCGGGCGCGACGTCGTGAAGTCATCCCGCACCGCTTTCCCCGAAGCGCCGGAGACGTTCCCAGAACACCTCACGATCTCAGCCGATACGGACTCCGAAGATGCGGCTTCCGAGAGTCGCGCTCTGGCAGCGCTAGAAGATGCTGCGCGGTCGACCGGTAGTTGGGTGAGTGGGGCTGCTGGAGCAGTCGGTACGGGTGTTTCTGGTGCGGCGAGCACCGCCACCCGGGTCTTTCGGCGAGTCGATCTGGACGGCGACGGGGTGCCCGACGAAGCGCAGGCGCTCACTGCGGCCAAGCAGGTCGGCGGCCGGGTGGCCGGAGCTGCTGATGCGGTGGGCGGCAAGGTCGTTGGCCTCTTCCGCTCGCGGAAGTCCTCGGCTCCTAGCGAGTGAGCACTTGAAGGGTCTCCCGACAGGAGCCGATCAGGAGCAGCGGCCGACTGACTGACGAGAGGCACGGCACCAACCGGCACCGCGCCTCCCGTCCATCACCACGTCATCAACTCACCACGTCAGCACGAACCGCCCCCGCGTCCCCCCGGCCTCCAACCGCTCATGCGCCTCCACAGCCCGCGCAGCCGGCAGCACCTCCGCCACCCGCGGCGTCAACGTCCCACTCTCCACCGCGTGCCGCAGCTGCTCGAGCTTGTCGAACGACCGGTATTCCGAGAACACCATCACCTGCACGAACTCGATCCCCCGAGCCCCGTTGCCCTGCCACCCCCGCACGTCGAAGAAGACTCCCCCGTCCCGAACGGCGTCCACGACCTGGTCGCGCTGCACGGCAGCATCGGCGAGCGCATCGGCCCCGTCCGGCACGAGCTCGCGGACAGCGGAGGCGAAGGAAGCACCCCGTGGCACCACGTGGTCCGGCCCGAGCGACCGGACGAGTGCTTCGTCGGCCGGAGCAGCATCCGCGATCACCGTCAGCCCGGCGGCCTTCGCCAGCTGCACCACGTAGTTCCCGAGCAGCCCAGCGGCCCCGGTCACGGCGAGCGTCTGCCCCGGCGCGAGCGAGGCGTGCGACAGGATCTGCAACGCCGTCAGCCCGTTCATCGGCACCGTGGAGGCGAGCGGAAGAGACGTCCCACGAGGAATCCGCGTGAACGACCCCACCGGCGCGACGAGCTCCTGCACGTAGGCGCCACCGTGGGCGCTGAGCGGCAATGCCATCGCCATGACCTCGTCGCCGACCTGCCATCCGGTGACGTCGGGCCCGACCTCGTCGATGACGCCGGCGGCGTCCATCCCCGGCACGTACGGCGGCGAGGCCTGCGAGCTGTCCCGCTGCCCGGCACGCACCCCCGTGTCGGTCGGGTTCACGGCGAACGCCTGCACCCGGATCCGCACGGACCCCGCACCGGCGTGCGGCTCCGGCACC
>Ga0265780_10008017_pt1 | contig 12882 bp, 10 predicted proteins | sample P1T30metagenome_FD_192432 | JGI IMG/M metagenome (GOLD analysis project Ga0265780, IMG submission 192432) | Plant litter microbial communities from East Loma Ridge, Irvine, California - P1 T30 | ecosystem: Environmental > Terrestrial > Plant litter > Unclassified | place: USA: California...
TCATCGTTGTTAACTGCAATTAGCGCATTCTTAATTGGTGTAGCTTTATGGGCCACGTCCAATAAGCACATTCGTTTCGCACAACTGCTCGGGGCTGCAGTTTTCACTATAGGGTATATTTCACTGATCGGACACATTTTTCAAATTGACGGCTTTTATAATTTGGGCAAATTTTCAGGTATTGCCTTTCATACCGCATTAGGACTGTTATGTACAACCACTGGCTTATTGCTTGCAGAATATCAAAAAGGCTGGATTGGTGTGCTTTGCGGACGGTTGTATAATTTACGTTTACGTCTGTTTTTTTTTACCTACATAATGGGCGCTGTGCCATTAATGTCCGTTATTTATCTTTTTGTAATCAGGCAAAGTAATCTTTCACCCGCATCTGATGTGGTCATTCTTTTCCTTATTACAATCATCTTGCTTATGCCAATTGCATACTTTCTGTTAAAAACGGTAGGTACGCTTGGCGAAAAACTTGCAGAAACAGATATACAACTGCAAATTGCCCTTAACGCAGCTAGTCTTGGTGTATGGCACATTGATCCGAAAACCAAAGCGTTGGTTTATAATTCCATACTGGCACAAATTTTTGGCTATGAAGGGGAAACATTAATGACCTATGATCAAGCGATTGCACAGGTTACAGAAGAGTATAGTGAACAGATTGTTAAAGAGATTGCGCTAGCTATTGAAAGTGGTCAAAACTATGACATCACTTATCAGCAAAGGCGTTTTAACGACGGGAAGGTTATTTGGTTGCGCTCCTTTGGAAAGATAAGCGCGGATGAAAAGGGCGTATATAACGTATTTTCCGGTGTGGTGATGGATATTACCGAAAAGGTTCGCCAGCAGGAACAGGTACAGAAATTAAATGAGGAACTGGCTACAACAGTAGAAGAATTACGGACGACTAATGAAGAACTTCTAGAAAGTGGTAGCGCCAGGCAGAACCTTTTAGAGGAATTTGAAGCGGTTAATGAAGAACTTAGGTTAGCTAATGACGAACAGGTAGTTTTTAATGAACAACTGAGCGATATTAATCAAAAATTAAAGCAGACAAAGGACGAACTACAACTCGCAATTAACGCCGCAGGTTTAGCTACGTTTGACCTTAACCCGGTAACCGGGCGCTTTTCAGGGAACAACCTGCTAAAGCTATGGTTTGGTCTTGAGCCAGAAGAAGAGATTGAACTAAAAAGAGCTACCGATATGATTGCAGAGTATGACCGTGACCGGGTTCTTGTTGCTATTGAGGAGGCATTAACTTTTGCCTCGGGCGGAAAGTATGAGATTGATTACGTGATAAAAAGACCAACAGGTGCTGATCAAAAGATCGTAAAGGCAAAGGGGCAAGCATTGTTTAACGAGCATGGCCAGCCAATTCGCCTAAGCGGCGTACTGCAGGACATTACTGAACAAAAGAAAGACGAGCAACGCAAAAACGATTTTATTGGCATGGTAAGCCATGAGCTTAAAACTCCGCTTACGTCGTTAACTGCATTGCTGCAGGTATTAAACAGCAAACTAAAGGGCAGCGAAGATCGGTTTGTTCCTGGTGCTCTTGAAAAAGCGAACATACAGGTAAAGAAAATGTCGAATATGATCAATGGATTCCTGAATGTTTCGAGACTGGAATCGGGAAAGATCCTCATTGAAAAAAGCAACTTCGATATTGACAAGCTTAGCAGGGATGTGATCGATGACATTAAGCTAACTGTTACAGATCACCAATTTGAATTAATGCAGCATTTACCGGTGAACGTTTATGCAGACCGTGAAAAGATAGCTTCGGTGCTAAACAATCTGATCACTAATGCTGTAAAATATTCGCCTAGGAAGTCGCGCATTACCCTCAACTGCGAAGCTATTAACGACCGGGTTCTGATCAGCATCAATGATGAAGGGTATGGAATTAGCAAAGCAGATCAGGTAAAAATCTTTGAACGTTACTACCGGGTTAAAAATGGGCATGCATTAATGGTTTCCGGTTTTGGTATAGGTCTTTACTTGAGCGCAGAAATTGTGGAAAGGCATGGCGGCAATATTTGGGTGGAAAGTGAGCTGGGAACTGGATCAACCTTTTACTTTAGCTTACCGCTTGGGTTAAAAAAGGAAGGTATAAACAGCAATGATGGGCGCAATGGCTTGGCAAGTATTTGAAATGTGCCGTAACCTAAATAGAACTCAGACATCTCATTTGATGACAGCTAATTTTGCACAGGCATGAATGCAATGGAGAATAGTGATATAGAAGATATTTTGGTTTTTTTTAAACGCTATGGGGCAGTAGTTAGCTATTCGTATTTGACTACAGATTAAGCATCAGCCTATCAGCAAAAATTTAATATATTTTTGTAAGTGCGTAAACTAAGGTTTTCAATATCCTAACCTAAAATCTGCTTTCTAAAAGCACTTAACCATTTCAACCCTAACCGGTCAATTGAACAGTTATTTGACCGCTAATGCTGTAGCATGAACGAAACAAAAGTTCCAAATCACAAAGATTTTAAGATCTTGCTATCCGAACCTAAGGGTTTAAATTTTTCAGGGCTAATATCTTTTACGCTAAAATCGGGTTTGTAATCAGGGTCAAGAACCCAGCACACAGAAGTTTTAGTGGCTCTGCTTCCATTTTTGGATAAATAGGAATCAAAAAGAACTAAATAATCTCCTAAGTTGTCCACTCCATCCTGAGATACACAACTACCACTAATAATTTCTCCTTCGGGCACAAATACGGCAGCGCTGATACATAAATTTTTACCGGAAGCATTTAAAAGATAAACGCTTGTTTGCACCAAATAAATATTCTTTTTTTCAACACTGCAATACACTGTTTTGAGCGTTTTATTATTGCATACAACCATGACGTCTCCATACTTATACAGTACTGTTTGGCCTATGCACAATGTTGATACTAAAAAAAGCAGTAGGGGCAGAAAAATTTTTTTCATGACTGTTTGGTATATGAAGCTTAGGAAAATACAGAGGATTGAGATTACATCCTTTTAGAATACTACATAGTAATGATATTTAACAGTAATTATAAGAGGTATATGGCAATAACGTTAGCTTAACTCAATGCTGAGCTTACAGCGGGTTTTTCTTGAATTAAATTAGCCTTTCCTTGTTTTAGCCATTGTATAATGTTTCTACCTATGGCTGCTGCTGGCAACTCAACTGCTTTATTAAAAGCAATAGCCAATATAAATGAACATATGGAGCCTATTGTTAATGCTAAAGGAAAATAAACATGCGGCAATATTTTATAGGTTACATAAATAACAGGTACGTGTAGCAAATACAGGCTATAGGATATTTTACCAAAAAATAGCGGCAATTTGGCTTCCAGCCAGGTTTTGGTGCCTGCTAGGCTTATAGCTGCGGTCATCATATAACAAGACGCTATAACAGTTTGCCAATCCGCGAATAGGAAACTATATTTTAATGTCTCTTTAAAATGAATAAAATTAAGCACATTCAATGTGAGGTGTGATAACGTATATACTAATAGGGCTAAAGTAAGTAATGCTGCTTTTAAGCGGATTGAGAGATTTGTATATAAATTAACAAGCCGGTTTTGAAACTTAGCTAATAAGGCTCCTATTAAAAATATGGAAAAATAATGGCAAGTGTACAGATAGCTATTATTAAAGCCCTGAGACGGGTTTATATTGTGTACAATACCAAAACAAGCCACAATACTTATTATTAAAGCAATTGTAATAACGGTTTGCCATTTCAGTTTGAGTAGAAGTAATATAAGCGGAAAAATTAAGGAAACTCGCATTTCATGAACCAATGACCATATTACGACGTTTATGGTGTCTGATTTGAAATTACCAAGTAGAATAATATGATTCAAAATCAAGTTTCCTGATATAATAAAATGCCATTGTGATTTTATGAAGTTATTATAGTGCGTGTGAAGATCACCTTTAAAAAAGTGAAACAATATAATACTGAGGGTGAGCGCCACCAGGTAGGGGAAGTATACGCGCAATATGCGGCCAATTAAAAAAAACTTGTAATTAAACGCTTTACCATTGTTGTATTGATGCGTTAATACATACCCGCTTAATAGAAAGAAGAATATTACAGCCTCATGGGAAGAACATACAATGTATAAGGGCGTCCAGTCTAACAGGAAATTTCCTGTAGGAAAAATACTGCTTAGCACATGGCCTAAAACAACAGTTAATGCGGCTAAGCCTCGCATCGCATCTAAAGTTTTAATACGTTTTGGGAGAATGATTTTTATATCATCAGTTAAATTTAATTTGTTCTGCATGTAAGCTGAGGGGTATGATTTAGGATGTATCGCAAAAAGTGTTATTGAGTAGAAGGGAGATGAGTAACCGGTTATTTAACTAATAAGCGTTTTCTTCGCCTTGAAAAACGTTAGTAACGGTTAAAAAAATAATTTTAAGATCAAGCGTAACCGACCAGTTTTCCAAATACCATATATCGTGCTCTACACGTTTTTTCATTTGTGGTATATGCTTGGTTTCGCCTCTAAAGCCATTAATTTGTGCCCACCCGGTTATGCCAGGTTTTAGGTAATGACGAACCATATATTTATCAATTAATGACCGATACTGTTCGGTATGCTTAAGCATGTGAGGCCTTGGCCCTACAATGCTCATACTACCCATAAGTACATTGAAAAATTGTGGAAGTTCGTCTAAGCTCGTCTTTCGCATAAAGCGCCCAATCTTAGTTATTCGGTCATCATACTTGCTGGCTTGTAAAGAATCGGCGCCTTCATTTACAGTCATACTCCGAAACTTATAGCACCAAAAATTAATATTGTTTTTACCGCTGCGCAGCTGCTTAAATAAAACAGGGCCTTTGCTCTCATACTTAATTAGGATAGCCAAAACCGGGTATAACCAAGTAAATATAAATAGTATAACACCAGCGCTAAACAAAATGTCAAACAGTCTTTTTATAAATCTGCTACTCATATCCTCAAAGGGTTCTGCATTAGCATTAATTAGAGTTAATGCATTAACGTGATCTTTTTGGATGTTAGCGGCGAGGTTTGGATGGAAATCGGGTACAAATTTTAGCCTTACGCAATGATTATGCGCTTCGCTTAAGAGTAACGGTACTTCATTTATACGCTCTGGAGACAGGGCAATATATAAGTTATTTATTCCGTTCTCGGCAGCGAGTTGTATTTGCTTACATGTGGCCGTTAATGATGTATCGGTTTCGTCACTAAAAATACATTCGTGCTGATCTAAAAAGCTGGCCAGGTCATATTGAGCATAACTTTGTTTTAAAAAGTTAGACAACGGCAAACTTGTAGCAGACAAACCAATTAATGCAACAGGTTTTTTAAACTTAAATTTTACCTTTAATAAGGGTTCAACCACCTGATAGGTGAGTTGGCTGCATATTAAGTGCACGTTTAATAATAAATAAAACAGTACAAAGAAAATGTAAGTTACCTGCCCGCCGCTAATTAAAAAAACATGTGCAGAAAATAGTAATAAATGTATAAGTCCACACTTCCATCTTAAACTAAACAACAAGCTTGAGCTGTAAATGCTTTTTTTATGATAAAGGTGAAGAAAGTTGGCATTTAAAACCCAAAACAAGTTATTAACCAACATTAGCTGTATAAAATAACTTGTTGAGAAATTGTAATTTAATAGAGTTACAATGCAATAGGCGAGTATGAAAGCCAGATTTATAAATATACAATCAATACCAACCAAAATTATCCTTAAGGAGTATAAGTAACGATTTTGCATAAAAAATGAATGAGGTTGTAAACAATACTTACCGGATAGCTGCCCTATACAGAAATGGGGGCAGCTGATTAACTTGAAGTAACTTTACTATGAGAAGGTTTGCTGTGTGTGGCTAGAAAATCATTATAAACCAAGCGTATACCTTCAGGTAGATCAATGGTATGTTTCCACCCCGCCTTGTGCAATTTAGATACATCCATTAATTTGCGCGGTGTACCATCAGGCTTAGATGCATCATAGGAAATTTCGCCTTCGTATCCAATTTCATTTTTAATCATCTCGGCAAGCTCCATAATACTCAGATCTTCACCCGTGCCAATGTTAATTACACCCGGCTGACTATAATTCATCATCAGGAAGTAACAGGCTTAGGCCAGATCATCTGCAAATAAAAATTCGCGTTTAGGTGTGCCGCTACCCCATATAGTTACCGAAGGAGCATTGCTCTCTTTAGCCTCATGAAACTTTTTGATCATAGCAGGCAAAACATGAGAGTTTTGAGGATGATAATTATCATTAAACCCATACAGGTTAGTGGGCATTACAGAAATGTAATTGCATGAATATTGAGCCCTGTATGCATCGCACATTTTAACCCCGGCTATTTTTGCAATAGCATACGCTTCATTAGTGGTTTCTAACGGGCCTGTTAGTAAATACTCTTCTTTAAGTGGCTGCTCGGCCATTTTAGGATAAATGCAGCTTGACCCCAGAAATAGTAACTTTTTAACCCCCGTTAAGTACGAATGGTGGATTACATTATTTTGAATTTGCAAATTATCGTACAAGAAGTTTGCCCGGTAAATGTTATTGGCCACAATACCACCAACTTTAGCAGCAGCCAAAAAAACATAATCAAATTTTTGTTCTGCAAAAAACTGCCTCACCTGTGCTTGATCTCTGAGATCGAGCTCTGACGATGTACGTGTTACTAAATTGGTATAACCGTTATGTACTAAATTACGGTAAATAGCCGATCCAACCATACCGCGGTGCCCGGCTATAAAGATTTTTGATGTTTGCTTCATATTGAGTTATTCGTATTGATTTTTGATGCTATATCCCGATTCTTTGAGTAATTTCTCTTTTTGGAAAAGTTCCAGATCTGCAGCTACCATTTCAGCTACCAGCCCCTGTAAATTGTACTTAGGTACCCATCCAAGCTTAGTTTGAGATTTTGTGGGGTCTCCAATCAGCAGCTCAACTTCTGTTGGTCTAAAATATCGAGGATCAACAGCAACTACTTCTGTACCTTCTTCAATTTGAAAATCAGGATAGTTGCAGCATTTTACATAGCCTTTTTCCTGATTGCCAACACCTTCAAAAACTACTTCAATACCTACTTCGTTAAAGGCCAACCTTACAAACTCACGCACACGTGTTGTAATGCCGGTGGCTATAACAAAATCTTCAGGCTTTTCTTGTTGTAGAATAAGGTACATAGCTTCTACATAATCTTTAGCATGTCCCCAATCGCGTTGTGCATCAAGGTTGCCTAAGAAGATCTTATCCTGTAAGCCCATGGCTATTTTAGCAACGGCTCTTGTTATTTTACGTGTTACAAAGGTTTCACCACGCAGGGGGCTTTCATGGTTAAATAATATACCGTTACATGCAAACATGCCATACGCTTCCCTATAATTTACCGTTATCCAGTAAGCATATAGCTTGGCCACAGCATAAGGGCTACGTGGGTAAAAAGGAGTGGTTTCCGACTGTGGCACAGCTTGTACAAATCCGTATAATTCTGAAGTTGATGCCTGGTATATACGGGTTGTTTTTTCTAAGCCTAAAATTCGGATAGCTTCGAGCAACCGCAACGTACCTATTCCATCGGCATTGGCTGTATATTCAGGGGTGTCAAAACTCACTTTTACGTGCGACATAGCTCCCAAATTATAAATCTCATCTGGCCTTACGTGCTGAATTATACGTATGAGGTTTGTTGAGTCTGACAGGTCTCCGTAATGCAGGGTAAGCGCCGGATTAAGTTCATGCGGGTCCTGGTATAAATGATCAATACGATCTGTATTGAACAAAGAACTACGTCTTTTAATACCGTGTACTTCGTAGCCTTTTTCTAAGAGCAGTTCTGTAAGGTAGGCGCCGTCCTGGCCGGTTATACCAGTAATTAATGCTTTTTTTCGCATGGTAATAGTTATAAAAAGTTAATAAATTAATGTAGAGTTTGTATATAATGTGCAGAAGAGCAGTGTTAAATGGCTGATAACTTTTGTGTTAACTTGAACCTTTTAAATTTTTATTTTTAAGGTTTATGGTAACGTAATACACCTTTATACTTTTGGTATGTACAGAAAACGTTTGGCTAAATTTGACTGATTGTTGTACTTTTTTGCGCAACAATAACATAGTGAAAACCGGCCCGTAGTATAAGTATCTTTTCCACAGCCGCTTAGGTTCGGCTATTAATCGTCCAAGCCATTCTAAATGAAATGTTACCCAAATTTCGCGTGGACGTTTAATGGTACCTGCGTAAAAATCGAAAACAGCGCCTATTGAGCCTATAATTTTCGTGTTTAAAAACAGCTTGTTGTCATGTATCCACTTTTCTTGTTTAGGGGCAGTCATGCCAATAAAGAGTACATCGGGAGAATATTTATTAACTGCCGCAATCATGTTTTCGCTGTCTTGTTCGTCAAAATTAGCTTTGTAAGGTGGAGAGTAGGTGTGAACATTTATATTAGGATATTCAACAGCCAGCCGGTTGGTTATTTTAAGTAGGGTTTCCTCAGATGAACCAAGGTAAAAGCAAGACCCGCTTTCCTGGTTTAATTTAAAGAGCAAGTGGTCATGTAAATCTGAACCCGCAATTTTGGGTACCTTAACTTTGTCTAATAAGCTTGAGGCAAAAACCATACCCACCCCATCGGGTAAAAGCATATCCGATTCTAGTAAAGCTTTTTTAAAGACGGGATCTTTTTCGGCCATGCAACACGAATACTGATTGATCGTATTCACCACCGTTTTTTTATTAAAAGATAGATCTGTTAAGGACCCATTGAACAAGGGGTACCCCATGCAGAGAGTGAATGAATTACTCATAGCGATAATTGATTTAATGAATGTTTGACCCGGATTTTTTTATACAGAAAGAGCTACCGTACTATTATGAGTTAGTTAATAACACGGTGAAGACAGTAAAGAAATGTTGATATTTAAACCAGCCTACAGGCAGGCTTTTATAACAGAAACTATTTTTTTTCTTTTAGAAATAATGTTTTTTGGGAGGTAGATGAAAACAGATTTAAGCCTGGTTTTAAAGCTGTTTATTTTTTCAAAAGGAATTATGCGGTTAATTTGCAGATCATCGGTGCCACTTATGAGCAAACACTGGGGACTGGTTTTTTTCCATACTACTTGTGGTAACAATAAGCTGTTAAGCGATTTAACTTTTTGATGGGTATTACAGTATTGCAAGATTATAGCATGTCGTTCTTTATTGGTAGAGTTATTAGTTGCATGCCATGTTCGGCCTTCAAATATGAAAAATTCACCATCTGAAATGTCAAGGTTAACAAGTTCGGCCTCGGGCGAAAGTTGCTTCACGTAATTTAAAACAGCATCATCATCGCAAATATTAATGTCATTTTGTTTTAAATGATCAGGGGTTACATTAATTTTATGAGATCGTGTAATTACTTTTATGCACTCTTTTCTCTTTACGTTTTTAAGCCCAATCCAAATAGTTATTCCATTCCATTCCTGATGTTCAATATCTACATGCCACTCGTGCATGGTTTCAGGCTTTTGGTGAATAATTTGGCTGCCCGAGAGTAAAATATTTTCCCCCAACAAAGGAGTTATTCTTTTTAAAATATCCTCGCTTAAGGCAAGCTTTGCAATATCCCGGTTAATTACATGTCTTGCTTTAACCACAGGTAAAAGTAGATCTGAAAAAGGGCTTTCTCCTGCAAGAAGTTTGTCTGCCTGCTGCTTATCAAACAATGGAAAAGGGCCGGCATATCCGTTTTTTTTAAAATCCTCTACAAAATACATAGTATGGATACTTAAGAGTAATAAATTGATGCAGGTAACCGAAAAAAAATCAGTTTTTAAGGTTGTTATTATCGTTTATGGCTTGTTTATAAATAGCTATCAACTGTTTATAATTCTGATCGGGCGTGTAGTATTGCTGATAAGTTTGAAGTGCGTTCTCTTGAAAAATATTTTTTTCGCTTATAGTATATTGATGCCATAATTGCAGGGATTTAACCATGCTTTCAATGCTATTAGGTTCAAAGTGTAAGCCGTTGTAAGCATGTTTAATTAAAGATGAGGCAGCGCCAATATTGGCCGCAATTACCGGCGTGGATGTAGCAAATGCTTCAATTATAGTAAGCCCGAAGGTTTCATACCAAATAGAAGGGAATATTAAGGCAGTGCATTGTTGCATGGCCTGGGTTATAAACTCTTTATTTTGAAAACCCAGATAGGTAATGTTAGGGTTAATTTTACAAGTATCCTTTACCAGTTGCTGATCGGGCCCTTCGCCAATAATAGTTAGCCGCATTGGCGAGTTTGTAAAGGCATCAAGCAAATTTTTGATTCCTTTTTCTTCACTTAACCGGCCTACAAATAGAAAACTGTCATTCCGCACATTTGTGCTTGCTTCACTTTTTGCTGTAAAATTGGGCTTCACTATCAGCTTAGGGGCATGTAAGGCCATTTTACTGCTTTCAATTACTTTTTTAGAATGATCGGTTAGAACGATGAACCTATTTACTTTATTTAAAACACCGGTTAAATTATTGAACCATATAACCCCCGAAAGCCACATAGTTAAGGGAAGCGATTGTTTGTAAACTTTGTCAAAAATTGCGCTCCATGAAAATGAGGTTTTGAGACTGTCTAAAAACAGTTTACCCTTATTGAACAAAGTACCCGAGGGACAAATTAAACGGTAATTATGCAGTGTGTATACAATTGAGGCTCGCTTTTTTACAGCGTATAAAACCGAGACTGAGCCACCAAAATGCAAATTGTGTATGTGTACTACATCGGGTTTAAAATCGCTTATTTTTCTCTCTGTAGCAAGGTAAGACCTAATGTTAAAGGGTAGTTGTAATAAACTAAAGGCCGGGTTTATTGTGTTAGAAAATAGGAGCAACTCAACCTCGTTGCCTTTTGAACGAAGCAAGTTAACTTCATCGTTTACAACCATATCTTCGCCACCGGTTTTTTGATAGGAGCAATGAATAACTAATATGCGCATATTGGCAGGGTATAATTAAATAAAAACTGAACCTATACGCCTGCAAGCGCAAATTTAACAGAGGCCAGAATACCATTGGCAGAAAGCTGGTGATTGTATTTTTGTACTATTTTAACCGCATTGGCCGACAATAATTCTAATTTATGCGGGGCGCTTAAAAGACCGCAGATGTGATTTACCCACGTTTTTGTTTCTAAAGGCAATACATAGCCATTTAGGTCATGTACTATTAAATCATTAGCTGCGCCGGCGGCATCGCAGGTAATTACAGGCAAACCTGCGGCGCAGGCCTCGTTGGCTACAATGCCCCAAGGATCATTTAACGTGGGGAATAAGAATATTTTACATTGAGAGTAATACCAGGGCAAACTACTGGGCTGAACAAAGCCCGCATAATCAAACGTTATACCGTATTTAGTTAATAAGGCTATCAAATCGTTTCTTAAGGGGCCATCACCCAAAATAAGCACGTTACAATCACCTGTTTTTTCTTTAACTTCTTTTGCAACCTCTGCAAAAAACAAGGGCATCTTACGTTCAATAAGCTGACCTGAAAACATCAGGTCATATTTTTTGTCGAGTACCTGGTTATTGAATTTTTGGTTTTCAATGCAGAGGCACGATTTAAATGTTTTGTTTTTTGGTATTTCGTAACTATCATACAAGCGCATACTGCCCAAGCTTGCACCTATGAAAGATGCCGAAAAACGAAAAACTATCCGTCGTACCAATTTGTGAATACTGGATAATGACTTTTCCGAATCATAGGTGCCATCGGTAAAGGGAACAAACTTTTTACCCTTTAACTTGCACCAAATAAAACTATACAACATAGTAGGATTAAACCCTGTTGATATAACTACATCGGGATTGTAATCATTAAGGTGTTTAATAACATTGAAGTTATTATGTATCATTTTAGTGGCTGTATGGCTTAGGTATACCATATTATATCTGCCTTTATCAAACTTCCATTGCCTGTTAGGCTCCAGATCTGAGCAATAAATTACGGTGTAATTGATCTGCTTACTATCTGAAAGTATTTCGTGCATTTTTTCACGATATGGTGCAGGTATATTGGTCAAATAAACCACACTGGGTTTTTCTTTCTTAATCATATGATTGCAGTTATAGGATAATTGATAATTCCTTAAAAGCATGTATGGGCATGCGTACACATCAAAGAATGATACAATAAACCGGTAATATTATATTAGGCTTTGCCAGCAATAGCAGATTCACGCATTTCGCGTATTGGAAATATGGAGTGTTTATTGCGTTTAGCTTTGTAACCGCTTAGTATGCTTAAAATAGGCTTTTCAACAAAAGAATAAAAAAGGCAGCTTATGATAATTGTAAGTGCAAATATTGACAGCCCTCCTAAAGTGTTTGAAAAGTAATTGTCAATTCTTAATTTGTATAAAACCTTTAATATCACTGAGATTACAGTACCATGAATCAAATACAGGGAATAAGAAGCGTTGCCCAGGTATATAAATATAGGAGAAACCTTATTTGCGTAGTACAACAACCCATATATGGAAATGGCCGCAGGTACACCAAACAAATATACCCGGCTTAAATTAGACCCAAAGGCGTCATCATTAGCATATTTTGCATTGTAAAACACAAACCACGATGTTATGAACAACAATATTCCGGTAGCTGCAATTAAACTTGATGCCTTAACGTGCTTGTAATGCTCATACAAATAAGCAAGCAAACACCCAAAGCCAAATTCAAGTATTATAGGGTTCAGAAACATATCAGCAAAAGTGTTAGACGCTTTAATACCAAGTGCATAAAGTAACAGGATTATAGCGCTCCAAGTAATTAACGTTATGTATAAACACTTTTTACCTGCAGAATAAGCAATTGCAA
>Ga0265780_10008018_pt1 | contig 12882 bp, 9 predicted proteins | sample P1T30metagenome_FD_192432 | JGI IMG/M metagenome (GOLD analysis project Ga0265780, IMG submission 192432) | Plant litter microbial communities from East Loma Ridge, Irvine, California - P1 T30 | ecosystem: Environmental > Terrestrial > Plant litter > Unclassified | place: USA: California...
ATAATACTTTCTCTATCGAAATTGGTAAACAAAAAAAACTTTTAGTTGAAATTAATAATATCAATACTAATTATTTAGGCCTTCAAGTCTTATCCGTAAAACTTATAAAAAATGAAGAAAGACTTTATCCGCTTTCCTATCAAAGATTTATTCCATTACATAAGATTGACCAAATGCCATTTTTAAGTTCTATTGTTAAAGTTCCAATAATTGAAAAAAATAGTTTTACTCCTGATATTGATGGCTTTATTAGTGGTGTAATTGATATGAATTGTAAACATTTAAGTCCAATAGCTCTTAGTATGCAATTACAAGGTGAATTAGTTGCACAAGATGTAAAAAAGAAAATTAATAAAATTTAATAAATTTATTATTTTGTTAATTATTTTCTTTTCTAGTATTATTTATTATAATAAAAATAAAAATAAAAAAAAATATATGAATGATGACTACAAAACATTAGAAAATTTTATAATTGCAGCAACCAATGACCTTGGATATTATTGGACAATGAAAAATGGATACTTATGGCAAACAGAGTTTATACATGAGCAAGATAGATTTAGAAGAATTAATATAAACTTTGAGTTTAATGATGATACTATTAATATAGTATTTAAAAATACTAAAATTAAAGATAAACGTATTCAAATAAATGTTGATAAAGTACCAAATTTAATGTCTTATTTGGCAGATAAACAAAATTATTTAGAAAAGAAAGAGAGACTCCAAAAAAATATTAGTGAACAAGAATTTGATGAAATAAATCTTAATTTAACTAAAATTCTTAGAGATGGAAAATTAAAAGAAAAATCATTAATTAGACATTACCTGTATGATACTAATTACGATATAGATTTGGATGAAAGAAAAAGCATCAGTATTTATTTTGTACCAATAGATAATAATATTTTAGGATTTCAAAAAATTACTTCTATTATAACAAATTTAGATACAAATGAGGAATTTATGCGTTTTAATCGTGTAGTTCCTAGGCATCAAATAAAGGAATTTCCTTTTTTAAATTCTATAGTTAATTTGCCTAATTTTAATAATAAAGATTTAGAACCTAATATTGAAGAGTTTATAAGTTACTTTACAAATTGGGCACATATAGGCCCAATAGCTCAAAAAATAGTATTTGCTAACGAGCTAAAAAATGAGCTAAATTCGAATCAAAATATAAATAAGAAAACAAATAAAATGTAATTCTTCCTAAATTAATTATTTTCTTAACTGATTAAAAAAAGGACTTTCAAAGTCCTTTTTTATTATTACCTTAATTTTCCCTGCATTTTATGCAAGAATTCCATTGCTTGAATTGGTGTCATATTCATTAGGTCTAATGCTTTAATTTCTTGTTCTATATTAGAATTGTTTCCAATATTAGAATTATCACCACCTGATTCTAACTCTCTTAGCTTAGATTTGGCATTTCCTAAAATTTCAGGGTTAATACCTGCTAACTCAGCTACATGCAGACCATAACTTTTACTAGCAGCACCTTCTTCCATAAAGTGAGTAAAGATAATACTTTCTCCCTGATCTACTGCTGAAACATGATAATTTTTCATATTTTTGTAGATATCAGGTAAAGTAGTCATTTCTAGATAGTGCGTTGCAAATAAAGTATAAGATTTCTTTTTATTGCCAAGGTATTGAGCAATACTCCAAGCTAAAGATAACCCATCATAAGTTGCTGTTCCTCTTCCTAACTCATCTAATAAAATTAAACTCTTTTCAGTAGCATTATTAATGATAAAAGCAGATTCAGTCATTTCAACCATAAATGTTGAGCGACCATTAGCAATATCGTCATTCGCACCGATACGAGTATAAATTGCATCAATATCAGGACAATTAAATTCTTTAGCTGGAACAAATGAGCCAATATGAGTCATAATTGTTAATAGAGCTAATTGCCGCATAGTAGTTGATTTACCCCCCATATTAGGTCCAGTAATGATTCCTAAGTTCTTTTCTTTACTTAAAGTAATACTATTAGGAACGAAATTACTTTGAATCTGTTCAACCACAGGATGCCTACCATCAATCATTTCAACAATTTGTTGCCCATTAAATGAAGGACGATTATAATTTTTTTCATGAGCAACTTGAGCCAATGCTGCCAAGATATCCCATTCAGCTAAAATTCTAGATTGTTTTTGTAGAACTTGAACATATGGTTGAAGTTTTTGCAATAACTGTGCATATAATAATTTTTCTCTTGTTAAAGAACGATCATTTGCAGAAAGAGCTTTTTCTTCGTATTCTTTAAGTTCAGGAGTAGTGAACCTTTCACCATTTTTAAGAGTCTGTCTACGTTTATAGTTTTCAGGCACTTTATCTAAGTGTGAATTTGAGATAGCAATAAAGAATCCTGTAGCACTATTATATTCAACTTTTAAATTAGCAATATTAGTTCTAATTTTTTCATTATTTTCAAATTCTTTTAAAAATTCGCTATGACCTTTTTGTAACTGTCTACATTCATCAAGTTCACCATCAACACCGTTGGCAATAACATCCCCTTCACGAATCCATGCGGAAGGTTCTTCTAAAAGGTATTTTTCTAGTAACTTATTGATAGAATCACTCGGAATAGCATGAGAGAAAAATCCCTTAAGTTGAGCAGGTAGATTATCGCTCCAAGAAATAAGTTTAGGCATAGTTCTAAGAGTATCTCTTAAACTTGATAGCTCTCTTGGTCTAACAGTTTTTAATGAAATGCGAGTAGTAATACGCTCAATATCACACCAATTTTGTGCAATATTTTGCCAGCCGAGATAAGGTTTGTTTTCAGATTTTAAATATTCAACACGATCTAAGCGTGACTTTAATACATCTTTATCTCTGATTGGCTGAGTAATCCATTCTTTTAATTTTCTTGAGCCCATTGAAGTAGCACAGCGATCAAGAATACTCCATAAGCTATGATCACCATTACTTGTAATTAATTCCAAATGCTTTTTTGTATTAGTATCTAGTTGGATAAATTCTTCATTTTTCATCCATTTGATATTTTGGATGTGAGTAATTTCAGTGCATTGAGTCTCTTTTAGATAGTTTAATAAACTAGAAATAGTACATACAATATTTTTGTCTTCTAGTCCAAAACGATGATGGAATTGTTCACCAAATAAATTAACTAAGTTCTGATGAGAAATAATAGGGTCGTATTCCCAATCAGGAATATCCGTAATAGCAATACCTTCAGGAAATTGGAAGAAAGGCATCTGCTTTTCAGAAATAATAATTTCAGCAGGATTAATTTTAAGTAGTTCATTCATGCTATCTGCATGGTCAACTTTATTGCACCAAATTTCACCTGATGCAAAATTCATCCAAGCAATTTCAACATTTTGTCCACGTTTAAAAACTGAAGCTAAATATTTAGTTTCTTTTGCTTCTAAAATTCCACTATCTAAAACAGTTCCTGGAGTAATAATTCGAGTTACTTTTCTTTCCATTAAACCGTTACCTGGCTCGCCAACTTGCTCGCAAATGACTACTGAATGACCTTTCTTAACAGCTTTACTTAAATAAGATTCTACAGCATGGAAAGGAACTCCAGCCATTGGAATTGGCTCATCACCTGATGTTCCTCGTTTAGTAAGAGTAATACCTAATACTTTAGATGCAATAACTGCATCATCAAAAAACAATTCATAAAAGTCACCCATCCGATAAAAAACAAGTTTATCAGGATATTTTTCCTTCACATTTAGGAAGGCTTGAATCATTGGTGTAACTTTGGGCTTAACTTCTTTTTCTTTAGTCATGGCTTAAAATATAGTTATAAGAATGGATTTTAACATAAAATAGTTAAAATGTGCAAATTAGATTTAAGTCAAGTGCTCGACTTATTAACTTTAATGATTTTGTGTTACAATAATAAAAATAACTACCAAATTAAGCTATGGAAAATATTCTAAAAGAAAATATTAAGAAAAACGAAGAGTTTTTAAAGTTAAAATATGAAACAAATCAAAATAATATTGAGACATTAGCTTTAATTATTAATGAGTTATATTATTTTGAAGTTGCTAATGATATTGAGCTTAAAGTTATTATTCAAGAAGAGAGTTATGGTTCTTTATTCACTAAACCACAGTTTTTAATGAATACTTCATCTTATCCTAATATATGGTTAAAAAAAGATATCAATTGGATGATTGAGAAGGTAAATAGTGACAAAAGACACTTGCGACCACATATGACAGATGACTTTGATGTTTTGAACTATCAAAAAGATTTAAATTGGAGTGATTCCACTTTAAATTTATTCAATCATTTAACCATTATCATGGATAGCTATGATTGGAGTCATTTTACCAATATTGGGAGAATACTAAATAGCCCTTTATGGAAGGCTCATCAAGAACAAAGTAAAAAAGATACTAACGAACATGTTTGGATTGCTAGTTTTTCTAAAGAAAATTATATCAATAATTTAAGTTTAATTGCTTGGAATGTAAATGAAGCTGATATTAAAGAAGTAATTATTAAAAGAGAAAAAGAACGATTAGAAAAAGAATTAAGTCATAATACTACTCCTAGTAAAGCTAAAGCAAAGATTTAAAAAAATAAAGCCCCTTTTGGGGCTTTAAAATTACAACTTATTAGATGTTTTCTTAACAGGTTCATTTTTAAATAAAGAGTTATCTAGGTCTGCCACCGTTAATGATAAATTGATGAATTCATTATTTAACTCTTGAACTGCCTTCATAGTTTTCTTCTTAGATAAAACAAGCTCTTTAAATACTGGTTTATTTTCCATCATTATTTCAAACATTTTTTCTATAGTAGGTTTAGAACCTCTATAATCTTCTGCCATAGCTGCAAAGTATTCTACAATATTTTTATTTTTATATAATGCCTCTTCTTTAAGTTTTACAATATGATTTTCCTGAAATGCCCAAGAAAGAATTCCTCTATCTCCTGTATTTTCAACTATTTCAAAAATTGCAGGATAATCATATAATGTTTTAGTTCTCCTAGTACCCTTACTACCTGAGACTGTTATTTCTTTATCTATTTTAATGCCAACTAGATCTAAATTATCTAATGCTGAATAAATCCCCAACGCAGAAACTACTTTAATTGAGTTAGAAATTCCTTCAATTAAATTTTTCATACGATTATGTGAATTTGGATCTCTTTGTTTATCAAAGTAATATTCCAACTTCATAGTTGCCAATGATTCTAAATCATCAAAGAAGTTTGAAGAAAGATTCATATCTTTTTTATTTAATCTTAATTCTTTTAAATTATTTTCAAGATTATGAATATTTTTACTTATAGAATTTGTTGCATTATGAATTAAACTGATCATAATATCACTATTATTTACATAAACATTTAAAACATCCATTTTTGCCTTTGATTTTTCTTCATCAGGTAATGAGGAAGATGATATGATCTTTAAACTTTTTGCCACCAAATGATTAACTACAACACTAAAGAATGCGTTGTCAGTCATTACATCATCAGAATTTTGGCGAGATTTTCTAAAATCAACAAGCTTTTCAATAATTTCAGCATGATATATTGGAGATGCATTTTCTAATGGAATTTTATTTATAAACTCAACAAAACCATAATGTCCTCTATTAAAATCAAATTCATTACGTCCCCTCTCTAATAAGCTAAGTTTGTCTTCATCACTTAATTTAGATAAGAAAGTAGTAATTTTATGTGGATGCGCTTTTAAAAATGATAAATCACTGGAATATCCTGTTGTTAATCCATTTCTTAAAATTGGATTCTCTATCCATCTATCAATGAATTGGCTTTGATAATCTTTGCTTTCTCCATTAACTTCTCTAGTAATTAAACTAAAGAATTCCTTGTCACCCATTAACTCAATAGTTTTTCCATCTGCATTGACTTTATTATTAATATGAGTTGCTGCCCATGCATTAAAAGTGCTAGGGGAGTCAAATTTTTCTACAATATCTTTAATATAAAACATGCAATATTCACTAACTTTTTCAAAATTACGATTTCTATGCTGCATGGAAACTTCATCAAATAGATTGATTAATTTGTTTTCATCAAATGCTTCGTCTTCAAGTAATCCCTTTTCTTGGATAAGGTTTTTATATAAACTATTTTTAGTGTAAAGAGCATCTCTTGGAATTTTACGGAACATGTTTTCATATTCACCAATTTCTAGAAGATTTTTGAATTCGTTAGTTCCTCTTTCAATCTGAGCTAAAGTTTCTTTATTATCTGGATTTTTTTCTGCATGTTCATAAGTATTATGATGAGTATCCAGACATTGATTAAGAGCCAATAAAAATAATTTAGGATTTTGTCTAATAACAGACTCAAAAATTTCTTGAATTTCAGCACGATCTGATAAAAAGCTATAATACTGAGAATATAAAACTTCCATTAATCGTTTATCATCATTAAGTGAATTAACAAAATCTTGAGGTGTAAATTCTAATTCTTTAATATAAAAATCAAAAAAATCTTTAATGTGAGTAGATTTATAATTTACAAGTAATCCAGGTGCAGTCATGCTATGCATAACATCATAATAAGATTGTCTTTCTTTATCTGCCATTCTGTATAAGTGAGAGCTTAACTCACTAACTAAATAATTAACATATGCATTTTTTTTCATAATTTCCTTTAGGTATATCCTATTATTAATTATAAGAAAAAAATTAATATTTCAAAGTTTTTTAATAATTGACAATCTTTATAAATTTTATATTCTCTCTTTGGGACTCAATGGATGCCCAGCCAGAGCACATCCGGCAAAGTGTTGTCTGCACAATCTGAAAATAGTTAGAAAAAAAAATTGGATAAAAGTATCTCTATTTTTATAGGGAGAATTATCTATTAACGCTTCAAGTGCTCAAAGTTAAAAAAGGAAAAAATATGAGTCTATTAATACAAGCCAAAAGAGAGTCTAAGCGTCTGCTTAAACTCAGTCAAGAAAACAATAGTGCAATAAACATCAAATCTTTATCAGAAGCTAGAAAATATTATGCTGCCTTGAAAGGCTACCATAACTGGCATGATTATGAAGAAAATTTAAAACGACAAGATTTTATTAAAGGAATTACTTTAGTAGATAACAAACCATCATTAGATATTGAAAATGATGAGTTAGATTATTATATGCAAGATATTGAATTTATAGTGCATTTAATAGAAAAAAAAGAATTTAAACTTAGCACTATAGAAAATAAGCCTCACATTCCATCAGTATTAGGAAAAACAAAGAATGTAAAACGATTCCAAAATGAAGAAAAATGGCTTTTAAATTCTTATCCATGCACTATAATTGGTTCTACAGGTTCAGGCAGAACAGAATGTTGGCAATCTCAAGCTCAACAATGGGTTGCCAATGATGAAGGATTTATTGGTATAGATGGAATGGGTTGGTCAGGAGCTTTTCATAAAATTTTTACAATAGCTGAGCGAGTAGGAAGAGAAAAACATGTAAAGATTTTAAATATTCCTACTAAAAGCGATTTGGGATTTAATTCTGAAAATATATCAAATAGTTTTGATGTTATTAATCCTTTGATTGGAAATGTTGAACTATTCAAAAACTTGTTTGGTAATGAAATTGGTGTAGTAATTCATGAAATTGCATCACAATGTAAAGAAAACAATATGGTATTAGATAGTGAAAATATTAAATCAATTTTAATGATAAAAAACTTAATAAATTGGAAAAATAGTAATATTTTTGGTAAGGAATCTTCTGAAAAAATTTCATATTATTTTCAAAACCATTTAAATTTGAATACAGATTGGAACAATTTAAATGAAGATGAAAAAGACGATATCCTTTTTAAACATTTAGAATTATGTAAAAAATCAAAAAATTCTATAGAAGTTATGAAAGAATATGAAGACTTAGGTATATTTAATAAAAATCCCGAAATTAATTTAAGAGAAATTTTTTTAAACAGAGAAATTTTATTTGTTTATTTTCCTTCATTAGAAAAGTCATGGGAAAAAATGATAGTAATAGCAAATTCTATTTATGCACAAATTTGGAAGACAGCTACAGATATTGAAAAAGAAATGGCTTACAAGCCATGCTTTTTACAAAATATTATACTAGATGAAGTTAGTTATAGTATGTCAGCTAACTTAGCAGAGATTACATTCAAAAAGCTACCTAAAAATAGTAACTTTATTTTTACTTTTCAAAGTTTTCACAACTATCATAATAATAATTCAATAAACCATGCTTTATCAGTAAGTAAAACTGTTATTTTAATGAAATTAGAAGATATTAGATCTGTTCCTTTAAGTCTAAAAGGCAGAATTGTAGAAAATGTTCAGACTAATTTAGATGTTCTTCATAAAGATAGTCATTCTCTAAGAGAACAAAGAGAAGGTATTGGATATGTTTACATGGAAGTGAATGATTCAATAGAAAAAAATCTATCTTATGAGTATAAATTTAATGATAAAACTTATAATTATGAAGTAGTTTCTAGTAAAAATAAGCTATCATATAAAGATTTTATTAACAGTAAAACTGGATCATATTTTGAACAATTAAAATTAACTTATCTTTGTCCTAGTAAAGCATCTAATATGCGCATTAATAAATTTCCAAAAAATAATACGATAAAAAGAAGTTTTCCACTATCAGAATTAGTTGGATAATAAAAAAGCCCCTTCTGGGGCTTTTATTATATGTATTACAATTAGTCGTCACCACCCCAAATACCAAGCAATGAGAGCAGATTTGTAAAGATATTAAAGACATCCAAATAAATTGCTAGGGTTGCACTGATATAATTGGTTTCACCACCTGTAAGAATACGATTAATATCATACATCAAGAAGGCAGAGAAGATACCCATTGCGAGCAAGCTAAGCACAATCATAAGAACAGATGATTGCAAGAAGATATTAGCAATACTTGCAACGATTAACATAATTACCCCAATAAACAAGAATTTACCCATTGAGGACAAATCACGTTTAATAGTTGTAGCTAGAAAATACATAGCTGCAAAAATTGTAGCAGTACCACCAAATGCCATCATAATAAGATCTGCACCATTCTTCATACCCAAAATACTACCAATTAGATTAGAAGACATCAGACCCATAAATCCTGTAAATGCAAGAAGGAAGCCAATACCAACAGCAGAATTTTTATTTTTTTCAACTAAATACATTAGGCCAAAAGCACCTACAAGGAAAACGATAAATGTCATCAAGGTACCCATTGACTTCATGATGCCAGTTTCAACACCAATCCATGCACCTAGAAGAGTAGGAAGCAGTGAAACAGCGAGAAGCATATAAGTGTTTTTAAGAACTTTATTAGCTTGAGTGGTATGTGAATTTACACCTGAAATAATTTCCATTTTTTTAATTCTCCTTAAAATTTATCGAACCAACAGTAATAATATACTCTTATATAAACTGATAGTCAATGTGTTTTACTTCGGTTTTTTCTGAAGGTGATTCAGATTTTTACTTAAAAAATGAAGTTAAATTTTAGGTTTTTTAACCTTTGTATTATCTTCTTTTTTATCGTCTAACTCTAGATTTAATACCATTTTTTCATAATGTGATTGGAAAAATTTATAATCTTTTGGATAAATTTTAGGTAAAGATGCAATAAATGCATGTTGTTCTGCAAAACTTCCAGACTTAGGATTTATATCAGATAAATAAGGAAAGATAAGTTCGCAAGCTTTTAATTGTTTTGATTTTGTTAATGCAATAAATAAATTATCTCCGTTATAAGAGTAATCTTGCTCATTAAATCTAAATCCACATTTTAAAAGGCGATCTATTTTTGAAAGACCATATTCACCAAAATTAAAGTGTCTCACATAATCAGGAGTGTCATCTTCTTCAAGTTTTGTTAAATATCCATTTAAATTTTTAGTTGCCAAACCTAATTCGTGTAAGCGCTTACCAATATACTCATGAGTTTCAGAATGATTACTATAGATTGGCATATCTGTTACCACTAATTTTTCAAAAAACTTCACTTCTTGATGAGCATATTTATCTAAAATTAATTCCATCACATATTTTTTTTCTTCAGAATCAAAAATATAAAAATATCTACTCATAAATAAATCCATAAATTTATTAAATGTTATGGGTTTAGAGTCATCAAATTCTCTTCCTATTCTATTTCTTTCCATATAATGAATAGCTTCAAATAATTGATCACTAGGATTAGGAACATTATCTAGCAACCATTTTGTTTCTTCTGAAAGCTTGTCTATAAAGGCTCCTTTTAAAATGCATGCTTTAAAGAATAGGCAATGTCTTTGACTAAAAACATAGTCATAAATAAATGCATTTCTATTTCTTATTTTAATTGGTGACTCAAGTTCTTCTTTTGAAAACTTTAATATTTCATTAAAAAGAAGTTTATGAGCGGGACTATTGGATAAATTATCAATAGTATCAGCACTAGAGATAACTTCACCAAATTTATCAAAAGCCACGATAATATCTTGAAGTTCAAATGGGAGAGCATAATTAACAGACATATATATTCCTTTACAATTATTTATATTTTAACAAATAAATTAATTTTTAAAAGCTTTATTATTAATTGATTAATAGATTAGATTTGCTAACATTAAAAGACAAATAAAAAATTGGATATATATGGCAACCGAAGACTACTATAACAACAATGCAGAAGAATTTATTAATCGTACATTTAACTTAGACATGTCAGAAACTCTTAATCAATTTGTTGAGAAACTTCCACAAGGTGCAAAAGTTTTGGATGTTGGCTGTGGTTCAGGAAGAGATACATTAACCTTTAAATCATTAGGTTATGATGTTACTGCTTTTGATGGTTCTGAAGAATTAGTTAAAGTTGCTTCACAAAAAATCAATCACCCAATTATTCATATGAAAATTGAAGATATGAATTGGAAAGAAGAATTTGATGGTATATGGGCAATGGCTTCATTATTACATTTAAAAAAAGAAGAAATGCCATTAAATCTAAAAAAAATTATGGATGCATTGAAACCTGATGGAACTTTCTTCTTATCTTTAAAAGCAGGACAAGGTGAAGGATATGATAATACAGATAGATTTTTCTCTTATTACTCTACTGATGAAATTACTAAATTATTTAAAGACATTGGCTATGAGAATATTCATTATTTTTCTAATGAAGATGGTTTAAAAAGAGATGTTGTTTGGATTTCAGCCTTAGTTACTAAAACTTTCGAATTAAATTTGGAAATGAAAAAGCCCAAGGGACTTAAGAGATAATTATGAAAAACTTAAAATTATTAAAGCTTGGAACATTAGCAGCCTTAATAGGAATGGGGCTAGTATCAAATCAATCCCAAGCTTTTGAGACTAAATTTTCAGAAAGTAATTTTATTCAAGGAATTCATGAAATAATTAAGGAAGAATATAATAAGGGATTTATATCCAATTATCATGTAAATGCAAAAATTGCAGATGTTAAAAAAATGGTTATTGATGGGGAAGAATATGAGTTTCTTCCAAATTTAGATGAAAATATAGCTCAAATAGCTAGGAATTTCTGCAAAGTAACAGTCACTTTTGATAAAAATGGTAATAGTGTAAATTTATCAGGAAATTATGAGATTAAAGAAATAACCAATTTTACAAATGAAACACAAAAGAAAATAATGAGGGAATTTATTACCTTACATGAAATTTTTCATTGTGAGTTAGCTAACATAGAAAATCCGATTACAGTAGAAGGTCAATCAAAAGAATTTAACCAAAAAATAAATTACTACCTTAAAGATATTCAAAGTGAAACAGACAAAGATCAAAAAATAAGTTATTTTGGTGTTTTAAGTGAAACATTTGGTGATGTAGGAGCAATTGGTTTATTGTTAAAAAGATATGGAAAAGACAATGATGATTTAAATTTTGTTATTAAATCAGTTCATGCTCAAAGATATGTAGGATATTTTAATAACGAAAGTGATACCCATTTTACTCATACAGCTATTGAAAATACATTAAATGAAGATGTAGCTAAAAGATTAATTCAAGCTCAAGATTCACAACAGTATAGAGAAGAAGTGTTAAAAATATCTAATCAGTCAGTGCAACAATTAATAGCACAAAGAAAAGATTTAGCAAAGACAATGTTTTCAAAAGACAAATTAGAGTCTTCGATAAAATTTCATATTGCTCATGAAATAATAAATAAATCCGGAGATTTAAATCTACCTTTGGGAACAATGCAGAAATTTCGTATAGAAAGCAAAGAGAAAGGTTTCATTAGGAAATTATCTAATCAATTTATTCAAGATGAAGATATATCAAACTTTACAAACATAAAAGTTAATTTTGACAATGATCCAGATAAAGCAGTAAAAATTTCTGATAAATTATTAAATTATTCTAAGGATTTATATTCTTATAAAAAAAATGATATTTTTGATAATCAACAATTAAAAGAATATCTAAATATTACAAAACAATTACAAGAAATAATATATCAACAAAATGAAAATAAGATTAATTCTTTTGATTCTCAACCAAAAAAAGCAGATATTGTAAATAGAATGCAAGTAATAAAAACAAAATTTTTAGAATCAAATAAAAATAAGAATAATTTTTTAAGAAATGATTAATATGAAAAATTTAAAGTTTTTAATTTTAGGAGCAGTAGCTACTGGATTAATATCAAGTTCTGCTATGGCAGCACCTAATTCTGATGAAGTGATTAAGCAAGATATTTCTAATGGAATAAGTAGCTTACTTCAAGAGCATTATAACAATGGATTCTTAAAAGAAAAAGCGATTATTAATGTTCAATTCATCAAATCTTCAAAGAATGATTCTGCTGAGCCTGGAAATATGGCAAGACTTATTGCGAATGAATGTAAGATAAGTTTAGCTTTTGAA
>Ga0265780_10008019_pt1 | contig 12881 bp, 8 predicted proteins | sample P1T30metagenome_FD_192432 | JGI IMG/M metagenome (GOLD analysis project Ga0265780, IMG submission 192432) | Plant litter microbial communities from East Loma Ridge, Irvine, California - P1 T30 | ecosystem: Environmental > Terrestrial > Plant litter > Unclassified | place: USA: California...
CGAGGTGAAGCAGAACGCCAGCTTCTACAGCGTCGACAGCGAGGAGGGCGCCTGGAACACCGGTCGCGTCGAGGAGGGCGGCAACCTCGCCAACAAGACGGCCTACAAGGGCGGCTACTTCCCCGTGAGCCCCGTCGACAAGACGGCCGACCTGCGCGACGACATCAGCCTCAAGCTGATCGACTCCGGCCTCGAGCTCGAGCGTGCGCACCACGAGGTGGGCACCGGTGGTCAGCAGGAGATCAACTACAAGTTCGACACGATGGTCCACGCGGCCGACGACATCCTCAAGTTCAAGTACATCGTCAAGAACACCGCGGAGCAGTGGGGCAAGGTCGCGACCTTCATGCCCAAGCCGCTCTTCGGCGACAACGGCTCGGGCATGCACACCCACCAGTCGCTCTGGAGCGACGGCAAGCCCCTCTTCTACGACGAGAACGGCTACGGCGGCCTGTCCGACCTGGCCCGCTGGTACATCGGCGGTCTGCTCAAGCACGCCCCCGCCGTGCTCGCCTTCACGAACCCGTCGATCAACTCGTACCACCGACTTATCCCCGGCTTCGAGGCCCCCGTCAACCTGGTCTACTCGGCCGGCAACCGCTCGGCGGCCATCCGCATCCCGATCACCGGCACGAACCCGAAGGCCAAGCGCATCGAGTTCCGCGTCCCGGACGCCGCCTCGAACCCCTACCTGGCGTTCGCCGCGCAGCTCATGGCTGGCCTCGACGGCATCCAGAACCGGATCGAGCCGCACGAGCCCGTCGACAAGGACCTCTACGAGCTGCCCCCCGAGGAGGCCAAGGGCATCCCCCAGGTGCCCGCGTCCCTCGACGGAGCCCTCGACGCGCTCGAGGCCGACCACGAGTTCCTCACGAAGGGCAACGTCTTCACCGAGGACCTCATCGAGACCTGGATCGCGTACAAGCGCGAGAAGGAGATCCTCCCGATGGCCCAGCGCCCGCACCCGTTCGAGTTCGAGCTCTACTTCGGCGTCTAGCCGACCGGCTCCTCCGCACAGACGGAAGGCCCGCACCCCGAGGGGTGCGGGCCTTCCGTCGTCCGACGGATCAGGCGGGGATGCTGCTCGGGCTCAGCACGCGGCGCTGGGCCGGGGTGCGACGGCCCCCGAGGGGCCGCACCTCCCAGCCCCCGCTCGACCACACCTCGGCGTCGAGCACGTTCCGGGCGTCGATGACGACGGGGTTCGCCGCCAGCTCGGCGAGAGCGGAGGGCTCCGCGCTGACGAACTCGGGCCACTCGGTGAGCAGGAGCACGGCGTCGGCGTCGGTCACCGCCTCCTCGATGCTGTCGGCGAAGGACAGGGTCGGGAAGCTCCGCTGGGCGGTCTGCGTCGCCTCCGGATCGACCACCAGCACCTGGGCGCCGCGGAGGTGCAGCGCGGCGGCCACGTTGAGGGCCGGCGAGTCGCGCACGTCGTCCGTGTGCGGCTTGAACGCGGCCCCGAGGACGGCGACGCGGCGGTTGAGCACGGAGCCGCCGCAGGCGTCGATCGCCTGGTCGATGACGCGCTGACGCTGGGCCATGTTGATCTCGTCGACCTGCTGCATGAGCCCGACGGCCCGGTGGGCCCCGAGCTCGTTGGCCCTGAACATCAGGGCTCGGATGTCCTTGGGCAGGCAGCCCCCGCCGAAGCCGAGGCCGGCGTTGAGGAACTTGCGGCCGATGCGGTCGTCGAACCCGAGGGCGTCGGCCAACGTCGACACGTTCGCCCCCGCGGCCTCGCAGAGCTCGCTGATGGCGTTGATGAACGAGATCTTCGTCGCGAGGAACGCGTTCGCGCTCACCTTGACGAGCTCGGCGGTCGGGAGGTCGCACGAGATCACGGGCGTCCCCGTCGAGATGGGCTCGGCGTACACCTCGCGGAGGATCGCCTCGGTGCGCACGTCGGTGCCGCCGAAGACGATGCGGTCGGGACGGAGGGTGTCCTCGACGGCGTGGCCCTCGCGGAGGAACTCCGGGTTCCAGACGACGTCGGCCGACACTCCGGCAGGCAGGACGCCGGCGACGATCTCGCGGAGGCGGGCGGCGGTGCCGACCGGCACCGTCGACTTGCCGACGATGAGGCCGTCGTGGCTGAGCGACCGCGCGACTGCACGGGTCGCCTCCTCGACGTAGCTGAGGTTCGCCGCGTGGCTCCCCCGCCGTTGCGGGGTCCCGACGCAGATGAAGTGCACGTCGGACAGGGCGACGGCCTCGGCGATGTCGGTCGTGAAGAGCAGACGACCGGACTCGACGTGGCGGAGGATGAGCTCGGGCAGCCCGGGCTCGAAGAACGGCACGCGGCCCTGGCTGAGGGCCTCCACCTTGGCGGGGTCGGTGTCCACCCCGATGACGTCGAAGCCCATCTCGGCCATGGCTGCCGCGTGCGTGGCGCCGAGGTAGCCGGTCCCGATGACGCTGATGCGGGGCTTCGTCGAGGCCGACGTCACCGCGGCGTCGACGGACTGGGGGTCGGTGTCGGCTCCGCCGACGGGGCTGGTGTTCGTGCTCATGATGCGCTCCTCGCGATCTGGGGTGCTGCAGTCAGGGGGTCCGGGGTGGTCAGGTCGACCGGAGAGGACGGGGCGTCCACGACGGTCACGGGAGGGGCCTCAGCGCGAAGCCGACGTCGGTCCGCGCGATCCCCCGCCGGAAGGCGTCGAGGGAGTCCTGACGCGACGTGATCCGCCAGTCGTTCGTCAGGTACGACCCGCTCGACACCGTCGTGGCGGTGAGGTTGAACCAGGAGAAGCCCACGATGTCGTCGTTCTCGGGCTTCGCCAGCTCGGCGAAGAGGGAGTCGATCCACCTCGGCTTCTGGGCGTCCGCGGTGCTGCCCAGCTCGGCCGCTCCCATCTCGGCCAGGATGATCGGCTTCGTCGTGATCTGGCGGAGCTGGCCGAGGGTCGTGCCGAACGTGCCCTGGAAGTCGCCGCTCTGCGGGGTCTCGGGGCTGTTGCGGAGGTAGCCCGTCATGCCCACCCAGTCGACGTAGTCGTCGCCCGGGTAGAGGCTCTCGGTGTACTCGAGGCTCCTGTTCTTGGTGGGCGTGCCCTCGACCCGGGTCGGCGCCCAGACCCAGGCGACGAGCTCGTTCGCGCCGCGAGCCTCGAAGAGGTCGTGCACGTGACGCCACATCTCCACGTACTCCCCTCGCTCGTTGCCGTTGACGCCCTCGGCCCACGGGTACCAGTTGCCGTTCATCTCGTGGTCGAGGCGGATCGCCAGCGGCAGCCCGTTGGCGACGAGGGCGTCGGCCCAGCGCGTCAGGTAGGCGTCGTGGTCGCCGTCGATGATCGTGCTCAGCTCGTAGTCGGGGTCGACGACCGCGTCGTTGCCCGCGGCGATCGGGCGGGACTCCCACGTGAGGAACGGCAGGTCGCCCTTCGCCCACGCACGGTCGACGGCCGTCGCGTTGAACTCCTGGTCGAAGCCCTGGAAGTACCCCGCCATGTTCGGCTGCGCTCCGACCTTGGTGCTCACGTCGTCGAACTCCGACCAGCTGAACGGCGACTGCGTCGTGTAGAGCCCGAAGTAGCGCGAGTCGGGCGAGATGACGTCGGCGAGCGGAGGCGCGGTGATCGGGGCGGGACCCGTGGCACCGCCTCCGGAACCGTCGCCCGAGCCCGAACCACCGCCCGAGCCGGATCCGCCGCCCGAGCCCGAGCCGCCCTTCGGCCCCGTCGCGACCGCGCCGGAGCCGCCGGAGCCGCTGCCGCCTGCCTGAGCGCCGGAGCCGGTGCCTGCGCCCGAGCCCGCACCCCCGCCGGTGGCGGCCTCGGCGTCGCGGAGGGCGTCCTGGGCCGAGGCCAGCCGCGCCTGGGCGTCGGTGAGCTGTCCCTCCGAGGTCCAGGCCTGCTGCTGCACGTCCGCGAGCTGCGTCTTGCTCTCGGCGAGCTGCTGCTTCGCCGCGACGAGCTGGTCGAGCAGGGCCGAGCGGTCCTGCTTCATGGTGGCGACCTGGGCGGGCGACGTGCCCACCGACTGCTGGACGGCCGTCCGCACGGGGTTGTCGGTCGGGGAGATCCAGATCAGCCACGAGATCATGGCGAGCAGGACGACGACGGCCGTCGCGCCGAGCGCGGTCCGTCGTGCGTTGCCGTGGGACGAGGCCCACCAGGCTCCCGACTGCACGTGCAGCGGGGCGACGAAGGTCTGCGGTGACTCAGACAATGAACAGCACCTCCAGGGCGATGATGACGGCACCGATCAGGTACGGGAAGCCGGCTTTGGGGTTGAGGCGGCGACGAGGAGGCGCCGCCGCGGTCACGGGGGCGGTCGCGGCCGCGAAGGCGGTCGCCGACGACGTCGTCACGGCGTCGTCCTCGGGCGCCGGGACGCCGTCGACGGCGGTCTCGGCCCGGTGGCTGCGCACGAGCACCACGCCCGTGTCGTCGCGACGGACGGAGGTGGCGTCGGAGGTGGGCCCGGCGGGGGTGGACGAGGGGCCGAAGTCGAAGAGGGCGTCGACACCGGGGTCGGTCTCGCCGTCGAACTCGCGCTCGAGCACCCGCAGCGAGTCGTCGCCGGTCGCCTGGTGGGCCATCTGCTGCGCGGCGTCGTCCGCTGCGCCGCCGGCGTAGGCACCGGCCCTGGTCCCCCAGCCGCTCGCGTGGCCCATGCGGAAGAACCCGATCACGCGGATCGGCATGAGGAAGAACGTCGAGACGATGATGAACACGGGCAGGCGGAAGAAGTCGGACGGCTTCTCGGCGAGGTGTCGCATCTGCCGGATGGCCATGCTGAGCACGGACGACAGCACCATGAGCACGACGATGCTGACGAGGCCCGTCGAGGCGCCGTACTCGGCGAGGATGCCGCGGTACAGGTTGACGCCCTGACCGGTGACTCCGCGGTAGATCCAGCCCCCGATCACGCCCATGAGCAGGAACGGCAGGACGATGTCCATCGCGAAGAAGAACGCGAGCATCGGGGCGTGCCCGAGCATCCAGGGCATCATCCGGAAGGTGTTGTACTGGCTGCCGCGTGCCCAGCGGAGCTGCTGCTTGAAGAGCTTCTTCAGCTCGAGGGGCGCGTCCGTGTAGACCAGGCTCGTGTGCTGGTAGACGGTGCGGTAGCCCTCCTTGAGCGTGAGGTTCGTCAGGGTGCGGTCGTCGCTGACCTCGAGGAACACGCCCATGAACTTCTCGGTCATGAACCTGTCCATGACCCGGACGAGGATCTCACGACGGAACGCGATGGTGCGGCCGGGCAGGCAGCCGATCTGGCCGAGCACGCTCTGGGCGGGCATCGAGTACAGGGCCCGCGAGTTCTCGAGCCAGTCGGCCCAGCGGGTGATCCAGCTGCGCTCGGGCTCGAGGATGCGCTGGCGGGTGGTGACGCCCCCGACGTTCTCGTGGGCGAACGGCCGGACGAGCTCGGACAGCGTGCCCGGCGTCCAGACCGTGTCGGAGTCGACGAGCACCGTGATGTCGCCGCGGCTCAGCTCGGTGCCGATCATGACGGCGTTGCGCTTGCCGGGGATCGGGGTGTGGACCCAGCGGACGAGCGGGGCGTACTCGTCGCAGACGGCCGCGAGCTCGGGGTTCGGCTTGCCGTTGATCACGACGATGATCTCGCCGGGCCGCTGCTCGACCATGCGCCCGATGACGTCGCGGAAGAGGTCGAGGGGCTCGTCGACCACGGGGACGACGACGCTCGTCGAGCCGGTGTACTCGCCGGTGAAGGGGCGGTACCGGCGGGACAGCAGGACCTTGATGATCCACAGGATCCAGATGAAGGCCGAGTAGACGGCGAAGAGGTACAGCTCCGCGTGGCCGCCGGCCATCGATCGGATCTGGAGGATGAAAGTCAACACGAGGGCCGCCTCACGGTGGTGGGGAAGGGGGGATTTCCGCGTCGTCGAGGAAGGGGGGTCTGTCGGGTCGGAGCAATCTTGCGGCGATTCGGAGGGGACTCACAACGGGTCACCCGTTCGGGGGCGCTCCGCGGGGCACCGGGGTACGGACGTGTCCTCCGTTCGGTGTCGCACGAAATGCCGACAACCCGCGGAGGCGCCGCCCGGTCGTGCGGACGCAGCCGGGGAACGCTCCCGGCGGCAGGCGGAGACACTCTGCACATCTGCAAGAAAAACCAGATCAACGGCACGTCCGAGGACAGTCCCGACGCGCCGCCGGCCACGGTCGCGGGAGTCGCGTCGAGGTCGTCGACGCCCCTGGCACGTACCCGGTCGTCACGTCGGCGACACGCGCCCGTCATCTCGGCCGGGGTACACGCCCCTCGTTCGGGGTACGCGAAAATCACCCGTGACCGATTCGGGCATCACCCGGGGGGTGATGTCATCCCGGGCGTGTCGCCCCTCCTCCGGAGGGGGTCGACGCGACCGGCCGGTTCAGCCGGTAGGCTCCGGCGCCTCGTCGAGACCGTAGAAGCCCCGCTCGAACACGGCCCGAGCCCGACGCGTGACGGCGAGGTAGTCCTCCTCGAGGCGCGTGGCGGAGCCCGGCGGGTACTCCAGGAGACGGGCGACGCCCTCGAGCTGACGCCGGTCCGTCGGCAGGACGTCCGAGGTGCGCGAGGTCCACAGGACGACGGCAGAGCGAGCTCGAGAGGCGGTCAGCCACGCGTCGTGGAGCTTGACGGCGTCCTCCGGGGCGACGAGGCCGGCGCCCGAGGCCGCGTCGAGCGCGGCGAGCGTCGACGTGGTCCGCAGGCCGGGCACGCGGTGGGCGTGCTGCAGCTGGAGCAGCTGCACGAACCACTCGACGTCGCTCAGCGACCCCCGCCCGAGCTTGAGGTGCCGCGACGGCTCGGCCCCCTTGGGCAGTCTCTCCGCCTCGACGCGGGCCTTGATGCGCTTGACCTCGCGCACCTCCTGGTCCGAGATCGACACGGGGTAGCGGACCTCGTCCGCCAGGGCGGTGAAGTCGGCGCCGAGCCCCTCGTCGCCGGCCACGACACGGGCGCGGAGCAGCGACTGCGCCTCCCACGTGAGCGACCAGCGCGCGTAGTAGGCCCGGTACGACGAGAGCGAGCGCGTCACGGGGCCGTTGCCGCCCTCGGGCCGGAGTCCCGTGTCGAGGTCGAGGGGCACGAGGACGTCGGACGTGAGACGACCCATCTCGGCGACGACGCCGGCGGCACGACGCTGCGCGGTGTCGTCGCCGTCGACGCCGCGGTGCACGAAGAGCACGTCGGCGTCCGACCCGAAGCCGAGCTCGCGGCCCCCGTACCGCCCCATGGCGACCACGGCCAGCTCGAGGTCGGGCACGTCGCGCCGGGCGAGTGCGAGGGCGCCCGTGATCGCGGCCGTCGTGACGTCCGTCAGCCCCTCGGCGAGCTGGTCGATCGTGACGAGCCCGAGGATGCCCGCGATGGCCAGGCGCAGGATCTCGCGGCGGCGGGCCTGCCGCAGCACCCCTGCCGCACCGTCCTTGCTCTCGTGGCGCCCGACCGTGGCGCGCGTCTCGTCGAGCAGGCTCGAGAGCGACCGGGGCTGCAGCTCTGCGTCGGACTCGAACCAGGCTGCCGCCTCCGGCGTCCGGTCGAGCAGGTCGGCGACGAAGGCCGACGACGACAGGACGGTGGTGAGACGGTGGGCGGCTCCCGACGAGTCGCGGAGCATGCGGAGGAACCAGTACGACTCGCCCAGCCGGTCGCTGAGGCGGCGGAACGCGAGGAGGCCGAGGTCCGGGTCGGTGCCGTCCGCGAACCACTGCAGCATCGCGGGCAGCAGGTGCCGCTGGATGCTCGCGCGCCGGGAGACTCCCCCGGTCAGCGCCGCGATGTGCCCGAGCGCCCCACGGGGGTCCGCGAAGCCGATCGCGGCGAGCCGGGCAGCGGCCTGGTCGGTGCTGAGCGCCAGGTCCTCCTCGGGACGAGCCGCGACGGCGGAGAGCAGCGGCCGGTAGAACAGGCGCTCGTGCAAGGTCCGCACGCGTCGCTTGACCTCGCGCCACGTCTCGACGAGCCCTGGCCCGGACGCGGCGAGCCCGGTCGACCGAGCGAGGACCCTCAGGGCGTTCTCGTCGGTGGGCATGAGGTGCGTCCGGCGGAGGTGCGTCAGCTGCACACGATGCTCGAGCACCCGCAGCACCCGGTAGTCGCGGTCGAACTCGGCGGCCTCGGCACGACCGACGTAGCCGCGCCTCGCCAGAGCGGCCAACGCCTCCAGGGTCGACCGCTGACGCACGCCGTCGTCCGCCTGGCCGTGCACCAGCTGGAGCAGCTGGATGGTGAACTCGACGTCGCGGAGGCCGCCCGGCCCGAGCTTCAGCTGGCGGTCGACCTCGTCGGCGGGCAGCAGGTCGGTCACCCGCTCGCGCATGGCCTGCACCGACTCGACGAAGGCCTCGCGCTGGGCCGCCGACCAGACGAAGGGCGCGATCCGCTCGGCGTAGCGCTCGCCCAGGTCGGCGTCGCCGGCGAGGGGACGCGCCTTCAGCAACGCCTGGAACTCCCACCCCTTCGCCCAGCGCTCGTAGTACGCGACGTGCGACTCGAGGGTGCGGACGAGCGCGCCGTCCTTGCCCTCGGGTCGGAGGTTCGAGTCGACCTCCCACAGCTCGGGCTCGAGGGCGAGGTCGGTGATCACCCGCACGGTGTGGACGGCGAGGCGGGTGCCGATCTCGACAGCGCGGCCGTTCTCGAGGCCGTCGACGCCCTCGGCCACCCACACGACGTCGACGTCGCTGAGGTAGTTGAGCTCGCGAGCCCCGGCCTTGCCCATGCCGATGACGGCGAGGCGGGTCCTGGCCGTGTCGTCCGCGGGGAACGGCACCTCGCGCCGGGCGACGTCGAGGGCGGCGTGGAGCGCCGCTCCCGCGAGGTCGGCGAGGGCCGCCGCGACGACGGGGAACGCCTCGACGGGGTCGGGCCTCTCGAGGTCCCAGCCGGCGATCTGCAGGAGGTGACGGCGGTAGCCGACGCGCAGGGCGACCCGCGCCTCCTCGTCGACGAGACCCGCCACGAGCGAGACCAGGTCGGCGACGTACTCCTCGCGGGAGCACGGGGCAGGGGCGGGCTCCGCGACGAGCGTCAGCTCGGCCGGGCGGCGGACGAGGAACTCGGCGAGGCCGGACGACGACCCGAGCAGGCGCAGCAGGCGCTCGCCCGCGCCGGCGTCGAGCAGCGCCGCGACGCCCTCGGGCGCCCGCTCGACCAGGCGCTCGAGGTGCAGCAGGGCCTGGTCGGGGTCGGGGCTGCGGGCGAAGGAGGCGACGGCCGACGCGAGCGACGGGGTCACCTCGACGAGGCGGTCCAGCCGATCGCGCGCGGTGCCGAGCTCGGCGAACCCGAGCCGCGCCAGGTCGGACAGCGCCGTCGCGGCTCGGGGCATGACGGAGCCTGCTCGCTAGAGGATCTCGAGGTTGGAGCGCAGCTCGAACGGCGTGACCTGGGCGCGGTAGGACTTCCACTCCTGCCGCTTGTTGAGCAGCACGTAGTTGAAGACCTGCTCGCCCAGGGTATCCGCGACGAGCTCGCTGTCCTCCATGATCGAGAGAGCGTGGTCGAGGCTCGCGGGGAGCTGCTTGTAGCCCAGGGCCCGACGCTCGGCGTCGCTCATGCCCCAGACGTTGTCCTCGGCCTCGGCCGGGAGCTCGTAGCCCTCCTCGATGCCCTTGAGGCCGGCGGCCAGCATGAGCGAGAAGGCGAGGTACGGGTTCGCGGCGGAGTCGATCGCGCGGTACTCGACCCGGCTCGAGTTGCCCTTGTTGGGCTTGTAGAGCGGGACGCGCACGAGGGCGGACCGGTTGTTGTGGCCCCAGGTGACGAAGCTCGGCGCCTCGTCGCCGCCCCAGAGGCGCTTGTAGCTGTTGACGAACTGGTTGGTGACCGCGGTGATCTCCGGCGCGTGGCGGAGGAGGCCGGCGATGAACTGCCGGCCGATGCGTGACAGCTGGTACTCGGCGCCCGCCTCGTAGAAGGCGTTGCCGTCGCCCTCGAACAGCGACATGTGCGTGTGCATGCCGGAGCCGGGGTGCTGGCTGAAGGGCTTGGGCATGAACGTGGCGTACACGCCCTGCTCGATCGCGACCTCTTTGATGACCGTGCGGAACGTCATGATGTTGTCCGCGGTCGTCAGCGCGTCGGCGTAGCGCAGGTCGATCTCGTTCTGGCCGGGGCCCGCCTCGTGGTGGCTGAACTCGACCGAGATGCCCAGGTCTTCGAGCATGCGCACCGAACGGCGGCGGAAGTCGTGCGCGGTGCCGCCGGGGACGTTGTCGAAGTATCCGGCAGAGTCGACCGGCTGGGGGCCGTCGGGGCCGCCCTGGGCGTCCTTGAGAAGGTAGAACTCGACCTCGGGGTGAGTGTAGAACGTGAAGCCCCGCTCGCCCGCACGGGCCAGCGTGCGCTTCAGCACGTTGCGCGGGTCGGCGACGGCGGGCTGGCCGTCGGGCGTCGTGATGTCGCAGAACATGCGGGCCGTGGGGTCGATCTCGCCCCGCCAGGGCAGGATCTGGAAGGTCGTCGGGTCGGGCTGCGCGAGCACGTCGGCCTCGTACGACCGGGTCAGGCCCTCGATGGCCGAGCCGTCGAAGCCGATGCCCTCGGCGAACGCCCCCTCGACCTCGGCCGGCGCGATCGCGACCGACTTCAGGGTGCCGATCACGTCGGTGAACCAGAGCCGGATGAACTTGATGCCGCGCTCTTCGATCGTCCGGAGGACGAAGTCCCTCTGCTTGTCCATCGACAGCCTTTCTGCTCTGCGTCGAGGGTAGTGGACGCGTCCGCCGGTCACGGGCACGTCGGGGCGTCAGTCGTCGGGTCGTCAGTCGTCGGCGGCGTCCTCGGCGTCCAGGCGGGCGTTGCGCTCCTGGATGGCGCGGATGGCGTCCGCGGCCTCCTCGCGCGTCGCGTACGGGCCGGCGCGGTCGATCGCGGGCGACACCTTGCCCTCCTCGACCTCGTGCGTGCGGGTGTTGAACCAGAACTCAGCAGTCATGGGAACAGGGTAGCTCCGGCGTCCGACGCCTCCTCGGGCTCGAGCCGTGGCCCGACGGGACCGCCCTCCCCCTAAGCTGGTCGGCATGCCCCGGGACCCAGACGGATCACTGACCCCGGGCCGGGTGTCCGCACTCCGCCCGGTCCCCACGTCCATCGCCCGACCCGAGTACGTCGGCAAGGCGGCGCCCTCCCCGTACTCCGGCGGCGACGTCTACGACCCGGCGACCGTCGAGCTGATCCGCGAGAGCGGGCGCATCGCGTCGCAGGCCGTCGACGCCGTCGAGGCTGCGATCCGTCCCGGCGTGACGACCGACGAGCTCGACCGGGTGGCGCACGAGTTCCTCGTCGCCCACGACGCCTATCCCTCGACCCTCGGCTACCGCGGGTTCCCGAAGTCGGTGTGCACCTCGGTCAACGAGGTCATCTGCCACGGCATCCCGGACGACACCGTGCTCGTCGAGGGCGACCTGGTCAACGTCGACATCACCGCCTTCAAGAACGGCGTGCACGGCGACCTGAACCGCACCGTGCTGGTCGGCGAGGCCGCCCCGGCCACGATCGACCTCGTCGACCGGACGCGCGAGGCTCTGCGCCGCGGCATCAAGGCCGTCGCCCCCGGGCGCGAGGTCAACGTGATCGGACGGGCGATCCAGTCGTACGCCGCGCGGTTCGGCTACGGCGTGGTCCGCGACTACACCGGGCACGGCGTCGGCCGCGCGTTCCACTCCGGCCTCGTGATCCCCCACTACGACGCCCCGCAGTTCGACGACGTCATGGTGCCCGGGATGGTCTTCACCATCGAGCCCATGCTCACCCTCGGCGGCGTCGAGGCGGACATCTGGGCGGACGGCTGGACCGTCACGACCCGTGACAAGTCGCTCACGGCCCAGTTCGAGCACACCCTCGTCGTCACCGAACGCGGTGCCGACGTCCTCACCCTCAGTTGACGACGAGCACCAGGAAGAAGGACGACCCCGTGGCACAGAAGGCAGTGGGCATCGACATCGGCGGCACCGGCATCAAGGGGGCGATCGTCGACGTCGAGTCGGGAGAGCTCCTCACCGACCGCCTCAAGAAGCCGACCCCCGAGGGCGGCGAGCCCGACGCCATCGTCGCGGTCGTGAAGCAGATCGTCGACGAGCTCGGCCTCGACGACGACGCGATCCCGGTGGGCGTGTGCTTCCCGGCCGCGATCATGGACGGCAAGACGCTCTCCGCGGCCAACGTGTCGAAGAAGTGGATCGGCTTCGAGGCCGAGGAGCTCTTCGAGCGCACCCTGGGACGCTCCATCCACTTCGTCAACGACGCCGACGCCGCCGGCTACGCCGAGACCCGCTACGGCGCGGCGAAGGGCGTCCCCGGGCTGGTGGTCATGACCACCCTCGGCACCGGCATCGGCACCGCCCTCATCAACGACGGCGTGCTCATCGTCAATGCCGAGCTCGGCCACCTCGAGATCGGCGGCAAGGACTACGAGACGAAGGCCTCGTACGCCGCCAAGGAACGTGACGACCTCAGCTGGAAGCACTGGGCCAAGCGCCTGCAGAAGTACTACTCGCACCTCGAGGCCCTGCTGTACCCGCGTCGCATCATCGTGGGCGGCGGCGTCTCGAAGCACCACGAGGAGTTCCTGCCCCTGCTCGACCTCCGGGCCGAGATCGTGCCCGCCGTGCTCCGCAACAACGCCGGCATCCTCGGCGCCGCTGCCCTCGCCGAGGGGGCGCGCCCCGGGGCCTAGCTCGCAGCGCGCGCGGGGCCTGCCCCGCGGGCGGTGCGTGCGACGCACGACGAGAGGGACCCTGGGTCAGGAGGCGCGCCTCCTGGTCCAGGGTCCCTCTCGTCATGTGGTCAGCCGCGTGCACGGCTGAGGCGGATGGGCCGGCTGATACGCCGGGTTCTGTCCCGGTGCGTGAGCACCATGGACGGCCATCTCTCTCGGGACTGCGTCGCCGCAGCCCTCTAGCGGTCTACCC
>Ga0265780_10008020_pt1 | contig 12876 bp, 9 predicted proteins | sample P1T30metagenome_FD_192432 | JGI IMG/M metagenome (GOLD analysis project Ga0265780, IMG submission 192432) | Plant litter microbial communities from East Loma Ridge, Irvine, California - P1 T30 | ecosystem: Environmental > Terrestrial > Plant litter > Unclassified | place: USA: California...
AAAATAAGGTAATCTCTAACTTAGTTGTGTAAGGCCGTATTCGGTTGCCTAGTTTTAGTTCTAAATATCGGCGCCCTAATAGGTAGTTCACTATAACTAGTAGCTAGCTAGGGGCAGCTTGTAGTATAAGCTAACGCTTAGCCTAAATAAGATTAGAACTAGAGAGGCTATTTAGTATAACTTAGTTAACTAGTTAACTTACGTCAAGCACAACGAATGCAGGCTCCTTATTTAATAGCAATAAAATTAAAGAGTTGTAACTAACGTGTGTTAGTACTGCTAAGAATTTTTGAGTAGGGTAGTAGGTTAACTAGGGTGGTAGTAGAATACGTTAATACTAGTTTAGTTAGAGCTTATGTTAAAACTTGCTATCTATTAGGCAATATCTTAGATTAAAACTAGGCAACCGAACAGGGCCTAAAAATGATGCCATTGAGGAGGCGACCTCAAATATGCCTTGGCAGCATGCGCCACAGTACCAACTACCTCTTTTCAAGACGTTAATGGCAACTTCCATGGTTTGCTCGCATCATTTACCTGATCATCGTAGGCGAGTGATGCGCTTGGTGCTCACCATCAAAGCGGGCGGGGTGTCTCACAATCAATCTACCATCCCATGTCAATGTGGAGGTAGCAGTGAGGCGAACCTGACAGGAAGAGACATGCGTGTTTCATACCAGAGCAATTGAGCAGGCCGTGCCGTCCCGCCAAACATTTGATGCAGGGAGGATTCTGCATGCTCGAGGCGCGCTGGAACCTTATCTAAAAGCATCACACCAGAAGAGAAAATCGATAGCAGCGGCATGTAAAACAGGTTTGCGAGGCTGAGCCCAGACCGATCCGCATTGCTGTGGAGCCAACTCCACATCGGCGATCAGACGTTTGATGGGATTTCAGTTTCTGCATGGCGGCTGCCATCGTCGATGCCACGCAATTGAACAACAACAACAACACCAGCTTCAACAAGCACTTGATGTTGTACTGTAACTGTGGGGCACGGGGCGACATGGGCGACTCGGAATTGGCTGTGTAGCTCTATGCGTGCATACTTGACGGCGCTTGTAGCATTCACGCGTTGGTTCCCGGGCAGTGTCAGCCAATCGCAAGGTTCGTGCACGGCATGCACGGTTTGAGGGGAAGCTATACAAAGCAGGATCAACGACGTCATTTGGAAGGAGCTTCCGAGCTCCAGCCGCAGGTGACCGCATTACGCGCCCCAAACAGCTGCCTGCTAGCTAGCTTCTCCTCACTTTATAACCCTCGCGCGCTCCGTCAAGCTTCATCTTGCTACACTCTCCCACAATTCGGGAATTGACATCACTTGAAGCTCCATCACCACCCACACAACACCGCCAACATGATTGTCGACGTATTCGAGGAGGTCCTGAAGCACACTTCGGTGCTGCCCCTGCCCACGGCCACTCCCACTGGAGTCTCGCCCATCCCCCCGATTCACCACGACAAGCCTCACTACCAAGTTGCTTCTGACACCGGCAAGAAGACGCTATGGGTCGTCTTCGTGCTGATGCTGCTCGCCTCGGCCGGCTTCACTGCCCTGTCGTGGAGGGTCCCGCTCGTAGGTAGCACCCATTGCACCGTGTTTTCAGCCTGCTAACAAGCTCCCAGTCTAAGCGCCTGTACCACACCATCACCACCATGATCACTATCTTTGCTACTCTCTCGTACTTCGCCATGGCGACCGGACACGGTGTCTCCATCCAGACCATCACCGTCCGCCACCAGAACGACCACGTCCCAGACACCTTCACCGAGGTCCACCGCCAGGTCTACTGGGCCCGTTACGTCGACTGGAGCTTGACCACCCCTCTCCTGCTCCTCGATCTCGGTCTTCTTGCTGGCATGTCCGGTGGACACATCATTATGGCCATTGTCGCTGATCTAATTGTAAGCGAGCTCAATGCATGAATTACATGTGAGACATACGCTGACCTCGCCCATTCAATTCTAGATGATCCTCACTGGTATGAGAGTACAGCACGGAGTGAAGCGAGACCACCACTGACATTTTTTCAGGTCTTTTCGCAGCATTCGGCCAGGAGGGTACTCCCCAGAAGTGGGGCTGGTACACCATTGCCTGCATTGCCTACATCTTCGTCATCTGGCACCTTGCGTTGAACGGAGGCGCCAATGCCACCGCAAAGGGCCCCAAACTCCGCTCGTTCTTCATTGCCATCTCTGGCTACACCCTTCTCCTCTGGACCGCCTACCCCATGTGAGTACCTTTGTCTGTTCTACCAATACTCTTTACTGACAACCGCTAGTGTTTGGGGTCTTGCTGACGGCGCCCGTCGTGTTGGTAAGTAGTTGAATGTACCAACTGCATGTGCGACATATATTAACAATTCTCAGGTGTTGACGGCGAGATCATTGCCTACGCCGTCCTCGATGTTCTCGCAAAGGCCGTCTTCGGTGCCTGGCTCCTCATCACACACGCCAAGATGCCCGAGAGCGACGTTGAGCTCACCGGCTTCTGGGCCAACGGTCTCAACCGCGACGGAGCTATCCGCATTGGTTAGTCATACCGTCATGAACTGCATTTGAGAGAATACTGACTCCGTGCGCTTCTAGGTGAGGATGACGGCGCCTAAGCATCTCGTATGCGTACGCCGATTACACGTCAACACTTCGGCACAAATTGCGAATGAATGAGACAGATACGGGGGTAGGGTGATGAGGAGGAAATGAATTGTTAGCGTCACGGAAAAAGGTTTCGATATCTCTACTTTCTCAACAGGCTTTCCCCTGATCGAGTGGACGCCTCACACAAGGTGTTGCGGCTGGTATATATTGATGGATAGGACATCCGTTGTCCGACACGAAAGGTCCGACTCGAAAGGGCCGTGGCTAATGTGTCTAATGATACTGCTTTCGCACTTGCAGGCCACTCTCCCCGACATGCGTGAATTAAATTCATCTATTCCCTGATGCATTGACTTGAGAGCATTATAAGAAGTCGCAAACGACGATGTGGGAGCGTATCCTCATCCCACACATTCTGCACCTGCTTCAACTTGCACAAACATCGTCTTGCACATACACTATGTATTCATCATCATCCTCTATCATATTGCTTGCGCTTGCCGAACTCGTGTATGTTTGTATGTCCTCCATCCCAGACGCACCTTTAACAAGCTTCCAGCACATGTGCACCTCATTTACACACGCCGTCACCGACTGCGTTCACAATCTTGGAGCTATCGTCTGTCGCACCTCCAGGGCCAACGTGCACGCTCGAAAGCTTTCAGGAGCCATCCTTTGAGCTGAACTGTACATTCAAGCAGAGCACTGTGACGTCCACTCAGTATACGGAGTGTCACGGATGCGAACTTGTCACCATAGATCTTGGCGTAGGCCTTGTAAGTGGAGATTTCTGGAGGGCAGAATGATGAGGCTGTGCTAATGTAATGGTACAGCCGTGTCGGGCGGTTACGAATGTGCCGGGGACTGCGACGAAGACGGTGACGGCGTGTAAGTCCTGAGGGAGATTGAGGGAGTGAGTTGGTGGTATTTTGGCTGGTGGTTCGTGGAGAGTAGGGAGAGTGGCCTTTCGCGGAGGGAAGGAAAACGCATTCTGGCTGATAGATAGAAAGTTTACTTGTAGGTCATCAAGAAGCATATTTTCCGACGTTTACCTCAAACTTTGGCCATTGCATGCATAGCCAATCCTTGTGCAATCTCGCGGCGAGGGGTGAGGCTGTCAACGACAATCATGGCGTGTGCTGCATTTATCTGAACATGCATGGGAGATCGATGCATGGCATGCACATCGCTCACGCCACCAGCCTGCAGGAACAAATGTTTCTGCAATGCCACCAAATGACCGCATCCAAGGGCACGCCGCACAAGGTGCCAGCGCACTGTTCGTTGCTCGTGAGACGCTCGCGCACTGCCCTGCCATGTGCTGCCCTGGCCGGTGTCATATGCAGGGCAACCTTGGAAGGAAGGCGGGACCCCCGCAAAGTCAACGGGCGCGAGCGCCTAAATAAAGCTGCCCTCCCAGCCCGTCTCAAGCACAACAAAGCTCCCCAACAACACTTGATCCTCACACCAAACACAAGACACCATGGCCGCCGCACCACCCGCCAAAGACGCCGTCGACAACACGCCCATCTCGCCCGTCCGCAGCAACGAGCGCAGGAACAGCTTGGAGAAGCACCTGCAGCACCGCCCGGAAGCGCAGGACCTCAAGAACAGGCACATTTTGCTCGATACGACTACTGCACCGTGTGTTCCTCTTTACTCCACTAGTACATCTGCCTGCTAATAATGACACAGCGCCCTCCAAGCCAAAGCCCTCGAACTCGAGCGCCAACGCGCAACAGACAATCTCAAAAAGGGCCTCAACCAGCGCCCAGCCCGCGACGATCTCATCCAGCGTAACATCCTCCCGGACTCCAAGGCCGCGCCCGCACTGCAAAATCACCAGAAAGAGCTCGACTTGCATATGCGGGCGGATAGTTTGGAGAAGGGACTGAAGAGTAGACCGGATCCTGAGGAGCTGGTGAAGCAGGGGATTCTGCAGGGGGATGAGAATCCGCTGAAGGAGAACTAGGTGTGGCAGGGGGATGGGAGTATGGTGGGGGGAGATGATACGCATGACTTGCGATTGATATGGCGTTCTGGGGTAGGCGATACGTTATGGGATATAGTCTTCCACCACTGACTTGCTGAATGATTAAACAATTGTGGCAACAGACGGTTCACAGTCAGCACTGCTTCAACATGGTCACTGCAACAAGGTCTTAGTGGTTCACTACTTCACGACTAGCAAGGCCACAGCGGTCAATTCATGAGTCACATCACGAGCTAACGCAGCGGAACAGGACAAATCAATGCAAACGATGGTGCGAAACGCAGAACTTCATTGAGTATTATCGTCGACGAACTGCAGCAACACGCTCATTATGTCATATGACGAGCCACGAGCCTCAGGCGGTATATCCAAAATTGCAGACCGGCTTAGTGAGACACTTCCTTGCGCTCCTCTCGCATTCCAGTCTTGCCGTCCATGTCGAGCTCAGTGGTGGTGGTGTGTGCGTGGTTCTCGCGGTCCGCCTCCATGTTCTTGACGAGCTCAGTGATACCGAAAAGGTCGTCCATACGCTCGAGAGACATTCCCTTGGTCTCCGGTACGAGGAACCACACGAAGATGAACATGGAGAAGCAGAAAGTTCCGTAGATGAGGAAGGTACTAGGACAAGTCAGCATTCGTCCGGACACGGTGAAGATGAGAACAAGACTTACCCGTAGCCACCCTTGCCAACAGTAGCCATCATGTTCGGCGTAGCACGCGCAACAACAAAGTTGAACAGCCACTGCGTGGCAGCCGCAATAGCGACATTGAGCGAACGCAGACGAGCAGCCGGGATCTCAGATACGTAGATCCAGCACACCGGGCCCCATCCAAACTGGAAAAACAGCGCGAAGAGGAACACACAGACGAGCGCAAAGTACCCAGCCGCAGGCACAGGCGCGCCCTTGACAGGCGGGTCGATGCGCATGTACAGGCCAATGTAGTACATGGCAAGACCCTGGGCGATGGAAGTCCAGAGGAGCGAGCGACGGCGGCCAAGCGAGTCGGCAGCGAAGATGAGGAAGCAGAGACAGCCGACCATCTTGACAATACCATAGATTCCAGTAGCGAAGAGCTTGACTTCGTTGCCCTCGAGGCCGAGGGCCCTGAAGATCTGAGGCGCGTAGTAGTTGATTGCATTCGTTCCGGTCATCTGCTGGCAGATCATGAGGCCGATGGAGATGAGGGCGCGCTTGCGGTTACCGGGGATGGTGAACATTTCCTTGAGGAGGTCCTTGACGCCGGCGCCGGCAATGAGCATGCGCTCGTGCTCAAGCTGGTCGGCGATATCCTTGATCTCGCTCTGCACGTACTCGTGCGTAACGGGCAGGTTGCGGACGCGAGCAAGCACCGAGTTGGCTTCTTCCCAGCGGTCTTGCTTGGCTAGGAAACGGGGGGACTCCTTGTTGAGGGCCATGCAGCCGACGAGGAGCACGGCGGGAAGAGCTTGGAGAGCGAGTGGGACAATGTAGACGGTTGCGCTGCCGGAGAGGTGGAGGAGTGATCCGTAGTTTACCCAAAATGCGAGAGCGGTTCCGGTTGCGATGAAGAGTTGGTAGAGACCGGTGAGGCCACCACGAATGGCACGGGGTGCGTTCTCGGAGATGTAGAGAGGCACGACCATGGAAGCAGCACCGACGCCGAGACCGGCGATGAGACGTCCAATGTACATCACCTCGATGTGACCCAGAGCGCAGGCCTGCATGATGCAGCCAATGATGGTTACAAGACCTGCGACTTGCAGAGCCATCTTTCGTCCGTACTTGTCAGCGAACCAGGAGGCAATGAAGCAACCGATGAAACATCCTCCTTGTAGGGTCGAAGCGATGTTGGCGTTGAGGTCAGCTTTGGCGGTCGGGGACAGGCCTTTGAGCCCATATTTGCTGAGGCAGATATTAGTTTCGTTCCTTCAGGCAGCTGAGAAGTAGACTTACGCCTGGAACTCTGGGAGCTCGAGCACACCACCGATTGTGCCGATATCGAAACCGAACAACATGCCTCCGAAGCAGGCGGATCCTGCCATGGCAAATGCACGCCATCCGTAAATTTCCTCGGGATCGATTTTCACTGCATCGTTCTTGACGATCATGCGAATGATCTTCGCGCCGGTGGAAGACACCATGGTGAATAATCGAGTGAGTAGAGTTTCTTCAAGATCTTGATTGGCTGTTAGTCTATCGTGGTCTCATGCTATGCAACGTCCATACCATACTTACTAAGTCGTCAAGAGCCCAAGTTCAGAACCACAAGCCCGGTTCTGAAGATTGCGATGAAAAGGCGTGTCTGCAATTGACCCCGGACTTTCGCAATGAGGAGGAAAGTACTCCACAGGATAATTGACACTGAACCCCAGCAGTGGAACCAGACGGTAGATATATAGCATGCACGGAACACTGGCCCAAGCGTATCCTAATCTCTAGCTCGCTGTCAAGACGGGGTAACAGCACCGCGGCCTTTGCCCCAGCGGCGGCGGTTCTACCCCAGACGACTTCTCCATACTGATGCCGCTCATGCTCCATGCCCAGATCTCAGCGAGTCTGATCATCCGAATAGCGTGCTGGTCGTGATCCGTCGAATGGGAGTGCGCCGAGCATGTGCGCCTCTTTTCCCGAGACGGTGATTGTCTTGGCTCGGCGGGATAGGTGAGCGTGGAGTGGTGGAATCGTGAGAATGCGTCTTGGTATGCCAAGCGTGCTCACTTCTTCCGTCCAGTCAACGCACCTCGTGGCGCTGCCATCTATCTTCCGGGGACTCCCCACCATGTCTACTTTCGGCGCTGGGGGGAAACGGCACGCTATTCTCTGTTGGGCTTGATGTAGTGCTTCCCCCGCCAGTATGTAGCGCTACGGTTGATGTGGATGTTTATCCGTCAATCAAAGATTGAGCAGAGGTTGGTGCGATGGATGCCCCACGTTGGTCGATGGAACTTTATCTCTAATTAGTGCAGCGTCTGTTCAACGTCGATTCACGGAAGCAATCGGTTATCTCTTCAGGCAGAAGACCGTTGCAGAGGATTTAGAGAAGACCCCAAAAAGCTGTGCGAGGATGTCGTGCTGAAGTACGTGTTCTCATTACGGAGCAATAACGACCGAACCTTCCACACTACTCTTAGAAGAAACCTTCTGCGCAGCATAGCGCAATTGCGAGTAGTCAAGCAGTTCTTGTTATCCACGTGTCTCATCCTGCGAGGAACCACCACTATTCGACGGGGGTCGCAACACAAGCTTTCCTTTGACCACGCCGCTCGTATCAAGATTGGCCAGACTACCTAACTCAATCCTTGGACATCTCGGCATCGGCAACTGTTTACACGAGAGCGAGCACAAACCGAGACCAGAAGTTCCAGTCGACCGGGCCAAATCCACGTCAGCCTCAATATTGGCGCACCTAACGTGTTTTCGCTACAATCCCATCACAAACACGCTAAGCAAGATAATCCCACCGCGGCCGGCTCCACTGGATCTAGAATCATTCTGACAACACTTGGATTGTATCTCGAGGTATCTCATCAGCATGACTTCCGCCACAGCGAACGCCAATCGCGCCTTTCCGCTCCATCCTTTCTCCACGAATCCGCTCAAGACGCGCGACGATGTAGTAAACGCCGTGTCGTCACTACTCGATCCGCTCATTCCGGGCTTTTCCCCGCAGAATGCTCTGGTCAAGGTAGGAAGCACAGGGACGCGGTTCGATGAGACTGCGGCACAGGTCGAAGGATTTGCACGCCCGCTATGGGGTCTTGCGCCGCTGCTTGCTGGTGGAAGCAAGACGGAGAGCACGCAGAACTTTGTGCAGGGTCTGATTAATGGAACTGATCCTGAGAATGAAGAGTTTTGGGGATATATGGAGGATACTGATCAGCGCATGGTTGAGGCGTGTCCGATTGGTTTTACGCTTGCGGTTGCGAGTAAAGACTTTTGGGACCCTTTGACTGATAAGCAGAAGAAGAATGTGGAGGCTTGGCTGGGAAGCATGAATAACAAGGAGATGCCAAATACGAACTGGTACGATCTTCTCCTCCTTTATCTTGACGAACTTACGTGAAGCTTGATATTGAGACATATACAGGTTATGGTTCCGTGTCTTCGCGAATCTCGGATTAGAACGAAATGGCGCGAACTGGTCAAAGGAGCGCCTTGAAGCAGATATCAAACACCTCGACACGTTCTACCGCGGCGACGGATGGTCGAACGACGGACCTGACCACTACCGCCAAATGGACTACTACTCAGGCTCTTTCGCAATCCAGTACTTGCAACTCCTCTATTCGAAGCTTGCAGCAGATATCGACCCCACAAACGCCGAAGAGTACAAGCAACGCGCGAAAGCTTACGCCCTTGACTTCGTCCACTACTTCGACCCTGAGGGTCGAGCCATTACATTCGGCCGCTCACTAACCTACCGCTGGGCGATGGCAGCCTTCTGGGGCGCCGTGGCATTCGCAGATGTCGAGCTGCCTGAGCCCCTATCATGGGGCGTCGTCAAGGGGATCTGGCTGCGCAACTTGCGCTGGTGGTCGACACAGCACGACATTTTCCAGTCCAATGGCATGCTCACAGTCGGCTATTCTTACCCCAACACATACCTCGCCGAGAACTACAACTCGCCAGGTTCGCCGTACTGGAGCATGCTGGCCTTTGCGTGCGTCGCCATGCCCGAAAGCCATCCGTTTTGGAGCGCGCCGGAAGAACCACATCCATTCGCTGATCAGCGTGTCGTCAAGGCACTGCCGCATCCACGCCACATCATGGTCCGCAGTGGCGGTCACTCCTTCTTGCTCTCAAGCGGTCAGTCATGTCATTACGCCATCAAGAACTCCAACGCCAAGTACGGTAAATTCGCCTACAGCGCCGCATTCGCGTACTCCGTGTCAACAGGCTACCAAGAGCTGGAACAATTCGTGCCAGAGTCTTCACTCGCACTTTCGGAAGACGGTGGCGAGCTATGGAAGATGCGCCGTGCACACGATGGCGACTCGGAAATCGAGACGCATGACGGCGTGCCAGTCCTGGTCTCGAGCATGAAGCCATGGCACGATGTCGATGTGCTGACCTATTTGATCCCGCCAGCGGAAGACACGCCCAACTGGCATTTGCGCGTGCATCGTATTAGAACGAAGCGCGATCTCATGACCGCAGAAGGCGCATGGTCCGTCCACGGCTGCAGAGAATCCGACGGCAGGATCTTGACTGAATTACCTGAGTTCATTGGAGATGGCGAAGGCAGGAAGTCAGACTACTCAAGCGCGTTCGCAGCATCGAGGACAGGAGCCGTCGGTATCGCTGAGGTGTACCAAGGCGTTCGCAAGGGCAGTGTCATTCTGTCAGATGCGAATTCGAACTTGGTGGAATCGCGCAGTGTGTTACCGATGATCCACAAGGATGTCAAGGCTGGTGAGACGATGTGGCTGGTTACAGCTGTGTTTGCGATGCCGTCTAGTGTGGAGGGGTGGAAAGAGGGGTGGAAGGCTGGGTGGGAGAAGAGGCCTAAGGTGCCGAAGTGGGTGCAGGATAAGATTAGTGGGAGGTGGGATTAGATTTGTGGAGATGGAATGAGTGGATGAGGATGGAAAAGATGATGTTGTAGATAGATTTGGAAGATGCCATCTATTCAATCATGAGCTCAATACAGTGACCGCATTATCAAAAGCTGCTAAAGGCTAGTGCACACAAGCCCAAAGAAACATCCCAGACTCAATGCCAGTTCCCTTACTAACCTCTTCGTCCGCCCCACTCCTTCACCACACGCAATCCTCGGTACAAATCATTCACGACTTCGCATGAGTTGCATACTTCGTGCCCACAGCCACACGTCCTCATATTGTGGACTTGGATCCCTGTGCTTGGGCCTTGGTGCCGTGTGATGTATGCACGCGAATATCTGTCGGGTTGCTGGTTGCATTGGCAGCAGCCGAACCAGAAGTTGAACGTGCCATGGACAGCAATATTGGGTGTTGGATACTTGTAGATGTTGATGCCACGATCTGGAGACTAGCAGGATCTATCGGGCGAGTCTCTTCAGCTGTGATTTCTTCAGTGGTGTAATTCAGTCGATCGCCTCCATTATCGCTTCCGTGGGCGTCGTTCTTAATTTGAGCACATTGATACGTTGAAGTCTGGTCATATTCATCGGTATCAATCCTCGGTGGTGATAGCGATCCGCCAGTCTGAAGTTGTTGAGCCATGATAGAAGAGTAATGTCTGGTTAAGTTTCTTGATCCGTTGAAGATTTTTGATTGTACAAGGATGGCTAGATAGTTGGAGCATAGAGTTGCGTCTCATACTGAGGAGGAATATCTTTTGCGAACATTCAAGCCTACCGTGAAAGATTGTCGATGTGACGATATTCATTGCTCAGGAAGGCTGAAAGAGTGCTCAGGAAGGCTAGAGTGCTCATGAAGGCTCTCGCTACACCTTGAAGGCCGCATTTTCGTCACTGTTAGTTCAATTGAGACGCGGTTATTGTCAAGCGTTAAGGTTGGGGAGAATCACGTCGTATTAGGCTACGGGAGAGAGAGACCTATGTACTCAAGGGAGCACGTACTAGTCCTAATGGGGAACTGCGTGAGAGCAAAAATGCGGTGGAACCTGGGTCAAACAGTACCAGCCTGTGCGGGAGACTCCACGGCCGACAGTTATGAAGGTCGGAGCGTCAATGTGACGAAGCACATAGTGATCATGCGAAGAAAGGGCACACTAAGTTGAATATTTAAGCCTTTGAATTGAGCCTGGTGATGGTAGATGCTCAGTGCTGTTGGACATGTTCTTTGATCATTCTACAGCCCTATCGTTCGCTTCGAAAACGCAGACCATATGCCCTTCACGTTTTCCCTCACACGCCTTCTCGATAACCGCCCATCGCTCTCCCATTATCATTCAAAGTCATCATAGCTGACCCGACACTCCAAGCAAATCACATGCTCACACTCACACGCTGAAGCTCGCAGAGTGGAGCTTCTCCCGCCGCACCCGCAACACCCTCGCCTAGAACTTGGGCACCTTGACTTTCCTATCTCCACTCACGTCCTTTTTGGCATCGCCGACGCAGCTATCCTGCTTTCCAGGGCCCGACTTCCGACGGATGTCGCATGGGGCATAGCCCTTTCGTGTGATCTTGTTGATAGGAAGCAGTTCAGTCTGGTGGTGATCTCGATGAGGGTGGTTTGGCTCATAGATGTCGATGCGGTGGCTCTGTTGTCCCTTGGTGTTGTTGCGTTCGTATTGTTCACCATCAGTGTCGCTACATTTGTTCTGTTCACCATCAATGTCGCTGCGTTCGTTCGGTCCACCATCACCGTGCTGAGAGGCATCTCGCTCACCAGTTCTAATCTCATCAAAAGCGTTATCATGATCGTTTCCATCGGTTCTTGCTGCGGCCCTTCGCGTGCGTACCTCTCGTTCTCGTGCCGTATAGTTTCGAGGCTGAGACGCACTAATCGCCAAGCAGATGCCGGGATGGCTGGATATTTGAATACGTCCTCGGCTCTGAGAAGATCTAGCGAGAGTCAAAGTTGTGTTTCCAGTTAAAGATCCAGCCCGCAATTTATAGCAAGAAGAAACGCATCACGAGAATCTCGGAAGTTTGTAGAGAAAAGGTTCGAGCGTCAACGTGACCGACCGAATGATCTATCAAAGTCAGTGGAAGGTCCGAGAAGGGGTCTTTACTCAATCGTATCGGAACGAAAGCAACGAAAAGATGACTACTCGTGCAATCGACGACGAACCTTCCACCTGCTTCATTGGCTGGTAGCTTCTCGACCATGCCTAAAGTTTTGTTAAACGAAACATATTCGTAGATTAGCTTCTTGGTCCCTTCATGTTCGATATGCGAGTACATCCGCTGCTTGCGTTGCTGGTGCGCGGCTGTCTTCTCATGGGTGTAACGGTGGGTGTTCTTGCGTTAACGCATTCACTCAGAACGGCTACGATGATGCGCGGGGAAAGCTTGCACACTCAAAGACTGACATACACGTATGCAATGCATGCTCGGTCGACGGAGCGCAAAGCATAGGTGATGTTTGTGTGCAGCTTTTCCATCCCATGTATAACTCATGCGGCTCGCTGCGTACTTCTCAACACGCTAGCTCAACCTTCCTAATGGGGCCAAAACTGCTTTCCAGCCGTCGATTACAGTGAACAACAGTTGGACTGCCAAATCTTTTGCTTGGCGCCCACCAATTGCAGCTTTCTACACTTCAATTCCATCGCTTTGTATCTTTATCAACCATGACTATCGACTTTACACATACCATTTGTTAAACAGGATACATCAAATTCCACGTT
>Ga0265780_10008021_pt1 | contig 12874 bp, 13 predicted proteins | sample P1T30metagenome_FD_192432 | JGI IMG/M metagenome (GOLD analysis project Ga0265780, IMG submission 192432) | Plant litter microbial communities from East Loma Ridge, Irvine, California - P1 T30 | ecosystem: Environmental > Terrestrial > Plant litter > Unclassified | place: USA: California...
TCCCTCGTTGCGCCTATTCACTGGTAAAGTAGACCCGCGGGAAGCCGTCTTTCGAAGCGTACAAGGGATGAGTACAAAGGAGTGCAGTGCGATGAATGAACAAACCAGCCAGCAAACTATTTTCGACCTCGTAGCGAGTGTCGGGCAGACGCTCCAGCAGCACAGCCTGGTGCTGGCCACGGCCGAATCCTGCACCGGCGGCGGCGTGTCGCAGGCCATTACGGAAGTTGCCGGCTCGACCAACTGGTTCGACTGCGGTTTCGTGGTCTATTCGAACGCGTCCAAGACCGAATTGCTGGACGTGCCCGATGCGCTGATCGCGCAATTCGGTTCCGTCAGCGAAGAGGTCGCCGCCGCCATGGCGCAGGGCGCGCTCGGCAACAGCAACGCCAACGTGGCGCTGTCGACCACCGGCATTGCCGGCCCCACCGGCGCCGTGCCCGGCAAGCCGGTCGGCACCGTCTGCTTCGGCTGGGCCACGGCCGACGGCGTTCACACCGAGCGCCTGGTGTTGACCGGCGACCGCCAGTCGGTGCGCGAACAATCGGTGCGCCACGCGCTGCAAGGCCTGCTGCGTTTTGTTGCGTAGTTCCCTGTCCCTGGCTGCCGCGCTGGTGGTTGCGGCCGCAGTCACTGCGCCCGTGCACGCGGCCGCCTACACGGTCTATGCCGCCGGCGACATTGCCCGCTGCGCCCATCCCGATCCGCGCTGGTCGGGCGCCGCCGGCACCGCCGACCTGGTCGCGGCCGCACTGGCCACCGACCCCGATGCGGCCGTCCTGACCCTGGGCGACCATACCTATCCGAAGGGCGCGCCGGGCGAATTTGCATCCTGCTACGCGCCCACCTGGGGCCGCTTCAAGGAGCGGACCTGGCCGACGCCCGGCAACCATGAGTACTACACGCCCGATGCGGCGCCCTATTTCGCGTATTTCGGCGCCCGCGCCGGCACCGGCTACTACAGCGTCGAACTGGGCAGCTGGCACGTCATTTCACTCAACAGCCAGATCACGGGCGATGCCGCAGCCGCCCAGCTGGCGTGGCTGAAAGAAGACCTGGCGCGTCACCCGGCCCGCTGCACCCTCGCTTACTGGCACGTGCCGCTGTATAGTTCTGGTGGGCATCGTCCTGACCGGCGCATGCGCGCGGCGTGGCAACTGTTATATGACGCCGGCGCCGAGCTGGTGCTGTCCGGGCACGACCACGAATACGAACGCTTTGCGCCGCAGGACGCGCATGGCCGGGTCGACCTGGCGCGCGGCATGCGCCAGTTCGTCGTGGGCACCGGCGGCGCCTACGCCACGCCGTTCGTGTTTTTCCAGCCGAACAGCGAGGCGCGCGACAGCGGCAGCACCGGCGTGTTGCGCCTGCGCCTGGAAGACGATGGCTATGCCTGGACATTTTTGGCGGCATCGCACGACGGGCCGGAAGTGGGTGCGTGGCCGGATCACGGCACCGCCCGCTGTCATTCGTAAAACCTTACTGCAACTTCGGAGCAACGATGCACAACACGGTTCACTTCATCCTGCAGGGCAAAGGCGGCATCGGCAAGACGCTGGTCTCGACCATCCTGGCCCAGTGGATGGCAGGGCAGGACGAACTGCCGCTGCGCTGTTTCGACACCGACCAGGAAAACCCGACCTTTTCGCGCTACAAGGCCATGAACGTGCGCCATGTTCCGGTAATGACAGATACTCGCACCATCGATCCCAAGCGCTTCGATGCGCTGATGATCGACCTGCTCGAAGAAGAGGGAAATTGCGTCATCGACAATGGCGCGAACACGTTTTCGCCGCTGATGGCGTACCTGCTCGAGAACGACTGCTTCGACATGCTCAAGGATGCGGGGCGCAAGGTGTATATCCACGTGATCGTCGGCGGCGGCGACACGCTGCACGACACCGCCACCGGGTTCACCACCACCGCGAAAGCCACCAACGTGCCGCTCGTGCTGTGGGAAAACCAGCATTTTGGCCTGCTGCAATCGGCCAGCGGCAAGCAGTTCACCGATTCGCAGACTTATGCCGACCATGCGGCGCGCATCGCCGGCCGCGTGGTCCTGAGCCAGCGCAATGCCGACACGTTTGGCGCCGACATCAAGAAAATGAACATCGCCCGTTTGACGATGGAAGAAGTGCGCGCCAGCGACAAGTTCAATGTCATGGAAAAGCAGCGCATCAAGGTGGTGTTCCGCGACCTGTTCGAGCAGCTCGACAAGGTCAGCTGGTAAGCGCCATGGACCAGCAAAAACTCCGCAACCTGGTGTTCGAAAAAACCGGCGTGCGCATCGATGTCGATGACCCGGTGTTCGCCCTGGTGGCCCTGAACGAAGCGGTACTGGAAGAAGCCGTCGAGCGCCATATCGCGCTGCTGCACGAAGCGAGTGCGCAGATTACCGGGCTGCCGGCGCAGCCGCTGCCGCCGAAGGTGGTGGCAACAGGGGCGCCGCGCCAGCATCCGGCGCTGCTCGCCGGTGCCGCGGCCGTGCTGGGGGCGGTGCTGGTGCTGACCGGCCAGGCGCTGTTCTTCAAGCCCCCGCCGGCACCCAAGCCGGTCGTGATTCCGGCAGCGCTGTCGGCGGAACAGTCCAGCGCGCTGCGCGAGGCTGAAAAGTTGACGAAAGTGGTGGAAAAGCTGGACCGCAAGACCCGCACCGCCATCGCAGCCGAGATGGCGAAACCGTCACCGGCTGCGCCATAGCGGCCGCGAGGAGCGCAGCATGAACCGTTGGCCGATCCTGTTGTTTGCTGTTTTGTTCGGGATCGCCAGGGCCGACCCGCTGCCCGCCATCCCGTTCGAAAAAACCACGCTGCCGAATGGCCTGGAACTGATATTGGTCGAGGACCATCGGCTGCCCATCGTCGCCGTCAACCTCTGGTACCACGTCGGCCCGGCCAACGAAAAGCCCGGCCTGACCGGCTTTGCCCACCTGTTCGAGCACATGATGTTCGCCGGTTCGCGCCATTTGCCGCGCGGGGCGGCCGACAAATACCTCGAGGGCGCGGGCGCCACCGACAGCAACGGCAGCACCGACTACGACCGCACCAATTACTACGACACCGTTCCCAGCAACCAGCTCGAGCTGGCGCTGTGGGTGCACGCCGACCGCATGGGCTACCTGCTCGACGTGCTCGACCAGAAAGCGCTGGCCAACCAGCAGGACGTGGTGCGCAACGAACGCCGCGAGAGCGTCGAAAACCGGCCCTACGGCATCGTCGAAGAAGCGCTGAACCACCAGCTGTTCCCGAAAACCCATCCGTATTACGCGTCGGTGATCGGCGCGCATGCCGATATCCAGGGCGCAAAACTGGCCGATGTGCGGGAGTTTTTCACGCGCTACTACGGTCCCAATAACGCCAGCCTGGTCATTGCCGGCGATATCGACAAGGAAAAAGTCCGCGCCCTCGTGAACCGCTATTTCGGCAGCTTCAAGGCCGGCGCGCCGGTACCGAAGCCTGCCGTGGCCATGCCGCCCATCACGGCCGAGCGGCGCCTGGTGGTGAAGGACCGCGTGGCGCTGCCGCGCATTTTCATGGGCTGGCTGACGCCACCCGCCTACCAGCCGGGCGACGCCGAACTGGCGGTGGCCGCACAGATCCTGGCGGGCGGCAAATCGAGCCGGCTGTACAAGAAGCTGGTATACGAACGCCAGATCGCCCAGGAAACCAGCGCGGCGCAGAATGCCCACGCGCTGACGTCCTTTTTCACCATCGACGTGATGGCGCGCTCCGGCGTCGAGCCGGTCGAACTGGAAAGCGCCATCGACGCCGAACTGGCCGCCCTGCGCGCGGACGGCCCCAGCGTCAAGGAAGTCGAGCGCGCGCGCAATATCATCGAAACGGCCATGCTGACCGCCCTCGAAAAGCTCGGTGGCAACGGCCTGGCCAACCAGCTCAATGAATACAACCAGTTCACCGGCGACCCGGGCTTCCTGCAGCGCGACCTGGAGCGCCTGCGCCGTGTCACCCCCGCCGACGTGCAGCGCGTGGTGCGCGCCCAGCTGCAAAAGCGCGCGCGCGCTGTGGTCATCGGTATGCCGGGCACGCCGCCGCCGGAGCAAAAGGTCGTCGCCGCCAAAGTGTTGCCGCAAGCCAGCCACGGCACCCATCCGGACGAACCGTGGCGCAGCAAGGCGCCGGCGCCCAGCCCGCTGCCCGCCGTCACGCTGCCACTGGCCACATCGTTCACGCTACCCAACGGCCTGACGGTGATCCACCACGACAACCCGGCGCTGCCGCTCATTTCCGCCGAACTGGTGCTGCGCAGCGGCTCGGACGCCAATCCGCCCACCCGGCCCGGCCTGGCCGGTTTTACCGCACAGATGCTGGAACAGGGTACCGACACGCGCAGCGCCGCGCAGATTGCCGACGAGATCGCGCAGCTGGGCGCCTTTATCGGCAGCGCCAGCACGCCGGATGCATCGAGCGTGTCGCTGCTGGCGCTGAAAAGCGGTTTTGCCGAAGGGCTGGGCGTGCTGGCCGACGTGGTCACGCACCCGGCGTTTCCGGTGGCCGAAATCGAGCGCCAGCGCGCCGCGCGCCTGGGCGACCTGACACGACAGCGCGACGATGCGGCGGCCGTTGCCGCGGTGACGGGAGCCGCCGCGCTGTACGGCCCGCGCCACCCGTATGGCTACGGCCAGCTCGGCACCGAGCCGGCCCTGCGCGACACCACGCGCGACGACATCGCCACGTTCTGGCGCCGCCACTATGTCCCCGAAAACGCCGCGCTGGTGGTGGTGGGCGATATCCGCCTGGACGAACTCAAAACGCTGGCCGCCGCGCGGTTCGGCGCCTGGCCGCAGGCCGAGCACCTGCCGGCGATGCCGGGCACGCCGGTGCCGACGCCCGCGCGCGTGGTGCTGGTGGATAAACCCGGCGCCGGCCAGACCGCGCTGCGCATCACCTCGCTCGGTGCGCCGCGCAGCACCCCCGACTACGCCGCGCTGCAGGTGATGAACGGGGCGCTGGGCGGCCTGTTCACCAGCCGCATCAACAACATCGTGCGCGAAGAAAAGGGTTACAGCTACGGCATGTTTTCGCAATTCCGCTACGACCGCACGCCAGGCCCGTTCGTCATTGCCGGCAGCGTGCGCAGCGACGCCACCGGCCCGGCGGTGGCCGCGATCCTGGCCGAGGTGCGGCGCATGCAGGAGGCGCCCTTGTCGAAAGGGGAGCTGGACAACGCGCGCAATGCGCAGGTGCTGTCGCTGCCGGCCCAGTTCGACACCAACCAGGCCATCGGCGCCAGCCTGGCCGACAGTTTCCTGTTCGACCTGCCGCTCGACTATTACCAGGGCTTGCCAGCCCGCTTTGCCCAGGTCGATGCGGACCAGGTGCAGGCCGTGGCGCGCCGCTACCTGGCGCCCGAGCGGATGATTGTCGTGGCGGTTGGCGCGCGCGCCAGCGTCGCGCCGCAGCTGGCCAGGCTGAAGCTGGGAACGATGCAGGTGCGCGACACCGAGGGCCAGTTGCGATAGGCAATCACGCTTTGCTCTATGATGGATGCCCCCGCAGCAGCATTTATCGAAAGCACGTATGTCAGCACACGATCACAGCCACGACCACCACGATCATGGCCACGGCCATCATGGACACAGCCATGGCCACCACCACGCCCTGCCGGACAACCACGGCCGCGCGTTTGCGCTGGCCATCGGCATCAATACCCTGTTTGTCGCCATCGAGTTCGTCTACGGCTTCATCGCCAACTCGACCGCGCTGATGGCGGACGCGGGCCACAACCTGTCCGATGTGCTGGGACTGGCGCTGGCCTGGGGCGCCGCCATCCTGGCCAAGCGCGCGCCGAACAAGCACTACACCTACGGCTTGCGCGGCTCGTCGATCGTCGCCGCCCTGCTCAACGCCCTGCTGCTGATGCTGGCCTGCGGCGCGATTGCCTGGGAAGCGGTGCAACGTTTCTCCGCGCCGCCTCCGGTGGCCGGGATGACCGTGTCGGTGGTGGCCGCGATCGGCGTGGCGATCAACGTGTTCTCGGCCTGGTTGTTCATGGCGGGCAGCAAGGGCGACCTGAATATCCGCGCCGCCTACCAGCACATGGCGGCCGATGCGGCCACGTCGCTGGGCGTGGTGGTGTCGGGCGTCATCATCATGTACACGGGCTGGACGTGGCTCGATCCGGCCGTGAGCCTGGCGATCGTCATCATGATCGTGATCGGTACCTGGTCGCTGCTGCGCGAATCGGTGCAGCTGGTCCTGGCGGGCGTGCCGCCGAGCGTGGACAGCACCAAGGTCAGTGCCTTCCTCGCGCAGCAGGATGGCGTTTCGGAGGTGCACGACCTGCACATCTGGGCCATGAGCACCACGGAAACGGCGCTGACGGCGCACCTGGTAATGCCGGGCGGCTACCCCGGGGATGCGTGCATCGACGCGATCGGGGCCAGGCTGCGGGAGGATTTCAAGATCCAGCACTGCACGCTGCAGGTGGAAGAAGGGACGACGGAGCACGGGTGCGCGTTGCACGCGGTGCACTAAGACGCGTCTTCACTGTTCTTGGGTGCCATGGGTCCCCGCCTGCGCGGGGATGACAAGTGGAGAGCGTGCTCCAGCTACCCCGCCAGATTCGCGAACAGCGCCGTACTCAAATAACGCTCACCGAACGACGGAATGATCACCACGATCAGCTTCCCCGCATTCTCCGGCCGCTTTCCCACTTCGAGCGCGGCCCACAGCGCCGCCCCCGACGAGATCCCCACCAGCAAACCTTCCGACTTCGCCGCCGCCCGCGCCGACACGAACGCGTTCTCATTGCTCACGCAAACAATCTCGTCGTAAATGGCGGTATTCAGCACCTGCGGCACAAACCCGGCGCCGATGCCCTGCAGCGGATGCGCGCCCTTCACGCCTGTCGACAGGACCGGCGACGCTTCGGGCTCGACGGCAATAATCTGCACGCCAGGTTTGCGCGCCTTGAGTACTTCGCCCACGCCGGTAATCGTCCCGCCCGTGCCCACGCCGGCCACGACGATATCCACACCGCCATCGGTATCGCGCCAGATCTCCTCGGCGGTGGTGCGCCGGTGCACTTCGGGGTTCGCGGGATTATTGAACTGCTGCAGCATCAGGCAGTGCGGGTCGGCTTCGACCAGCTGCTCGGCCTGGCGGATCGCACCGATCATGCCTTCGCTGCCGGGTGTGAGCACCAGTTCGGCGCCGTAAGCGCGCAGCAGCATGCGCCGTTCCTGGCTCATGGTGTCGGGCATGACCAGCTTGCAGCGGTAGCCGCGCGCCGCACAGACCATCGCCAGCGCGATGCCCGTGTTGCCGCTGGTAGGTTCGACAATGACCGTCTCCGGGCCGATACGGCCGGCGGCTTCGGCCGCCTCGATCATGGCCAGCCCGATCCGGTCTTTGACGCTGTGGGCCGGGCTGTAGAACTCGAGCTTGGCGACCACGCGGGCCGCCACGCCCTGCGCCATCGTGCGCAAGCGCACCAGAGGCGTATTCCCGATCAACTCCGTGACATCGTTCGCAATATTCATGCCGATCTCCCGCGTTGGTGAAACGGTGGATTTACTTTACCTTCACTAATTCCACATCGAAAATCAGGTCGGCGTTCGGTGGAATGTCGCTGCCGGCGCCGCGTGCGCCATAACCCAGGCTGGCCGGGATGATCAGCGTGCGCTTGCCGCCCACTTTCATGCCCAGGATGCCCTGTTCCCAGCCCTTGATGACGCGGCCGGCGCCAAGTTGAAAGTCGAGCGGCGTGCGGCCGGCGTCGAGCGACGAATCGAATTTTTTACCGTGCTGCTTGGTCGCAAATGGCTTGAACAGCCAGCCGGTGTAGTTCATGTAGACGGTCTTGCCGATTTCCGCTTCCGCGCCGGTGCCGACAACCACGTCGACGATCTCGACTTTCGGCGCGGCCGGGGCAGCGGCGGACTGGTCCTGGGCAAAGGCGGCGGCGCCGGACATCAGCATGGCGGCAAACAGGATGCGACGAATCATGGGATGCTCTCTTCTTGAAAAGTGATCGCCTATGATAGCAAGCTGTCCGCGGCTTGCACAACTTCGGGCAGCGGCACGGCGCTTGCGGCTGGCGCCACCCGGGGCGCCACGCTGGCCGCCAGCTGGTTCAGCACGTGGCTGGCCGCCACCATGCCGAATGTCGCTGTCACCACCATGCTGGAACCGAAGCCCGCACAATTGAGGCCGGTCACACTGTGGCGATCATCGCCATCGATCGAGCACGATGCATCGTCTTCCGGGTAGCGCAAGGGCTCCATCGAGAACACGGCATCGATATGATATTTGGCCTTTTCGCCGCGGGGAAAACCGTAGTGCGAGCGCAGCAGCTTGCGGACTCTTTTCAGCAGCGGCTCCTGCTCGGTGCGGGCCAGGTCGCGCACTGCGATCCTGGTCGGGTCGACCTGGCCCCCGGCGCTGCCGATCATCACGAGCGGAATGGCGCGATCGCGGCAAAACGCCACCAGCGCAGCCTTGGCCTTGGCACCGTCGATGGCGTCGACGACATAATCGAAACCCTGGTTGCCGATCAGTTCGCCGAGGTTGTCCGGCTCGATGAAATCCTCCACCAGCGTGACCTTGCAGAACGGGTTGATGGCGTGGATGCGCGCGTTCAGCGCGTCGATCTTGGCCTGGCCGATGGTCGAGCTCAGGGCTTGAATCTGGCGGTTGATGTTCGATTCGGCCACGTTGTCGAGGTCGATCAGGGTCAGTTTGCCAATGGCTGTGCGCGCCAGCGCTTCGACGATCCAGGAACCGACGCCGCCCACGCCCACCACGCAAACGTGCGCCGCGCGGAAGCGTTCGAGGGCACTCTTTCCGTAGAGTCGCGCAACGCCGCCGAAACGGCGTTCAAAATCGATGTCGGCGAGACCTTCCTGGACGTCGGCGCTGTTCAAAAACGTGTCGATGGTATTCATCCCGGCATTTTATATCTTCGGAGCAAAGTGGGCACGGCACAGTCCCCTGTTCTAAAATGGCTGACATATTTCCTTGTCAAGAAAACCTGAACATGAACAGCCTGCTTCCCGATAGCGCTCCCGGCTTCGACCGCCCAATTGCCGTACTCAAACATTGCCACGATCGCATCCGCAAGCAGCTCGCGACGCTGGAGAAATTGCTGGCGCACCTGCCCACGGCAGGGGCCGACGAGCAGGCGCGCCAGGCCGCCGCCGCCGTGATCAAGTATTTCGACCAGGGCGCACCGCTGCACCACGCCGACGAAGAAGAAAACCTGATTCCCATGCTGCGCGCCGTGGCGCGGGATGGCGACGCCGAAACGCTGCAGGCGCTCGCGCCCGTGATCCTCGAGCAACACCATCAGATGGACGCCACCTGGCTGAGGCTGCGCGAGGAACTGGCGGCGATTGCGTCCGGCAGCGCCGCGATCCTGTCCACCACCGCCACGCAGCAATTTGTCCAGAGCTACACCGCCCACATGGAACGCGAAGAAAGCACGCTGGCGCCGATGGCGCTCAGGCTGTTCAGCCCGGAACAGATGGCGCAACTGGGCGATGCGATGCAGGCGCGCCGCAACGCCCATCCAAAGCCAGCTGCGCCCGCGGCGGCGGTTACGACGGGCAATGCGGTGGCGGACCTGCGCAAGGATTACGGCCAGGCAAGCCTCGACGAAGCCGACGTGCTGGATGATCCGATCGCCCAGTTCACGCGCTGGTTCGACGAAGCGCTGCGGGCCGAAGTGAACGAGCCGAATGCGATGAACGTTGCCACCGTCGATGCCGACGGCAAGCCCAGTTCGCGCATCGTCCTGATCAAACAGTTCGACGCGCGCGGCTTTACCTGGTTCACCAATTACGACAGCCGCAAGGGCATGGAGCTGACCGCCAACCCGCACGCGGCCATCCTGTTTTTCTGGAGCGAACTGGAGCGGCAAGTGCGCATCGAAGGCAGGGTCGAGCGCGTCGATCCGGCCGAGAGCGAAAGCTATTTCCACAGCCGTCCGTTGAAGAGCCGGCTGGCTGCACTTGCGTCCGAGCAAAGCGCGCCAATCGCGAGCCGCTCTGCGCTCGAACAAAACTACGACGCGGTGGCGCGCCAGTATGGAGAACAGCCGCCGCGTCCCGCGCACTGGGGCGGCTACCGCCTGGTGCCGGACTATATCGAATTCTGGCAAGGCCGGCGCTCCCGTTTCCATGACCGCATCGTCTACACGCGGCAGGCCGACGGAAGCTGGTCGCGGCACCGCTTGCAGCCATAGGCGGCGCCTGCCGCCCTGGTTTTTATCGGAGGTGGTCCATGTTCAATGAAATGAAATTGAGCGCCTGGCGTTCGGGCGTCAGCGGCAAACTCACGGTCCCGGTCCGCATCGAACTGTGGAACGGGCGCCAGATCGATTTATCCTCGGAAGCGCCCCGCGTCACCATTCGCCTGCCCACGCCGGCCGCGCTGCGTTACCTGCTGTCGCCGTCGGTGTACAGCCTCGGCCGCGCCTACGTCGAAGGCGCCATCGAAGTGCGCGGGCGCGCTGCCGACATGATCGACGTCGTCAATACCCTGGCCGCCACGCTGGCGCCGCGCAAGCGCCTCAGCCCGCTGCGGCGCATGGCGAAACACACGCGCCACAAGGACGCCGAAGCGATCCGCTACCACTACGATGTGTCCAACGATTTCTACGCCGCCTGGCTCGATCCGGGGATGGTGTACTCGTGCGCGTATTTCGAAAACGGCGACGAAGACCTGGCCACGGCGCAGGTCAAGAAGATCGACCACATCCTCAATAAAATTGGCCTGCAGCCGGGCCATACGCTGCTCGATATCGGCTGCGGCTGGGGGGCGCTGGCGATGCGCGCGGCGCAGCGTTTCGGGGTGCGCGTCGTCGGCGTCACGCTGTCCGAGAACCAGTACAAGCTGGCGCGCGAACGCGTCACCGCGGCCGGACTCGACCACCTGGTCGACATCCGCCTGCAGGATTACCGCGACGTGACCGGCACGTTCGACCGCATCACCAGTGTCGGCATGTTCGAGCACGTGGGCCTGCAGAACCTGAACGCGTATTTCAGCCACGTGCAGGGACTGCTCGCGCCGGGTGGCGTCGTCATGAACCACGGCATCACGACCAGCAATGTGAACAACGGCGCCACGCCATACGGCGGGGGCGACTTCATCGACGAATATGTGTTTCCCGATGGCGAACTGGGACACCTGTCGACCGTCATCAAATCGATGCAGGCGGGCGGGCTCGAAGTGCGCGACGTGGAAAACCTGCGCCGCCACTATGCCCGCACCTGCCTGCTATGGAACGAGAATTTTGAACGCAATGCCACATCGATTGCATTCATGACCGACCCGAAGCGCTTTCGCATCTGGCACGTCTACCTGGCCGGCTGCGCTTACGCGTTCCAGCACGACTGGATCAGCCTCTACCAGATCGTCTGCGGCAAGGCGGGGCAGTCGCCGGACACGATGGCCTGGTCGCGGCGTGCGATGTACGCAGGACCGCTCGCGAGCTGAAATCTTATTTCATTTTGTTCGCAAAAGTTTTACGGAATTTCATCACTTTTGGCGCGACGACGAAGGCGCAGTAACCCTGCAGCGGATGCTGGGAAAAATAATCCTGGTGATATTCCTCGGCCTTGTACCAGGTGGCGGACGGCAGCAGTTCGGTGACAATGGGGCCGTCCCAGACTGCCGCCATTTCCGCCATGACCTTGCGCGCGGTAGCCTCTTGCTCGGCGTTCTCGAAAAAAATCACCGAGCGGTACTGGGTGCCAACGTCGTTGCCCTGGCGGTTGGGCGTGGTCGGGTCATGGATCGTGAAAAACACTTCGAGGATGTCGCGGTAACTGGTCACGGCGGGGTCATACGTCAGGCGCACCACTTCTGCATGGCCGGTGCCGCCGTTGCACACCGCTTCGTAGCTCGGGTTGGTATCGTGGCCGCCCATGTAACCCGATTCGGATTGCATGATGCCGCGCATTTCCAGGTACACGGCTTCCAGGCACCAGAAACATCCGCCTCCAAGAATCGCGACCTCCGTGTTGACCTCATTCGTGCTCATTGCCTGCCTCTTCCGAGAATTCGATGATGATTCACTGTACCGCAAATGCCCGCGATTTGTCGGCGCGCAAGGCTGGCGCTGCCAGTGTGGGGCAAGGCAAGATGGCATAATGACTGAAAATTGAAAGCACGCATGCACACACGTTCTCCTCGCGCCGAAACCCGCCTTTTCGACGCTGCCCATTTCCGCCAGGCCCTGTCGCAGTTCGCCACCGGGGTCACTGTCATCACCACGCGCCTGGCCGACGGCACGTTTCGCGGCCTCACCGCCAGCTCCTTCAATTCGGTGTCGCTCGATCCGCCGCTGGTGCTGTGGAGCCTGGGAGAAGCGGCCAACAGCCTGCCCATTTTTACCGGCAACTCGCATTACGTGATCAATGTTTTGTCGGCAGGCCAGCAGGAACTGGCCACGCGATTTTCGCGCCGCAGCATTGCCAACCCCTTTGCCGACGTGCCATATGAACTGTCGCGTACCGGCCAGCCGATTCTCGCCGGCGTGTCCGCATGGTTCGAGTGCCACAACCGCAGCCGCTATCCCGAGGGTGACCACGTCATCTTCGTTGGGGAGGTCGAAGAATGCGCCGTCCACCCACAGGCGGCGCTGCTGTTTCATGGCGGCCAGTTTGGCAGCACCCAACAAAACAAATAAGCAAGGACGCCCACGATGACCCGACCCGCCGCACCCCATAAAGCGCCATTCCACTGGGACGACCCCTTGCTGCTGAACAACCAGCTAAGCGACGAGGAACGCATGGTGCGCGACGCCGCGGCAGCCTACTGCCAGGACAAGCTGCAGCCGCGCGTGTTAGAGGCGTTCCGGCATGAGCGCATGGACACGTCGATTTTCCGCGAGATGGGCGAGCTGGGTTTGT
>Ga0265780_10008022_pt1 | contig 12874 bp, 10 predicted proteins | sample P1T30metagenome_FD_192432 | JGI IMG/M metagenome (GOLD analysis project Ga0265780, IMG submission 192432) | Plant litter microbial communities from East Loma Ridge, Irvine, California - P1 T30 | ecosystem: Environmental > Terrestrial > Plant litter > Unclassified | place: USA: California...
TGTCTCGCGCCGGCACGGCCTCTATTGGGGACGGTCGGGGCTGGCGATGCTGTCGTTCGCGCTGACCGCCCTGTTCCTGCTGATCGGCTCGCAGGTCGACAACGCGCCGCTCGCGGTGATGACCTTGGCGCTGGGCGGGGGCGCGATCTATCTGTCGCAAAGCTCCTTCTGGTCGGTGACCGCCGACATCGCCGGGCCGCACACCGGGGTGGTGTCGGGGCTGATGAATGTCGGCTGCCAGATCGGCGGTGCGCTGACCGCCTCGCTGACCCCGTGGATCGCGGCGCGGTATGGCTGGGCGGCGGCGTTCGGTACCGGCGCGGGGGTGGTGATCCTCGGCATCGCCGCCTGGGCGATCGTCGATCCGCGGCGACTGATCGAGCCGGAGCAAACGCCCGCACCCGATCATGGCGCGGCGGTAGCGCAACAAGCCTGAAGGGAAGGGGAGAAAGCATGATCCACGATACCGGACGCCATTGGCGCGTCGTCGCGGGCGCGCTCGTCGCGCTGACGCTCACCGCACAGGCCCCGCGGCCCGCGCCGCCGGCGCCGGTCGAAATGTGGGTGCCCAAGAAGACGCCTTATGCCGCTTATGATGCGCCGAACCGGCCGTGGTGGAAGCTCGCCGATGTGCTGGCGCTGCACAAGGGCGCGACCGACTGGTCGCAGCCGATCGTCCGCAACCGCGACATCGTCGCCGACTGGCACCAGCAGGCACCCGGCAAGCGCACCGCCGAGGTCGCCTATGCCGACAATCGCACCGCGATCATCGTGTGGGGCGGTCAGCTGCGCGTCACGATTGCGGGGCACCCGCCGTTCGTGGCGGGCAAGGGGTTCGAGATCGACGTGCCGCTGCGCGTGCCGTTCACGCTCGAGACGATCGGCGACCAGCCCGCCTTGTGGTTCGAGATCCACGCCGCGACCGACCTGCCGCTCTATCCGCTCGGCAGCACGCCGGAGCGGCCACGCGACGTGACCGGCTTCCGCTACGAACGCCGGCTGGTCTCCGGCGGGGCGGGGGCACCGGACGCGACCAACCCGCTGTATGTCGATTACTATAAGGACGTGGTGCAGGGCGGCGCGCGCGCCACCGCCTTCGTCGCCGCGCAGCACCTCTTCGTCAACAACATCCGCGGCCGCGCGACGCCCACTCCGCCCGCGTCGAACCTCGGCCATTTCCACGTCGGCTATGATGAATTCTGGTTCGTCATGGAGGGCAATGTCGACCTGCAGATCGAGGGCGAGCCGCTGATCAAGGCCGCCGCGCCGGGTGACGTGTTGATCGCCAAACAGGGCCGCTGGCACCGCGCGAGCTTCGGCGGTCCCGAAGGACAGATGGGAACCCGGGTGGCGATCAACCCCTATCCGCTCGGGCTGCACGGCTACAGCACGCAATCGGGCGGACGCCAGTAGCCCGGCCGCTCGCGCCGGCCGTGGCGCGCCCGGCGCAGCAACCCGCGCTTACTGGCGCATGGCTTTGGGTGCGGGCTTCGCCAGCGCGCTGCGGATCGCAGCTTCGGCGACCGGCGCCATCACCGCATAGCCGGCCTTGTTCGGATGAACCCCGTCGGAGCTCCATGCCGCCTTGAACGCCTGCCCGTCGTGCAACGCGCTCCAGTAATCGGCGTAGACCGCGCCGGTGCGCGCCGCATAGTCCTTCATCCAGTCGTTGAGCGCGGCGATCTTCGCCGCGGGCGCGATCCCCGGCCGCCACGGGAAGTGATCGGCGGGCGGGATCGAGGCCAGGATGACGCGAATGCCGTGCGCACGCGCCAGCTCCGCCATCGACATCAGGTTCGCCCTGGTCTGTTCGGGAGTCATCGGGCCGGTGTTGCCCGCGATGTCGTTGGTGCCGGCCATGATCTGCACGACCCGCGGATGGAGGTCGATCACGTCCTGCCGGAAGCGCAGCAGCATCTGTGGCGTCGTCTGCCCGCTGATCCCGCGGCCTTGGCGTCCCGGCGTGAAGAAGTTGGGCATCATGTCGAACCAGCCCTGCGTGATCGAGTCGCCCATGAAGACGACCTCGACCGGCCCGGTCACCTTCGCATTGGCCTCCTGATAGCGCCTGAGCCAGGCGAAGTCGTTGTGCAACCGCTCCTCTGCGTCGGTCTGGCGAGCGGGGGCTTGCTGCGCGGGTGGCGCGGTCTGGGCGAGGGCCGCGGGGGAGAGCGAGATCAGGATCACGGCCAGCAACTGCTTCATGACGGGGGCTCCGCTTGTCGAACGTGGGAGGGACTGCCGGCCCTAACGCAACGGGACGCAGCGAAGGTCGGCAACCTCAATGATTTGATGGCCGAAAGCTAGCCGCAGCATCGGTCGCAATCCATCCGTCAATTGGTTGATCGGCGGAAGCGCGAAGGATCGGTCACGCGCCGGACCGACTTTCGCACGCCCGTCGGATATGGATCGTGACCTCAGCGCGCCGCGTGCCGGACGATCGCCTCGCATAGCTCATGCGTGGCGAGGATCGCGGCGGCATCGACGGCGCGGCGTTCGCGCGCGGCACGCAGGAAGTCGTCGCACATCGCTTCGAAACCACGTTGCTGCCCCACCGACACCCAGTCGCCGCGTCGAGACAGGCTTTTGGCCCCGCGCGTCTCGATGCGATCGGCCAGGTTCAGGACGCTGTGGCGTGCGCCTTCGCCGATCACGTCGAGACGCTCCTCGTCCAATCCGCTGTCACGATTCATGGTGCCAACCGCCGTGAAGCCGTCGCCCGCCAGCAGGAGCGTGACCGCGTGGAGCATCCCGTCCACGACATGCGTCTCGATCGTGCGGCGCCGCACCGGCGCGGGGGCGAGGAACAGCAACGTATCGACGACGTGGATGAAATCGTCGAAGACGACCCGCCGCGGCAGGTCGGGCTGGCGGTTCCGGTGCTTTTCCATCGTGATGAGGCTGGCGTCGGGGCGGCGCAGCGCGACATAGTCGGGCGCGAACCGCCGGTTGAAGCCGAGCTGGAGCGGCGTGGCGCGCTGCGCGGCCAGCGCGGTCAATGCTTCGACCTCGGCGAGATTGTCGGCGAGCGGCTTGTCAACGAACGTAGGAATGTCGCGTTCGAGAAGCTGCCTGACCAGCCCGGCATGGGCCGGGGTGGCCGCATGGACGAAGGCCGCGTCGAAGGTCGTGGCGGCAAGCGCCTCCGCGGCATCGGCGTGGCGATGCGCGATCCGGAACGTCCGCCCGACCTCTTCGAGCACGGTCCGGTTCCGCGTCGCCAGATGCACGTCGAGATCGGGCCGCCGCGACAGGACCGGAAGATAGGCCTTGCGGGCGATGTCGCCCAGCCCGATCAGAAGCACGCGCATGTTCATCTCCCCCGGCGAGCGACGGCGATAGCGCGCGCCTCGCCGGCCCGCCACCCGGATGGACGCCGCGTCGGAGGTTCGGCGGGCGCTGACCGATCACTGCCGGGCGCTGACCGTCAGGGGGATGCTGCGATCATCGCGGCGCGGCTGATCCCGCCATCCGCACCCGAATGCGTCCATTCTAGCGCCCTGGGCTTCTGCTTGTTGGCAAGAAGCCCTTCCGTGTTCGTTATCGAGATCGATGCGGCCATCCGGAAGAAAGGCGCGCAACGGCGCGATCGCCGATGAGCGGGGACGGTGCCGAACGCCTCCGGGCGCCGTCGGGCCACCCCGTTCCCATCTTGGATTGTGGCGTGCGGCCTCCCACCTCGCGAAGGGGCGCGCATCGTCGCTCGTCCGCGACAATTCATGAGGCTGCGATGATCCTGGCTTTGCTGATCTCGGCCGCTGCGCCGCTTCAATGCACCCCGGCCGACTTCCTTTGCAATCTGGGCCGATCGCCCACCTACAGCGAGCAGGAGCAGGGGCGACTTGCTGCCGAGCGCCAGCGGGCCGAGCGCGAGGTGATCGAGCGCCAGGCCGCCGCAACGCGCGCCGCGTCGAGCAGCCAGGCGGCGGCGGCACGCGCGTTGCCGAACACGGTCGATGCGCTGACCGCGGACGGCCGGTGCGATGCCGCTGCCGACGCCGCGCTCGTCGGGGGCGATGTCGGCATGGCGCAGCAGGTCAGGACATACTGCAAACGCTGACGCTGACCGCCCTTCTCGAAGCGGGGCGATGATCGAGCCAGCCGCTCTGGCGCGATGCTTCGCAATCTGTCAGCCGGGTTAGGAAATCGCCGGCGGCGGCCCACGCCGCCGCAGGGGCAGGGCGTCGCGATGCCTGCCCGAACGAGCATGTCAAAATGGCACCGGGCACGAGGACGATGCCGATTCCGGGCGGCAGCTTTCGATGCGCTGCCATTTGTCAGACCGCTATCCGGCAACGAAGCTTGTCGTGGTGATATGATGCAGCGTATGGATCGTCGCGCCGCGGTGCTGCCGCTCGCCCTCGTCTCGCGTCGCGGCGGTGAGCAGATAGCGGCCCTTCCCCGCGGCGGGCACCGCCACCTCACCGCGTCCATCGGTTCGCAGCTTGCGCGTCTCGCGCGTCGGCGTCACCAACGTCACCTCCGTATCCGCGAGCGGGCGACCCGCGCGGATCACCGCGAACCGCGCGGCCGATGGCGTGACGGGCACGATCTCGAACGGCAATACCGCTTTGGCTTCGCTACGTCCGGCGCGCGCATAATAGACGATCGCCTCGCGCTTCGTGGCGGGACCCCAGGGGGCGAACACATCGTCGTCCCATGCGCGGACATCGCCGACGGCTGCCGCCACCTCGATATGGTCGGCGCGACGCACCGTTCCGGCCCGCGCGGGCGACACCAGACGGGGCGCGCGCAGCTTGGCGAATTCAGGGTCGCCGCCGTCTGGGACCGGCTCCGCCGGCTCGCCCAGATAGATGCGCGCCGGCGCGGCGCCGTCACGTTCGATCCACACCTCGTGCGCGGCGGCCAGCGTCGAGGTGCCGAGCAGGGCGGCGGAGAGAAACAGCTTGAACAAATGCAGTCTCCTGAAAGGCATGGCCGAATGTCGCACGCGGCGTCGCGATGACGCAATATGATTGGCGCGGCCAACCCGCCGCCCTCGTCGTGAGCCGCGCCCTTGTCAGCGCCCGCGATCGCCCCCCGGATGATCGACCGGGCTTACGCTCGCAGGCCCGTCGCACAGCCACCCGGCGGCGGTGGTCGGCAGCTCGTTGATGCTGAGAATCCGCCGCCGCATCAATCCATTCGCATCGCGCCACGGCAACGTCTGCCGACCGGCGTGAACGGGATCATTGTCGGGGCGGCGCGTCTTTCGTGGCCGCGGGATCGCTGGCCTGTGCGCGGTTCATGTTCTCGACCTCCGCCTTCGTCTTAAAGTAGAGCAGTTCGACCTGGAACACGAGATCGGCGTTCGCCGGGATCGGCCCCGATGCGCGGGCGCCATAGCCCAACGCCGCCGGAATGCAGAAGCGTGCGACGCCGGTGCGCGCCATCGTCTGCAATCCCTGCGAGAAGCCCGGGATCACCGCGTCGACGGGCAGCGGCGACTGCATCCCCTGATCGAACACCGCGCCGGTTGCCGCGAGATAGCCGATATAGTTCACCAGCACGACATCGCCCGTACCCGGCCGGGCGCCGGTGCCGGCGCGCAGCGTCGTCGCGCCCAGCCCGGCCGCGGACGTCGTCGCACACACGCGCTGCCCGGCCGGCACCACCGGGTTCAGCGGCAGCGGGATGATCCGGTTGTCTGCCTTGACCGTCGCCGACGCGGCGACGGACGGCTTTTGCGAGGCAGCCGCCGCGATCGCCGGCAGCGGCGCAGCGAGCGAAGCCAGCAGCGCGGTGCGGATGAGGCGGGACGAAGCTTGCGAAAGGAGCGACATGGCCGCCGCTATAGGCAAGCGCGGTCGGTCGGCCAAGCCGTCCCAAATGATCCGTCGACGCCGGTGTCGCCTCGTCAGCTAGGGCGGTCCGGCAACCGGCGCCGGTCCGGCTTCGTCGACTTCCGTCCGTCACGCCACCTTCGCAACAAAGGTTCACAAATTTTTCCATTGCTCTCAATGGTAAGGCAAACTATCCAAAAACGAACATAAAGATGGACTCACCATCTGACGGAGGGGACGATGAAGCGCCTGTCTCATATGAACCTGCTGGCGGTTTCCGTCGGCGTCCTTGCCCTGTGTCATCCGCTGGACGCGGCGGCGCAGACGCCGCAGTCGATCGACGCGCCGACCGCGGCGACCGACCCGTCGATCGACCTGCCCGCGGACCCGACCGCCGCTGCCGCGCAGGACGCGGGTGCGGGCGAGGTGGTGGTGACGGGGAGCCGCATCGCGCGCTCCACCTTCCAGCAGCCGACCCCGATCACGACGATCACCGAGCAGCAACTGGAGCAGAAAGCCGCCACCAACGTCGTCGACCTGTTGCGCGACGTGCCCGCGCTACGCCCCAACCGCAACAACGGCAGCGGTCGCAATCTCGGTCTCGCGACGTTCAACATGCGCGCGCTCGGCTCGACGCGCACGCTGCTGCTGGTCGACGGACAGCGCGTGATGGACAGCAGCCCGATCGCCAACGGATTCGACATCAACATCCTGCCCGCGCCGTTGATCGCGCGGCTGGATATCGTCACCGCGGGCGCGTCGTCGGTCTATGGCTCCGACGCGATCACCGGCGTGGTCAATCTGATCCTCGCCGACAATGTCGAGGGCGGAAAGCTCGACGCGCAATATAACGTCTCGACCCACGGCGATCTCGGGCAGATTTCGGCGAGCGCGCTGTACGGTGGCAAGTTCGGCGGCGGCCGCGGGCGCTATTTGCTCGCCGGCTCCTACTTCAACCAGCCCGACATCATCTACCAGGGCGCGCGCGACTGGGGGCGCAACGGCGTCACCTTCATCCCCAATGCCGCCTATACGCCGACTAACGGCCAGTTCCGGCAGTTGATCGTGCCCAACGCGCGCTATTCGCAGATGACCGCCGGCGGCGTCATCACCTCGGCCGGGCCGTTGCGCAACATCCAGTTCGGCGCGAACGGCGCGCAGTCGCTCTTCCAGCAGGGCACCAACGTCGGCACCGTCTGGATGGAAGGCGGCGAGGGGTTGATGCCGCAGCCGACCTTCGCGCCCTTGCAGGTCGCCTCGCGCCAGATCAGCGGCTTCGGCCGGCTCAGCTACGATTTCACCGACGACGTGACCGGCCGCCTCGACGTGCTCGCCGCCAATACGCTGGCGCGCAGCACCGGCAATTACAACACCAACAACGGCGACATCACGATCCGTCGCGACAATGCCTTCCTGCCGACGAACATCCGCGATGCGATGATCGCCAACAATCTGACGACGATCCGCGTCGGCCGCTACAATCCGGAACAGGGCCGCAACGAGAACTCGACCGAGAACAGCTATTACCGGGTCAGCGGTGCGCTGACCGGCTCGCTGTCGGAGACGTGGAAGTGGGCGCTGGGCGGCAGCTACACCTATGCCCGCTCGCTGATCGAGGGACGCAACAACCGCAATCAGGGCAATTGGGCGCTGGCGCTCGATGCGGTGGTCGGCCCGAACGGTCAGCCGGTCTGCCGTTCGACGCTGACCAACCCGGGCAACGGCTGCGTCCCCGCCAATATTTTCGGGATCGGGGCCGTTACGCCCGAAGTGAACGCCTATGTGCTCGGCACCTCGCGACAGGATTCGCGATCGCAGAGCGGCATCGCCAATTTGAACGTGTCGGGGACGGTGTTCGATACTTGGGCCGGCCCGGTGAAGGTGGCGGTGGGCGGCGAATATCGCCGGGACTCGGTCGACAACCGCTCCGATCCGGTCTCGGACGTCAACGGCTGGCGGCAGGGGACGTTCGGTTCCTATTACGGCAAGCTGGAGGTCAAGGAAGCCTATGGCGAAGTGTCGATCCCGCTGGCGCGCGAGACCGGGTTCGCGCGCAGCCTCGACCTCGATCTCGCCGGGCGCGTCGTCGATTACAGCACCGTCGGGTCGACCGCGGTGTGGAAGGCCGGGCTGAACTACGCGATCAACGACGACATCCGCCTGCGCACCACCTATTCGCGCGACTTCCGTGCGCCGCGCATCAACGATCTGTTCGCGCAGGCCAATATCCGCATCGGCACCGTCACCGATTTTCTGACCAACCGCACCGCCAACGTGAACTTCCTGATCGGCGGCAACCCGAACCTCGGGCCGGAGACCGCCTATACCTTTACCGGCGGGATCGTGTTGCAGCCGTCCTTCATCCCGCGGCTGCAGCTCTCGGCGGACTTCTACGACATCGACCTGCGCGACGCGATCATTACGCCGGGGCAGCAGGAGGTGGTCGACCGCTGCGGCCGCGGCGACCAGATCTTCTGCGCGGGCGTGCTGCGCGACGAAACCGGCGCGATCACGCAGGTCAACGCCAACTCGTTCAACGCGCAGACGCTCAAGACCCGCGGCGTGGATTTCGAGGCGAGCTATGCCTTCCCGCTGTTCGCGGGCACCTTCACCACGCGCGCGCTGGCGACCTATGTCGACCGGCTGGTCTCCTCCACCGCCAACGGACAGGTCGACACCGCCGGGCAGTTGCAGGGCGGGTTCGCGACACCCAAGTGGCGCGGCTCCACGACGTTCCTGTATGATCAGGGGCCGCTCAACCTGCGGTTGCTGTTCAACTATATCGGCCCGGGCACCTTCGACAATGCGTTCGGTCCGCTCGACCTGAACCGCAACCATTATCCGGCGTATCTCTATACCGACATGTCGGTCACCTATGACGTCACCGATCGCTTCCAGATCTACGCGAAGGTCGAGAACCTGACCGACACCGATCCGCCGCTGCTCGCGGAATCGAGCATTACCGTCGCGCTCGCCACGCTGTCGCAATATCACGATCTGCGCGGTCGCGTGGTCGGCATCGGCGGGCGGATCCGCTTCTAGGCGGCAAGCATGACCCTTTTACTTCCGAGGTACAGCGCATGAAGATCGGCTTTGTCGGCACCGGGATCATGGGGCGGCCGATGGCCGGGCACCTGCAGGCGGCGGGGCATGAGCTGTTGCTGGTGCAACATCGCTCGCCGGTTGCGGAGGAGTTGCTGGCGGGCGGGGCGACCGTCTGCGCTTCGGCGGACGATCTCGCCGCCCAGGCGGAAATCGTGATCCTGATGCTTCCCGACACGCCCGACGTCGAGCGCGCGCTGTTCGGCGCGCAGGGCGTCGTCGCCGGGCTGCGTCCCGGCACCTGCGTCGTCGACATGAGCTCGATTGACCCGATTGCGACCCGTGACTTCGCCGCGCGGATCGCGGCGGCCGGCGGCGACTATGTCGATGCGCCGGTGTCGGGCGGCGAGGTCGGGGCGAAGGCGGCGTCGCTGACGATCATGTGCGGCGGCAGCGAAGCGGCATTCGCACGCGTCGCGCCGCTCTTCGCGGTGATGGGCAAGAACGTCACCCACGTCGGAGACGTCGGTGCCGGGCAGGTCGCGAAGGTCGCCAACCAGATCATCGTCGCGCTCAATATCGAGGCGGTCGCCGAGGCGCTGCTGTTCGCGTCCAAGGCCGGGGTCGATCCCGACAAGGTCCGCGCCGCGCTGATGGGCGGGTTCGCCGCGTCGCGCGTGCTGGAGGTGCATGGGCAGCGGATGATCGACCGCACCTTCGCGCCCGGCTTCCGCATCGCCCTGCACCAGAAGGACCTCAACCTCGCGCTGTCGAGCGCGCGCGCGCTGGGGCTTGCGCTGCCGAACACCGCCTCGGCGCAGCAATTGTTCAGCGCCTGTGTCGCGCGCGGCGGCGCGGACTGGGATCATTCGGCAATGGTGCAGGCGCTGGAGGCGCTGGCGGATCATGCGATCGCGAAGGTCGGGGCGTGACCGTCTCGCGGCGCCTCGCGCTCCAGACGTTGTCGCTGGCCGGGCTCGGCGTGGCGGGCGGCGCGCTGGCGCAGGGGCCGCGGACGGGTGGGGCGTTCGACCCCAAACACTGGTGGTTGCAGGATTATCGCATCGTCCAGACGAATCTGCGCGAGATCGACATTCGCGAGAACCCGCGCACGATCGCCCGCGCGATCCGCGATTTCGGCGGCAACGTCATCGTCTCGAACATCGGCGGGATCGTCGCTTTTTATCCGACGAAACTGCCCTACCAGCGGCGTAACCCATATATGGGCCGCGGCGACTTCGTGCGCGAGATGATCGCCGCCGCGCACGACGAGGGGCTCGCATACATCGGCCGCTTCGACCTCTCCAAGGCGATGCAGCCGGTCTATGACGCGCATCCCGACTGGTTCATGCAGAACCGCGACGGCACCCCGCGCGCGTTCGCGGGCACCTATCAGGCTTGTCCGAACGGCGGCTGGGCGCAGGACTATGGGCTGCGGCTGCTCAGCGAGGGGCTGACCCGCTACAAGCCCGACGGCATCTTCTTCAACATGACCGGCTATCCGCGCACCGATTACGCCAATGTCGACCACGGCATCTGCGTGTGCGGCAATTGCCGGCGCGTGTTCCGCGAGATGTACGGACGCGAGCTGCCCGCGAAAGAAGGCTATGGCGATCCCGCCTGGCCCGACTATCTCGCCTTTCAAGCGCGGACGTCAGAGGCGCTGCGCAAACGCATCTCCGATCATATCGCGACGCTCGCGCCCGGCGTGCCGATCGCGCAGCACGACAGCACCGAGCAGGTCGGCCGCGGCGAGGTGCAGCGCCGCGTCGATCGCACCGGCCCGGAATGGGCGTACCAGTCGGGCGAGCAATGCCGCGCCGCGTTGGCCCGCAGCCCCGGCACGCCGTGGTCGTCGACCTCCACCGCGCACATCGATTATCCATGGCGCCAGGTGACCGAGACAGCCGCCTATCACGAGAACCGCATGGCGCAGGCGATGGGGGTCGGCGCGAAGGTCGATCTGTACCTGATGGGCACGCTCGCCGACCAGAACGATCCGACCTACCTGCCGCCGGTGTCGCGGCTGTTCAAATGGCGCGCCGCGAACGAACGTGCCTATGCGGGGATGAGCGAGTCCGCGCGTGTCGGCCTCTATCAATCGGGCGCGTCGGTGCGGCTGGCCGGGATGACGCCCTATGCGGCGTGGCAGACCGCCGAGCTTCGCGGACTCTACAGCGCGCTGGTCGACGCGCGGATCCCGTTCCGCTTCGTCAGCGATGCCCGCGTCGCCGATGGCACCACCGACCTGAGCGCGGACTTTGACGTGATCGTCCTCCCCAATGCGATGATGTTGTCGGACGCGGAAGCGGCCGCGCTGGACCGCTTCGTCGAGCGCGGCGGGCTGGTGCTCGCGACCGCCATGCCCGGCGCCTTCGATGAGAAGGGGCAGCCGCGCGCGACGGTGCCGCTCGCCTGTTTCCCACTCGCCCGCTACACCCCGCCGCAGCCGGTCCACGGCTGGACGCTTGACCCCGCAATCAGCCCGCTCAAAGTGACCGGACGCGTCACGCTCGACGGCGTCTATGCCGGTGGCACCGCGCGCGCGGATGCCGAGACGCTGATGCGCTTCGCCCCCGATCAGCGTTATGGCCCGCCCGAGTTCAGCTACGCCATCCCCGGTGTCGCGGCGCGGCGCGACACCGGCGTGTCGCTGCGCACGCACGGGAAGGGGCGCGCGGCGCACCTCCCGTGGTTCGTCGGCTGGCAGTATCTCCGCGACGGCCTGCCGGTTCATCGCGAGCTGATCGAGCGGCTGATCGCACGCCACGCACCCGCGCCGCGCTTCGTTCTGGCGGGCGCCGGCCCGGTCGAGCTGATGGTAATGAGCCGCAACGACGGCGCGTCGTTGCTGACGATGGTGAACTACGCGGGGCAGCGGAACACGCATTATGCGCCACCGCCCGCGCTGCACGGCCTGCGGCTCGGGGTACGCGGCGCGGTGTCCGGCGCACGCGCGCTGGTCGGCGGGCAGGCGCTGGCGGGATTGGCCGCACCCGACGCTACCGGACTCACATGGCTCGACCTGCCGCCGGTCGGGGCGTTCGAGGCGGTGCTGCTGAACGGCTGACGTCGCCGCTTTCAGCGACGCACGGGCGGCGCTATATCTGGATCATGATTTCAGGCGCACTCCGATGAACGCACCCTCGATCCGGCCCGCCAAACTGGCCGATGCGATCGCCGAACATGTCCAGCAGATGATCCTGGAGGGCTCGCTGCGCCCCGGCGAGCGGCTGTTGTCCGAGCGCGAGCTGTCGGCGAAGCTCGACGTCTCGCGCCCGTCGCTGCGCGAGGCGCTCGACAAGCTGATCGCCGCCGGTTTCCTGACCACCAATGCGCAGGGCGTCGCGCACGTCAGCGACCAGATCGGCAAAAGCCTGCGCGATCCGCTGCTGCAATTGATGGACACGCCCGAGGCGCGGATCGACTGCCTCGAGCTGCGCGCCGAAATGGAAGCCGCCGCCGCCGCCTTCGCCGCCGAGCGCGCATCGTCGGTCGACCGCGAGGCGATCACGCGCTGCTTCCAGGCGATGACGGTCGCGCACGAGGCGCAGGACGTCGACGAGATCGCGCGCACCGACGCCGAATTCCACTTCGCCATCTACGAGGCGAGCCACAATCTCATGATGATGCACTTCATGCGCAGCATCGAGAGCATCCTGCGCTCGAACGTCTATCTCAACCGCAAGAACCTGTACGAGCATCGCCGCGAGAAGGATTCGCAGCTCCGCGAGCATCAGGCGATCTATGACGCGATCATCGCGGGCGACGTGGAGGGCGCGCGCGAGGCGGCGCGGCTGCACATGACCACCGCGATGCGGACGCAGCGCGAGATCTACGAGGCCGAGCGGCGGCTGGAGGCGAGCATTCGCCGGCTGGCGCGCGGTGACATCGTCGCGACGAAGAAGGCGCGCGCCGCCGATGTGTGACCTCGGGCGCTTACCTCACTCGTCGCCACGGACTTGAACCGGGACTCCGCGATTGGACAGTCTGTGGCAAGAAGCGGGAGTCGGGATCACGTCCGGGATGACGATCAGGGTGTGCTACGC
>Ga0265780_10008023_pt1 | contig 12873 bp, 7 predicted proteins | sample P1T30metagenome_FD_192432 | JGI IMG/M metagenome (GOLD analysis project Ga0265780, IMG submission 192432) | Plant litter microbial communities from East Loma Ridge, Irvine, California - P1 T30 | ecosystem: Environmental > Terrestrial > Plant litter > Unclassified | place: USA: California...
ACACGATGGTAGCGGCGGCCCAGAAGCCGGGCGGCCTCAAGAAAGTACTGGGCCCGTTCGACCTCGTCCTGATGGGCATCGGCGCCATCATCGGCACCGGGATCTTCGTGCTCACCGGCACCGGCGCCGTCACTGCGGGCCCGGCGCTGACCCTCTCCTTCATCGTCGCCGCGCTGGCGTGCGGCTTCGCCGCCCTGTGCTATGCCGAATTCGCCTCGAGCGTGCCGGTGGCCGGTTCCATCTACACCTACAGCTATTTCACCCTCGGCGAGATCGTGGCCTGGATGATCGGCTGGGACCTGTTGCTCGAATATGGCCTGGCGACGTCCACCGTCGCCGTCGGCTGGTCGGGCTACTTCCAGTCGCTGCTCAAGGGCATCGGCATCGTGCTGCCGGAAGCGCTGCGCGCGGCCCCCGGCGCCCAGCCTGGCGTAAACACCCTGTTCAACCTGCCGGCCTTCCTGATCATGCTGTTCCTGACCTGGATCCTGTCGATGGGCGTGCGTGAATCGGCGCGCATCAACAACATCATGGTGGTCATCAAGACCGGCGTCGTGATCCTGTTCATCGTGGTCGGCGTCAACTACGTCAAGCCGGAAAACTGGACCCCGTTCATGCCCTTCGGCTTCGGCAGCGTGATGAGCGCCGCCGCGCTGGTATTCTTCGCCTTCATCGGCTTCGACGCCGTCACCTCGGCCGCCGAGGAAGTCAAGAACCCGGCCAAGGATCTGCCGATCGGCATCATCGGTTCGCTGGCGGTCTGCACGGTGCTGTACGTGATCGTGGCCGGCATCATGACCGGCATCGTGCCGTTCCCGAACTTCAAGGGCGTCGATCACCCGGTCTCGCTGGCCCTGCAGTACGCCGGCCAGGACTGGGTCGCCGGCTTCGTCGACCTCGCCGCCATCCTCGGCATGAGCACCGTGATGCTGGTGATGGCCTACGGCCAGACCCGCATCCTGTTCGCCATGTCGCGCGACGGCCTGCTGCCAGCCAAGCTGTCGGAAGTCCACCCGAAATACGGCACCCCGTACTTCGCCACCTGGATGGTCGGCATCGTGTTCGGCCTGATCGCCGCCGTGGTGCCGTTGAACGTGCTGGCCGAACTGGTCAACATCGGCACTCTGGCTGCGTTCTCGCTGGTCTCGGTCGCCGTCATCATCCTGCGTAAAAAACGTCCGGACCTGCACCGCGCCTTCCGTTGCCCGGGCGTGCCGGTGATCCCGGCGCTGGCCGTGGTCTTCTGCCTGGCCTTGATGTCCTTCCTGAGCTGGCACACCTGGGTCGCCTTCGCCATCTGGCTGGCGATCGGCCTGGTGGTCTACTTCATGTACGCCCGCCAGCGTTCGCTGCTGAACAAGCCGCAAGCGTAAGCTCGCGCGCTGCCTGACCCGGACGCCCGCCCTTGCAAAAGAGGGCGGGCGTTCTCGTTTGGGGCCGCCGTGGTAAGCTCGGGTTCCCACCATTGCGGAGAATTTTCATGAGCGCCATCGTGCTCGGCAAGGGCGACGCCCTGCTCATCGTCGACCTGCAGAACGACTTCCTGCCCGGCGGCAGCCTGGGCGTGCCGCAAGGCGACCGCGTCATCGATCCGATCAACGCGCTGATTGCGCTGTACGCCGAACGCGGCCTGCCGGTCTATGCTTCGCGCGACTGGCACCCCGATAACCATTGTTCCTTCGCCGCCCAGGGCGGCCCGTGGCCGCCGCACTGTGTCGCCGAAACCGACGGCGCTGCCTTCTCGGACGCCTTGACACTGCCGGCAAACGTCATTGTCGTCTCGAAAGCGGTAACGACGGATGAAGATGCCTATTCCGCCTTCAACGGCACCGGCCTGGCGCGCGCCATGCTGGCCGACGGCATCAACCGCGTGACGATCTGCGGCCTGGCGACCGACTACTGCGTGCTGAACACGGTCCTCGACGGCATCGAGGCCGGCTTCGAAGTTTTGCTGGCACTCGAAGCCACGCGCGCGGTCGAGGTGACGGCGGGCGACGGCGACCGCGCGATCGCGCGCATGCTCACGCGCGGCGCGGTGCCGGTGCGCCTGTCCGGCGGCGGCCTGGTGGGCGACCTCTCCTTGGGCGCCTTGCCCTAAGCTGGCCTTGCTGCGCGCTATGCGCGGCAACGCACGGTGGCGCCGTCCCCGGCTCTTTAGGCTGTCCCTTCCATGCACAGCGAAGGAGGCACCAGGATGGCGACCGTCGGCGATTTTCTACTCGAACGTCTGCACCAGTGGGGTGTGCGGCGCATCTTCGGCTATCCCGGCGACGGGATCAACGGCATCATGGCCGCGCTCGGACGGCGCGAGGGCAGTGACGATGCGCTCGAATTCATCCAGACCCGGCACGAAGAGATGGCGGCCTTCATGGCCTGCGGCCACGCCAAGTTCACCGGTGAAGTCGGGGTCTGCCTGGCCACCTCGGGCCCCGGTGCGGTCCACCTGCTGAACGGCCTGTACGACGCCAAGCTCGACCACCAGCCGGTGGTCGCGATCGTCGGCCAGCAAAAGCGCAGCGCGCTCGGCGCCAACTACCAGCAAGAGATCGACCTGGTGGCGCTGTTCAAGGACGTGGCCGGTGAGTACGTGCAGATGGCGACCAGCGCCGAACAGGTACGGCACCTGATTGACCGCGCCGTGCGCATCGCGGTCAGCGAACGCTGCGTCACCTGCATCATCCTGCCGAACGACCTGCAGGAAGAAGACGCGGTGCCGATGCCGCCGCGCGAACACGGCAACACCTTTTCCGGCTTCGGCGCGCCGAAGAGCGCTCCCGTGCCGCCCGAGGATGCGCTGCGCGACGCGGCGGCCATTCTGAACGCCGGCCGCAAGGTGGCGATCCTGGCCGGCGCCGGCGCGCACGGCGCCGAGGACGAGCTGATCGAGGTGGCCGAGCTGCTCGGCGCCGGCGTGGCCAAGGCCCTGCTGGGCAAGGCGGTGCTGCCGGACGACCTGCCGTTTGTCACTGGTTCGATCGGCATCATCGGCACCCGCGCCAGCAACGAGATGATGCAGGAGTGCGATACCTTGCTGATGGTCGGCTCGAGCTTCCCCTACGCCGAATTCCTGCCGCCGGAAGGGCAGGCGCGCGCGGTGCAAGTCGACATCGACGGACGCATGCTGAGCCTGCGCTATCCGATGGAGGTCAGCCTGCTCGGCGACGCGAAAGCGACCCTGCGCGCGCTGATCCCGCATCTCGCGCGCAAGGACGAACTTGGCTGGCGCGAACGGATCGAAGGCAAGGTGGCGGACTCCTGGCGCGAGCTCGACGAGAAGGCGATGGAGCCGGCCAAACCGGTCAACCCGCAGCGTGTATTTACCGAGCTGTCGCCGCGCCTGCCCGATGAGGTGATCCTGACTGCCGATTCAGGCTCGGCCGCGGCCTGGTACGCGCTCGACCTGCGCATCCGGCGCGGCATGCTGGCTTCGCTGTCGGGCGGCCTCGCGACCATGGGCTGCGCCGTGCCCTACGCGCTGGCGGCAAAACTGGCGCATCCGGACCGCCCTGTGATCGCGCTGGCCGGCGACGGCGCCATGCAGATGAACGGCATCAATGGCCTGATGTCGATCGCCTGGCACCGTGCGCGCTGGCGCAACCCGACCTTCATCGTGCTGGTGCTGAACAACCGCGATCTCAACTTCGTCACCTGGGAACAGCGCGGCAATCAGGGCGAGCCGAAGTACGAACCGTCGCAGGAATTGCCGGACTTCTCGTACGCGCAGTATGCGCAGATGCTCGGGCTCGCGGGCGAACGGGTGGACGATCCCGAACAGCTGGGCGCCGCGTGGGAAAGGGCGCTCTCGGCAAGCGGTCCATTCGTACTCGAGGTGATGGTCGATGCGAATATTCCGCCGCTGCCGCCGCACACGGTGGAAAAGCAAAAGGAGCAGGTCGAGGAGGCGATCGGCAAGGGCGATGCGGAGGCCGAGGACGTGCGCCGTGGTGTCGCATCACAGTCGCCATCTTGACGTCGAACTAAGAAATCGGCTGTCCCGCCTTTGTTACTTTGTAATCCCTTTCTTACACACTCTCAGCGCGGGAGCCGATTCTCGTTCAATAGCTCAGTCGGGATAATGTTGCTTATCGTCCTAGCAGACCAACAAGACCCACGAGACCATGAATTCGATGCTGTTAGCAGACGCCGGCGCGGTTACCGCCGCCCAGCATGTCAATGCCGCCAACGACGCCGCGCACGAGCGCGCCAAGCGCCTGTATTTCTCCCTCTACGATGACCCGCGCGCCGAGCCCGAAGCCGCGCGCGCCTACGTTGCCGACCAGATCGCGGCCGTGCAGGCAATGCCCGCCGACCTGCCGTCGAATCTCGCCGATCTGCCGGCCTGGGTCGAGGAACGTACCGACGCCGTCGGCCAGCAGTACCGCGAGTACCTGGCCGCGCGCAAGAACGGCGCGCCGCGCCGCTATTTTTCGTGCCGCGCGCATGCGCTCTATTTCATCAAGACGGTGGCTCCGACCAAGCTGGTCGACGGCGCCTGGCTCTACGGCCTGCTCAGGCACTGGGACAACCCGGCCTACCATGAGCTGATCAAGACCTACATCGAGGAACTGGGCGAGGGCGCGCCGAGCAAGAACCACGTCACGATCTACAAGAAGCTGCTGGCCACCCACGGCTGCGAAGGCTGGGAAAGCCTGGGCGAGACCCACTTCGTGCAGGGCGCGCTGCAGCTGGCGCTGGGCCACCATGCCGACCTTTTCCTGCCCGAAGTCATCGGCTACAACCTGGGCTACGAGCAGCTGCCGCTGCACCTGCTCATCACTTCGTATGAGCTGAACGAGTTCGGCATCGACCCTTATTACTTCACCCTGCACGTCACGGTGGACAACGCCGCCAGCGGCCATGCCCAGAAGGCGGTGCAGGCGCTGGTCAACCTGATGCCGCGCGTCGGCGACCGCGACGCGTTCTACAAGCGCGTGCTGGACGGCTATCGCCTGAACGAGCTGGGCGCCAGCACCAATTCAGTCATCGCCGAGTTCGACCTGCAGAGCGAGCTGGTGGACATCCTGGCCGCCAAGAGCGGCGTCGGCAAGAACATGCACTCGGATTACTGCCGCGTGGCGGGCCGCTCGGTCAACGACTGGCTGACCGATCCGGCGCGCATCCCGGACTTCCTGGCGGCGCTGGAAAAGGCAGGCTGGATCCAGCGCGGCGAAGACGTGGAACACAGCCGCTTCTGGCGCCTGGTCCACGGCGACAAGGCCGAAATGTTCGGCGTCTTCAGCGCCTACGAACTGCAGGTGCTGCGCGACTGGATCACGGCCAAACCCGACGGCAGCCGCCTTGAGGGCACCCGCACCATGACCTGGCGCGCACGCCAGCGCACCCTCGACAACCTGGGCCAGCACGCCGACCGCAGCGCCGACTTCCCTGAGCGCGGCCTGATTCGCCGACATCCGCGCATCGAGGCGCAGGACAACGAACTGCGCCTGCTGGAAGAGCAGGTGGCGGGCGCCGGCAGCAAACAGGAAGCGATGGAACTGCTGGGCGGCCTGATGTCGCCCGAGATTCACCACACGGCGGTCGGCCTGATGGCAACCCGCATGTACACGCGGCTGTTCGACGCCTGACCAGACGCAGGCAGCAAAGCTTTTTTCGCGTCCCTCGCTTAGACGAGGGACGCGTTCACTATTACGACAAGGATCTATTCGTGCAAATCCTGGAACAACGCTTCCTGCGCGGACCGAACGTCCACGCCGACTCGCCCTGCCTGCTCAGCGTCGTCGACCTGCAAGAGCTGTACGGTCTCTCGTCGAAAGACATCCCCGGCTTCAATGATGCGCTCATGGCGGCGCTGCCGTCCCTGCACGGACAGCTGCTCCCCGACGGCAAACGTGGCGGCTTCGCCCAGCGCCTGCGCGAAGGCACCTATCTCGGCCGCGTGATCGAGCAAGTCACGCTCGACCTGCAGACCCAGGCCGGCGCGCCGGCGAGCTACGGCCGCACCCGCCCGGTGCTGGGCCAGCCGGGCCAGTTCCGCGTGGTGGTCGCCTACCAGTCCGAAAAACTGGTGCAGCCGGCCTTCGAGCTGGCGGTCGACCTAGTCACGGCGCTGGCCAATGGCGAAGCCTTCGACCTGGCGCCGCGCCTCGAGGAATTGCGTGCGATCGCGGGACGCTACGCGATCGGCACCAGCACCGCCTCGGTGCTCGCGGCCGCGCACGAACGCGGCATCCCGACCCAGCGCATCACCGAGGACGCCAACCTGTTCCTGCTGGGCTGGGGCGCCAAGCAGAAGCGCCTGCAAGCCACCACCACCGGCGACACCAGCTTCATCGCGGTCAAGATCGCCAGCGACAAGCAGCTGACCAAGGCGCTGCTGAAGGAAGCCGGCGTGCCGGTGCCGGAAGGCGCGGTCGTGACCAAGGTCGAAGAGGCCCAGCGCGCAGCCGCACGACTGAAAGCGCCGGTTACCCTGAAACCGCTGGACGGCAACCAGGGCAAGGGCGTGACGGTCGACTGCCGCACACCGGAAGACGTGGCGCGGGCGTTTGCTTTCGCGCGTGAATACGGCCGCAAGATCATCGTCGAGCGTTTCGTCGAAGGGCGAGATTATCGCGTACTGGTCGCCAATGGCGAGGTGGCTGCGGCATCGTGCCGGCGTCCGGCCCACGTGGTCGGCGACGGCGTCGCCACCGTGCGCGCGCTGGTCGAGCGCGAGAACCAGAACCCGGCGCGCGGCTCGGGTCACACCAACATCCTGACCAAGATTGCCCTCGACGAGCACGCGGCCGACATGCTGGCCAAGCAGGGCTTCGACTTCGACAGCGTGCTGCCAGTGGGCGTCGCTGCGGAGTTGCGCGGCAACGCCAACCTGTCCACCGGCGGCACCGCCGAGGACGTGACCGAGCTGCTCCCCGAATCGACGCGCCAGCTGTGCGTGCGCGCGGCCGCCAAGATCGGCCTCGACGTGGCCGGCATCGACATCGTCTGCCGCGACATCGCGCTGCCGCTCGACGCCCAGCGCGGCGCCGTCATCGAAGTCAACGCGGCGCCCGGTATTCGCATGCACGAATACCCCAGCGCAGGCAGCCCGCGCGAGGCCGGCGAGGCGATCGTGCAGGGCCTGATGGGCGATTCGGACGGGCGCATCCCGACCATCGCGGTCACCGGCACCAACGGCAAGACCACCACGACCCTGCTCATCGCGCATACCGTACGCATGGCCGGCAAGGTCGCCGGGGTGACGACCACGGAAGGGGTGTTCATCGACGGCAAGCAGATCGCCAAGGGCGACTGCACCGGCTACTGGTCGGCGCGAACCGTGCTCGGTTCGCCCGACGTCGAGTTCGCGGTGCTGGAGACGGCGCGCGGCGGCATCCTCAAGCGCGGCCTGGCTTTTGACCGCTGCGACGTCGGCGTGGTGCTGAACATCGCCGCCGACCATCTGGGCCTGGATGGCGTCGACACCGTCGAAGACCTGGCGCAGGTGAAGGCCGTGGTCGCGCAATCCGCGTCGAAGGCGGTGGTTCTTAATGCAGAGGATCCGCTGTGCGTGGCGATGGCGCGCCGCATCAAGCCGGAAACCGAAGTCGTGTACTTCTCGATGGATGCGGAGAACCCGGTCTTCCTGCAGCACCTGGAAGATGGCGGCCGCGGCGTCTACCTGCAGGACAATGCGGTGGTGGTGGCGGACGAGAACCTGCACCAGGAGTTGCTGCGGGTGGAGAGCATGCCGGTCGCCTTCGGCGGACGCGCGCGCTTCAACATCGCCAACAGCCTGGCCGCCACCGCCGCGCTGATGGCGTCCGGCTTTACCAATCTGCAGATCGCGACCGGCCTGTCGACGTTTGTCTCCAATGGCCGCACCAATCCGCTGCGCACGAATATGTTCGACATCCGCGGCGTGACCGTGATCGTCGACTACGCGCATAACCCGGCCGCCTACCGCGCAATGGCCGACATGGCGCGCGCGCTGCTGCCGGGCCAGTTGGTCGGCATCGTTACCGCGCCCGGCGACCGCCGCGACGAAGACCTGATGGAAGTCGGGCGCGTGTGCGGCGAGCGCTTCGACGAGCTGGTGGTGTACGAGTCGCAGAGCCGCGGGCGCGAAGTGGGCGAGGCGGTGGACCTGATTCTTGAGGGCGCCGAGGAGGCGGCGGGGATCAGCGATACCTTGCACCGGGTGATCGAAGTGGGCGATGCGATTCGCCACGGCTTGTCGCTGTGCCGGCCGGGGGATGTGCTGGTGTTCGCCTGCGGTTCGTCGCTGCAGGTGTTCGTCGATGCCTTACGCGTCGATGATCCGGAGAGCGCGGACCTGGTTGCCGGCCAGGTCTGATCGATGTTGCAGGGTGGGCGAGTTCTTCGCCCACGCGGTCAGAAGAAGAACTTCAGCGCCAGCGTCCAGACATCTTCCTTTGCGCCGTTGTCCTTCTTCTTGCCAAACCGCTCGTATTCGGCCGTCACTGCGGTATTCGGCGTAATCGAATACTGCATCCCGAACGCGCCGTACGCGCCCGTGTCGTTCTTCTTGATCACCGGCGCCGCCGGCAACGCGATCTCGCGCCGGCTCTTCGCCACGCCGACCTTGCCGTACACCGACAGCTTTTCGCTCAGGGGCACGGTCGGCTTCACCGCGATGTACATCCCATACCCCTTCTTGAAGTCGACCGCACCCGCTTCAAGCGCCAGCTTGTTGGTGAACTCGTATCCGCCGAAGAGCTTCGGGCTGGCCTTGCTGCTGCCGCCGCTGTAGTCGACCAGGCCGACGCCGACGCCCGCATAGGCTTGCGGCGCGCTCGGGGTGGCCGGACCATCGAAGCCGACCGCATGGGCGGCGCCCGCCACGATGTAGCCAGAGAACAGGACAGCCAACCATTTGCGCATGCGTCTTCCTTCCATCCTTCAAAGAACCGTTATCCGAGTCGAGTCGGCAAGGTAACAGCTGAGCAAATGGAAAGAAATATCAATTTGTAACGAAACGCAACAAGTTGACCTTATAGACACATATGCATGCCGTGTTTTAAGGACGCTCTAAGCAAAACGCCCCGCAAGCGGGGCGTTCACGATGTCATATGCGGATATATCAGACTGCTTCCGCCTCGATCTTGCGCGCCAGTTCCGGCCGGGTCGGACGCAGCGCATCGGTCAGTTCCGAGATCGTGGTGCCGCAGCCGAACACCATCACGTCACCCGCCTGGCACAGCGACAGGCCGTGCTGGATCGCTCGGTGCGATTCCAGCACCACGGTGAGCGCGTCCTGCGGGATCTTGCCCAACTGGGCTCCCCGTACCAGCAGCGCTGCGGTCTCTCCCTCGGCGCGGCCGCGGTTCTCGGTCTCGAACACCACCAGGTCGTCGAAGCCGGCGGCGCAGGTGCGGCCGATGTCGATCAGGTCGGCGTCGCGGCGGTCGCCCGGCGCCGCCACCACGCCCACCAGCCGGCCCGCGCTCATTGCGCGTGCGCTGTCGGCCAGGGCCGCGTAGGCGGCGCAGTTGTGGGCGTAATCGACGATCACGGTGACGCCGTCGATGTCGAACACGTTCGAGCGCATCGGATTGTGCTTGGCGTCCGAGACGAAGCTGCGCAGGCCTTCGGCGATCTCGTTGTTGCCGAAGCCGTGGGCGGTCAGCGCCGCCGCCGCGGCTAGCGCGTTGGCGATGTTGTAGCGCGCCGCGCCGCCGAGCGAGACCGGCATGTCGCGTGCATCGAGCAGCGCTTCATGGCGCGATCCGGTGGCCAGCACCAGGGTCATGTCCTGCAGGTAGACCGCGCGCCCGCCGTGTTCCAGGTGGCGCAGCAGGGTCGGATTGTCGGCGTCGAGCGCGAAGTAGATCACTTCGACGCCGTCGCGCAGCGAGGCTGCCATCGACACGCAATAGTCGTCCTCGGCGTTGAGCACCACCGCGCGCGAGGCACGCTGCGCCACCACGGCTTTGACGCGCGCCAGGTCGTCCAGGGTTTCGACGCCGTCCAGGCCCAGGTGGTCGCTCGAGACGTTCAGCACCACCGACACGTCGACCCGGTCGTAGGCCAGGCCGCGCTTGAGGATGCCGCCGCGCGCCGTTTCCAGCACCGCGAAGTCGACGTCGGGGGCGGCCAGCACGCTGCGCGCCGAGTGGTAGCCGGTGCAGTCGCCCTTCATGGTGAGCATGCCGTCGACGTAGACGCCTTCGGTGGTGGTGACGCCGGTGCGCAGGCCCGCCATGCGGGTGGCGTGGGCGATCAGGAGCGACGTCGTGGTCTTGCCGTTGGTGCCGGTGATCGCCACCGTCGGGATGCGGCCATCGCAGTCGCCGAACAGGGCGTCGACGATGGCGGCGCCGGCGTCGCGCGGGGTGCCGCGGGACGGGTACTGGTGCATGCGGATGCCGGGAGCGGCATTGACTTCGATGATGCCGCCGTGCTGTTCGCGCAGCGGCTTCGAGATGTCCTGGCAGACGATGTCGATGCCGGCGATGTCCAGGCCAACGGTAGCAGCGGCGCGGATGCAGATGTCGCGGGTCTCTTCCGGCAGCAGGTCGGTCACGTCCTCGGCGGTGCCGCCGGTGGACAGGTTGGCGTTGCCGCGCAGGTCAGCGCTGACCCCTTGGGCGAGGATGGTGTCGAAGGTATAGCCCTGCTTGGCCAGGGTTTCCTCGGCCAGCGCATCCATCGGGATTTTCGTCAGGATGTTGGTGTGGCCCTCGCCGCGCGCGGGATTGCGATTCTCGATCTCGACCAGTTGGCGGATGCTCTGGTAGCCGTCGCCGGTGACGCAAGGCGGGCGGCGCCAGGAGGCGGCGGCGATCTTCTTGCCGGTGACCAGTACGCGATAGTCGCGCCCGGCCAGGTGTTCTTCGACGATCACGTGGCGGCCGTGCTTCTTCGCGTGAAGGAAGGCGCGTGACACTTCTTCCGGCGTCGCGCAGTTGGTGGTCACGCCCTTGCCCTGGTTGGCGTCGAGCGGCTTGACGCAGGCCGGTCCGCGCAGGCGCTTGGCCACGCGCAGCGCTTCGGCCTCACTCGTGACGGTGGCGCCGCCCGGGACCGGGCAGCCGGCCTGCTCGAGCAGGGTCTTGGTCAGCTGCTTGTCGCTGGCGATGCTCACCGCGATCGAATTGGTGGCGCCGGTAATGGTCGCCTGCAGTCGCTTCTGGCGGCTGCCCCAGCCAAGCTGGAACAGGTTCGCTTCTTCGGTGAGGCGCTGGGCCGGGATGCCGCGCCGGATCGCCGCCTGCACCACGGCGCCGGTACTGGTGCCGATCGCATGGCGCTCGGCCAGCTCGTGCAGGCGCGCCACCGCTTCAGGCAGGTCGAACGGGCGGTCTTCGGCGACCGCATGCACCAGATCGAGGCCGGTGCGCAGGGCTTCGCTTGCCACCTGCTCGATGGCGTAGCCGCACACCACGCGGCGCACGCGCGGCGCGCCGGTCACGGCCAGGGTGGCGCCGGTGCTGCCGGCGGCGCCGGCCAGGCGCTGCAGCTCCATCACGACCGGTTCCAGCGCTTCGACCAGCAGGGCCTCGTCGGCCAGGCGCACGGCGGCATCCGGCGGCAGGCCGGGGAGCAGGGCGAACAGGCGTGCGGCGAAGCCGGGCGACTTGGTGACGCCATCTTCGACGAGCGCCATCAGGCAGGGACTGTCGGCGTACAGGTTGGGGCCGCGCAGCAGGCGTTTTTGGGTGAGTTTCATTGGATCGGGTTCCGTTTCGTGACATGTTCCAGGAAGTCGAGCAGCGGCAGCGGCAGGCCCTTGCCCGGCGCGGTGGCGTCGGTGGGCAGGCGGTAGCTGGAGCCGGCCGGCAGCAGGTGCAGGCGGACGTCGATCAGTTCCGGGGTGTCGCGGTCCTTGATGTCGGCCACGTTGGTGATCATGGTGCGGCCGTCGACGATGGTGACGGCGCCCGCGCCCAGCACTTCGATGCCGACCCCGCGCTCGACCACCAGCGCGGTGTCCTCGTCGATGCCGATGCCCTGCAAATACGGGTTCTGGGCCACGATGGTGAGCAGGCGCGAGAGGCGCTGGCGTTCCGAGAAGTGCTGGTCGATGACCACGCGCTGCAGCAGCCCGAGGCCGGCGGCCAGGCTGACCGAGCCTTTTTCGGGATGCAGTTCTACTCGCCCCTGGGCCAGCATGTGGCCCGACATCGCGGACGCCCCGGCGCTGGTGCCGCCGATGGTGGCGCCGCGGGTCTTCAGTGCGACGTGCATCTCGGCGTCGAGGGCGGTGCCGCCCAGCAGGGCCAGCAGGCGCTTCTGGTCGCCGCCGGTCATGAAGATACCGTCGGCTTCGGCGACCTGGCGCACGAATTCCTCGCTGTTGGCTTCCTGGCGGCTGGTCAGCTCGAGGTGGCTGCGGCGCGCCACGCCGAGGTTGCCGAAGGCGCTGTCGTACATGCTCCACATATCGTCCGGCACCGTGCTGGCGGCGGTGATCACGACGATGTTGGCGTCCGGGCCGCCGGACAGTTCGACGAAGCGCGACAGGATCTCCATGTCGTGCTTGCGGTCTTCGTGGCCACCGATGATGACGAGGTGGCCGTTCTTCTGCTTCGCTAGAGGGTCGCTCATGGGTTTATCGCTGGGTCATTTTGGAAAGGGGGAGGGCCTTGTTGGCGAAGGCGCAGGCTTCGGTTTTCGTCACGCCGATCAGGCCGACGTCGACGTCCTTGTCGAACAGTTCGATCCCGCGCTTAACCGCTTCCTCGAGCGTCATGCCGTGTTCGAGCCAGCCATAGACGGTGCGCGCCAGCATGTGGCGCACGATGTGTTCGCCGATGCCGGTTGCGGCGATCGCGCCCAGCGGGCCGGCATAGAAGCCGCAGCCGATGATCGGGCTGTCGCCGACCCGGCCCAGCAGGCTGGGCGCCGAGCCGCCGGTGGAGCAGGCCACGGCGAAGTGGCCGTCGGGGCCGCGCACCACGGCGCCGACGG
>Ga0265780_10008025_pt1 | contig 12872 bp, 12 predicted proteins | sample P1T30metagenome_FD_192432 | JGI IMG/M metagenome (GOLD analysis project Ga0265780, IMG submission 192432) | Plant litter microbial communities from East Loma Ridge, Irvine, California - P1 T30 | ecosystem: Environmental > Terrestrial > Plant litter > Unclassified | place: USA: California...
CGGCCGATCTTCTTCATGTCCTGCATCCCGGCGATGCCGGCGACGACGGTACAGAAGATCACGGGGGCGATGATCATCTTGATCAGCTTGATGAAGCCGTCTCCCAATGGCTTCATCTTGGCGCCCAGTTCAGGGTAGAACACCCCGAGCAGCACGCCCATCACGATGGCGAACAGCACCTGGACGTACAGGATTTTATAAAACGGCTTTTTCATGGCAACTCTATTCAGAGAAGTTGGTAGTGCTGCCATCTTCACGGAAGCCGTCTGTTTTATCTATTGTGGATATCCGCAGGCCTTATATCTTGTCATCAGATATGCCGATGTCTTATGCCGAGGTATTGCCTGGGCGACGATCACGGGCGCCGGAACACCTCGCCGCCCTTCATCACGAAGCCGACCTTGCCGGCGGCGGCGATGTCCTGGGTGGGGTCGCCATCGACCGCCACCGCGTCTGCCAGCATCCCCGGTTTCAACTGGCCCAGCTCCTTCGATTTGCCGAGGATATCGGCCGCGACGACCGTCGCCGCCCGCATCGCCTCCAGCGGCGTCATGCCCAGCTTGACCATCCACGCCAGCTCTCGCGCGTTGGTCCCGTGCGCGAACACGCCGACATCGCTGCCATTGCCGATCGTGACCCCGACTTTGCGCGCCAGCGCGAACGCACGCGCGGCCTGCTGCATGGCGGGTGTCGGTGCGCCGCCACGCACGTGCTTCTGGAAGTATTCGCCACTGGCTTCCGGCGCGGTCAGGGTTGGGATGTAGGCGACGCCGCGTTCCTTCATCAGCTTGAAGGTCGCCTCAAGCGCGCCGTAGCCATGCTCGATGGTGTCGGCGCCGGCCAGCACCGCCATCCGGATCGCGTCGTCGCTGCTGGCGTGTACCGCGACCTTGCGGCCGGTGACGTGGGTCGCCGCGACCATCGCCTTCATTTCTTCCATGGTGAAGGTCGGGCGCGCCGTGCCGTCGATCCCGGTGCGGTAGTCGCCGTAGATCTTGATCCAGTCCGCGCCACGGGCCGATTGCTCGCGCACCGCCTTGGTCACCTCGTCGATACCGGTGGCCGCTTGGGCGCCGTAGGGGATCTCCATGTCCGGCCGGTAGCTGCGCTCGGCCGGGCCGTAGCTGTAGCTGGCGACGATCGCTTTGGTCGCGATGAACAGGCGCGGCCCCGCCGCCACGCCTTCGTCGATGGCGCGCTTGATGCCGGCGTCGGCGTAGTCCGCGCCCTCGGTGCCGAGGTCGCGCAGGGTGGTGAAGCCGGCTTGGAGGGTGGCGGCTGCGTGGCGGCCGGCCAGCATGATGCGGTAGGCGACCGGCTCCTTGATCACCTGGTCGTCCCAGCTGGTTTCGTTGTACGGGTGGAGCAGGACGTGCGAGTGCAGGTCGATCATGCCAGGGATGAGCGTTTTTCCCGGGAGCGCGATGCGTTCGGCGTTGGCGGGAACCGTGAGTTTGTCGAGCGGGCCGACGGCCTGAATGCGGCCGGCGTCGACCAGCACGCTCCAGCCGGCGTGGGGTGCGCCGTCACCGGTCCAGACTTTGTCGGGCGTGATCAGGATCGGGCCGGGAGCGGCTTGGGCATGGCCGAATGCGGTGATGAGGGAAAGGGCAAGCAGCTTGGCGCGAATGCGCATAGGTATATTCCTTGTTGAACGCGTGGGCGGGGACCGCGCACCCTACAGGTCGCCGAGCGATTGTTCGATCCCGAGCTGCACGTCGTGCAGGAAGGCGCCGCCCTTGTCGGACAACGCGATGCCCGGCACGGCCAGTTCGACCAGGCACACCAGCGCCTGCCGGAACCACTCCATATCGGTGCCCATCAAGGGCAGGGCGTGCGCATCGTTCAGGTAGTAGACCGCGCGCGTGAGCAGGTTCGGATCGCGCCCGGCCCGGGCGATGCCGGGCGCGAAATCGACCACTTCGCGGTAGAAGCGGTCGGCCAGCGTCTCGAGGATGTCGTTCGACACCTGCGAATGACCTGCGGCCAGCACGACCCGCGCCAGCTCCAGGCAAGCATCGCGCAACGCGCTTTCGTCGAGACGATCGCTCATGCGACGCTCACTGCGCAGCCCACCCGCCGTCCATATTCCACGCCACGCCGCGCACTTGCGCGCCGGCCGGGCTGCAGAAGAACACCGCCAGCGCGCCCAGTTCTTCCGGCGTCACGAATTCGCCCGACGGCTGCTTTTCAAGCAGCAGCGCCTTGCGCGCGGCGTCGTTCGACAAGCCTTCGCGTGCGGCGCGGTCGTCGACCTGCTTCTGCACCAGCGGCGTCAGGACCCATCCCGGGCAGATCGCGTTGCAGGTGATCCCGGTCTGCGCGTTTTCCAGCGCGGTGACCTTGGTGAGGCCCACCAGGCCATGCTTGGCCGCGACATAGGCCGACTTGCCGGCGGACCCCACCAGGCCGTGTACCGAGGCCAGGTTGATGATGCGTCCCCAGTTCTTCTGCTGCATGCCGGGCAGGGCCAGGCGCGTGGTGTGGAAGGCCGAGGTCAGGTTGATGGCGAGGATGGCGTCCCACTTCTCGACCGGGAACGCGTCTACCGTGGCCACGTGCTGGATGCCGGCGTTGTTGACCAGGATGTCGACGCCACCGAATTTATCGAGCGCGTACTGCATCATGGCTTCGATTTCCGCAGGCTTGCTCATGTCGGCATTGTGGTAAGCGGTCTGGACGCCGAACTCGCTGCCCACTTCCTGGTACAGCTTCTCGATCTGCTGGGCGTCGCCGAAGCCGTTGAACACGATGTTGGCGCCCTGTTCGGCCAGCGAACGGGCGATGCCGAGGCCGATGCCGGAAGTCGAGCCGGTGACGAGGGCGGTTTTACCGCTGAGCATACTGGATTTCATTGTGTCCTCTAGGTGAAGTATGGTGGGTGCTTCCTCGGAATTGGTAGAATTCTAATCGCAACGCCGCGTAAAATGCTGCATTGAAGTGAACGAGCCGACAATATTGCCATGACGGGAACGGGATGAGCGAAGCCAGATTACATAGCGTGCAGTGCAGTTCGCCCGCCGGCCTGCACCGCATGGCCTACAAGGAATGGGGTGACCCGGACAACCCGAAGGTGCTGGTGTGCGTCCACGGCGTCACCCGCGTGGCCGACGATTTCGACGCCCTGGCGCGTGACCTGAGCAGTGACTACCGCGTGGTGTGCCCGGACGTGGTCGGGCGCGGACGCTCCGGCCGCCTGCGCGATCCGCAGCACTACACGGTGCCGCAGTACGTGGCCGATATGGTCACCCTGATCGCACGTGTCACGCGCGACGACGCCCTCGGCGTGCACTGGTTCGGCACCTCGATGGGCGGCCTGATCGGCATGATCCTGGCCTCGCTCGAGGACTCGCCGGTGCGCAAGCTGGTCCTGAACGACATCGGCCCGGTGCTCGACGGCGCCGCGCTGGCGCGCATCGGCGAGTACATCGGCGAAGACCTGCGCTTCGCGGACTTCGACAGCGCCGCCGCCTACGTGAAAGCGGTGTCGCTGTCGTTCGGGGCGCACAGCGACGACGAGTGGCGCAAGCTGGCTGCCGACGTGCTGCGCCAGCAGCCCGACGGCCAGTGGGTGCGCCACTACGACCTCGGCCTGGCCCAGCCCTTCCAGGCCATCACGCCGGAACGCGCCGCCGACGACGAGGCGGCGCTGTGGGCCGCATGGGATGCGATTCGCTGCCCGACCCTGCTGGTGCGCGGCGAGCTGTCCGACCTGCTGTCGCACGCGACCGCGCAAGCCATGTGCGCCCGCGGGCCGAAGCCGCGCCTGGCGGAGATTCCCGGCGTCGGCCACGCACCCACTTTCCTGCGGCCGGAGCAGATCGCGATCGCACGCGCCTTCCTGCTCGGCCCGGACGAATAACAAGCAACCTATCATTGAGAAGAAAGCAGCCATGCAAATCACCCGACTCCACGTAGGCAAACGCCTCTCCGAAACCGCCATCCACAACGAAACTGTCTACCTGGCCGGCCAGATCGCCGAAGACACCACCCAGGACATCGAAGGCCAGATGCGCGAAGTGCTGGGCCACGTCGACCGCCTGCTGAACGAAGCGGGCAGCGACAAGTCCTGCATCCTGATGTGCCAGATCTTCATCGCCAGCATGGACGATTTCCCCGGCATGAACGTTGTGTGGGATGAGTGGGTCCCGCAGGGCCACACCCCTCCGCGCGCCACCGTCGAGGCCAAGCTCGCCAATCCGGCCTGCCTGGTCGAGGTCTGCGTCACCGCCGCACTGCGTTAAGAAAAGAAAAGCCTCTGCATGGTATCAACCGTTTTACTGGGTGACGCGACGACTGGATTGGTCCAGGGCCTGAGCGTGGAAGATTGCGCGCGGGTCCAGGGCGCCCTCGATTATGCGAGCGCCGCCTACGGCGAGCGCAATGCCGGCACCGGCCAGAACGCGCTCGAGTTCTCGCTCGGCGTGGCCAATACGCTGGCCTACCTCAGCACCGATGCCGAGACCCGCATCGCCGGCCTGCTGTTCGAGCTGGCGATGATGGACCCGCAGGTCGCGGGATCGCTCGAAGAACGCTTCGGCAAGGAGGTGTCGGACCTGGTGCAGGGCGTCTACCAGCTGATCAAGCTGCGCGACCTCACGGCCGGCAAGGAGCAGGTCGGGACGGGCAAGAACGCCGCCCAGCAGGCCGCCGCTCAAGTGGAAACGCTGCGCAAGATGCTGCTCGCGATGGCTTCGGACATGCGCGTGGTGCTGATGCGCCTGGCCTCCTGCGCCACCACCCTGCGCTTCTTCGCCGATCAGAAGCGCTTCGACGACGTTACCCGCGCCTACGGCCGAGAGGTGCTCGACTTCTACGCGCCGCTGGCGAATCGGCTCGGCATCTGGCAACTGAAGTGGGAGCTGGAAGACCTGTCGTTCCGCTTCATCGAGCCGGATACCTATAAACGCATCGCCAAGATGCTCGAAGAGAAGCGCATGCAGCGTGAAGGCTTCGTGGCGTCGTCGATCGAGCGCCTGCAGTCGGAGCTGCAGGAAGCCGGCATCAAGGCCGAAGTGTCGGGACGGCCGAAGCACATCTACAGCATCTACAACAAGATGCGCGGCAAGGAGCTCGATTTCACTTCGCTGTACGACGTGCGCGCCTTTCGCGTGATCGTCCCGGACGTGAAGACCTGCTACACGGTGCTCGGCATCGTCCACAATATCTGGACTCCGATACCGAAGGAGTTCGACGACTACATCTCGCGCCCGAAGCCGAACGGCTACCAGTCGCTGCACACGGTCGTCACCGCCGAGGATGGGCGGCCGCTGGAAGTGCAGATCCGCACCCAGGAGATGCACAACTTCGCCGAGTACGGGATCGCTGCCCACTGGCGCTACAAGGAGGAGGGCGGCTCGAATTTCAAGAGCCAGAAGTACGACGAAAAGATCGCCTGGCTGCGCCAGCTCCTGGCCTGGAAGAGCGACGTCGCCGACGTGGTCGCGGGCCAGGAAGACTTGCAGAAGGAATGGGTCGAGAAGCTCAAGGCCACCACGCTGGACGACCGCATCTTCGTGCTCACGCCACAGGCGCGGGTGCTGGAGCTGCCGCAGGGCGCGACCCCGATCGACTTCGCCTACCACCTGCACAGCGAGGTCGGCCACCGCTGCCGCGGCGCCAAGATCGACGGTGTGATGGTGCCGCTGAATACGCCGCTGCGTAACGGCCAGACCTGCGAGATCATCACCGCCAAGGGCGCCGGCAGCGCCGGCCCCTCGCGCGACTGGCTCAGCCCCGGCTATACCGTCAGCAGCCGGACCCGTTCGAAGATCCGGGCTTACTTCCACACCCAGGAACAGGCCGAGACCCTCGCCAGCGGCCGTGCGCTGGTCGAGAAGTCGCTGCAGCGCGAAGGCAAGACCGCGGTCAACCTGGAAGCGCTGGCGCAGAAGCTGGGCTTTGCCAAGGTCGACGAACTGTTCATCCAGGTCGGCAAGGAGAAGTTCAGCCTGCGCCACGTGGAGGCGGCGCTGCACGACAGCGTGGAAGCGGCGCCGGTGGTCGACGAGGCGGTGGTCAACAAGAGCCGCGCATCGAGCGTGGAGCAGGGCGCCAAGTCGGGCGTGCTGGTGGTCGGCACCGAGGGCCTGATGACGATGCTGGCCAAGTGCTGCAAACCGGCGCCGCCGGACCCGATCTGCGGCTTCGTCACGCGCGGCAAGGGCGTCTCGATCCACCGCCTGAGCTGCAAGAACTTCGCCGAGATGCGCGCCAAGGCACCCGAGCGTGTGATCCAGACCGAATGGGGATCGGCGGGGCTGGAGACCGTGTATCCGGTCGACCTGTTCATCCTGGCGATGGACCGGCAAGGGCTGCTGCGTGATATCTCGGATGTGTTCATGCGCGAGAAGATCAATGTGATCGGGGTGAATACGCAGAGTGCGAAGGGGCAGGCAAGGATGGTGTTCACGGCGGAGATCGGGTCGACGGCGCAGTTGAACAAGGCGTTGGCGGCGATTGGGGAAGTGAAGGGGGTGATGGAGGCGCGGCGGCAGTAATGGGGTTGCTGGTGCGCGTGCAAACTTGGGTCCCGGCCTGCGCCGGGACGACGGAGCTCGCGTTACGGTACAAATTGCTCTTCCTGTTAGCTTGAAGACCGTCGTTCCGGCGAAGGCCGGAACCCAAGTCCGTCGAACACCCGCTACCGCGACAATTCGATACAAACCCGCAACTTCCCTACCAAACTTTGTATCATATTGACACCATGCCCCGCACCCTCAACCTGACCGCTCGCCCCAGCCTCTGGGGCCTCGCCTTCCTGCGCTACCTGCGCAGCTGGTGGTACATGGTGCACCTGGGCGCCGTGGCGATGGTGATGGCGCTGTCGCCCTCCACCTACAACCGCGAAAACCGCCTCTCCGCCGCCCGCTACATCTACGCCAGCACCTGGCAGGTGCTGCCCTGGTTCGCGCTCGCCTCTGCATTGATCAGCCTCGTCATCATCCGCATCGTGCTGGTCACCGCCAAAAGCTACGGCCTCTCGCACTTCGCGCTCGAGATGGTGGTGCGGGTGCTGGTGCTCGAATCGATTCCGCTGTCCGCCGCGATGTTCGTCGCCCTGCGCGCCAGCATGGCCTTCGATGCCTCGGCGCTGGGCCTGGCGCGCGCCGGCATGTCGCCGCAGGCGGCCAATGACGAGGCGCTGCGGCGGTTGCGGCGCGACATGGTGCCGCAGTTGCTGGCCAATTCCTTCGGCGTGCTGAGCATGGCGATGGTCACCAGCACCATCGTGCTGCTGCTGGCCTACGTGAACGTCTACGGTCTGTCGCCGTGGGGTGTCAACGACTACACCCGCACCGTCGGCCGCGTGTTTTCTCCGGCGGTGACGCTCGGCTTCGTGCTCAAGACAGTGCTGTTCGGCCTGGCCGTGGCCCTGATCCCGACCGCCGCCATTCTCGAACTACAGCGCTATCCGCGCCGCGTGAACTTCACCGTGCAGCCGGGCGCGCTGCGCCTGCTGTTCGTGCTGCTGTTGATCGAAGCGGCCTCGCTGGCACTCAAATACATCTGATAAGAACTGGAAGTCATGACCGAACCCTTGCCGGACGAACCGAAGCACGTTGAACTCAAGGCGATGATCCTCTTGGTGTCGATCGGTATCCTGGTCGCCGCCTTCATCGGCTACGTGATGCACGCGCGCGGCGTGTTCGAGCCAACCCAGCGCCTGGTGCTGGAGACCGACGATTCCTCCGGCGTCATCCCCGGCATGGACATGACCTTCGCCGGCTTCCCGATCGGGAGGGTGAATCAGGTCGAGCTGGCGCCGGACGGCAAAGTGCGGATCCTGGTCGACGTCCAGAGCAAGGATGCGAAATGGCTGCGCACCTCGAGCGTGTTCACCCTGGAGTCGAGCATCGTCGGCGAGACCCGCCTGCGCGCCTACACGGGCGTCCTGACGGATCCCCCGCTGCCGGCCGGCGAGACCCGCTCTGTGCTGCGCGGCGACGCCACCGCCGAGATCCCGCGCATCGTCGCCACCGCGCGCCAGCTGCTGGAAAACCTCGAGACCATGACGGCCAACGAATCAGATATCAACGCCAGCCTCGCGAATATCAACACGCTCACCGGCCGCATGAATGGGCCAGGCGGAGTGCTGGGCGGCGTGATGGGCGGTGACGCCGAGGCGCGCAAGCTGCGCGAAGCGCTCGACCGCGTGAACTCCCTGCTCGACAAGACCGAGCGCCGCGTCTACGGCAAAGAAGGCGTGATGGACGATGCCCAGGCCGCGGTGCGCCAGCTGAACACCGTGCTGCAGGACGCCAGCACCACGCTCAAGAAAGTCGACGCGGTGCTGGTCGAGGCCCAGGCAGTCGGCGCCAATGCGCGCGTCGCAACCGAAGACCTGGGCGCCCTGCGCGGCGAGGTCGACGCCAGCCTGCGCAAGGTGAACCGCCTGGTCGACGAGATCAACCGCAAGTGGCCCTTTGCCCGCAGCAACCAGGAGATCAAGCTGCCATGAGAATTCCCGCTCTTCTCGGTGTGGCGCTGCTCGCCGCATGTTCCAGCAAGCCACTGCCGCCCGACTGGCAGGCCGATGCCAAGGGGGCATTGGACGGCTCGGTCGACGATTACCTGAAGGGCCACACGGCGGCCGCCGACGCGGGATTCCGCAGCGCGCGCCTGGCCACCACCGCCACCGGCCGCGCCGATTATGTGACGCAAGTGGAGCTGGTGCGCTGCGCGGCGCGCGTGGCCAGCCTCGATTTCGACGACTGTCCGGGCTACGCGGCGCTGGCTCAGGAGGCGACGCCGGAGCAGCGCGCCTATGCCGACTACCTGTACGGCCGCTGGCAGGACGTGAATCCGGCCCAGTTGCCGGAGCAGCACCGCCCGGTGCTGGCTTCCGGCCAGCCTTCAAGCGTGGCCGATCCGCTGGCGCGCCTGGTCGCAGCAGGTGCATCGTTCAAGGCCGGGCGCATCACGCCGGACGGGATCAATCAGGCAATCGACACCGCATCGAACCAGGGCTGGCGCCGTCCGTTGCTGGCCTGGCTGGGTGTCCAGGCGCAGCGCGCCGAGGCGGCCGGCGACGCGCAGGAGGCCGCACGCATCCGCCGCCGCATCGCGCTGGCATCAGGACAAGGCTGAGTGCCTACTCCGCGTTGCGCGGCGCGCCGGTTACTCCCTGGCGCGGGAAGGGAAAGGCGCACTCCGGATAATCATCGTCCAGCGCCAGCGGCACCTGCAGGCACACGCTCTGGGTCGGCAGCACCTCGGTCCAGTCGCGGATCAACTCGCGGTAGGCGTGGCCGACCGGGCGCATATTGCGATCCAGGTCGACCAGCCCGAGCGCATTGACGTTGCCGTTGTTCTCGCGCAGGGCGGTATCCCAATCCACCTGGTCGGTCAGCGAATACCACGTGAACCCGATCAGCGGCACGCCATTGTTCCGCACCCGCAGCACGTTCGCCCATTCCTTGCGCAGCCATTTCACGGCCTCGTCGCCGTTCGGGCCCTGGCACAGATTGGTCTCGGTGTGCATCACCGGCAGGCGGTAGCGGTTGTAGTACTGGTGGGTGATGACCGCATAGCCGAAGATCTCGCCCGAGGCGCGGGTCAGGCCTTCCGCATCGACCAGGTGCTCGTTGGTCTGGTAATAATCGTTCCCCATGATGCAGTGGTGCTTCAGGTTGTTCTGCAAGAAGTAGTGGTACTCCTCGCGCGTCATGCCGTTGTCCAGCAGGTACTCGTACATGGTCGAGTCGACCCGGCGCCCGTAGTTCAGGTCGAGCGCCAGGAAGCGGCGCGCATTCATGGTCTCGGCCGGGCCGATCGCTTTCGGCGACATCGCATGGAAGTATTCGGTCGATTCGCTCTGGATGAACAGGGCGTCCGGCCGCACCTCGAGAATCGCGCGCATCGCCAGCAGGTTGGCCTTCACCAGGTGCTTGGTCGCCGTGACGAAGGCGCGGTCGCTGCGCTGCTGCTCGTTCCACCAGCCGTAGAGCGAGGAGAACAGGGCGCAGATCGACATCTCGTTGATCGGCGTGTAGAGTTGGATCCAGGGATAGCGCTCGGCAAATGCCCGCGCATAGTCGGCGAAGATGGCGGGGAAATCCGGGTTCTGGAAGTTACCCAAAAAGTCGGGCAGGCCGAAGTGGCACAGGTCGACGATCGCGACCAGGCCGCGCCGGCGCAGGTCGAGGAAAGTCTCGTCGGCGAAGGACCAGTCGTAGCGCCCCGGGCCGATGAGTGTCGTGTGCAGCGGCGGGCCGTAGCGCAGGAAGCGGATGCCGATCTCCTGCACCAGGTCGAAGTCGCGGCGCCAGTGGCGGTAGTGGCCGCACTTCTCCATCTCATCCATGCGCACCCGGCCGCCATCGATGGTCGGAATGCTGTTTTCGATGCCGGTGGCGAAGATGAAGCCGGGCTGGTTGGGGACCATGGGGCGTCCTTTCGGTAAGCTGGAATCGATCATATACCTGCGGCGCGCCGGCGGCGCAGGCTGTCGATCATGAACAGGACCACGGCGAGGTTCAGCACCAGCAAGCACAGGCTCAGGACGCCGGGCTTGACGACCAGCTCGCGCAGTTCGAAGGGCAGGTAGATGGCGCCGCTGGCAGCGGCGAGGCTTTCGCCCCAGCTGCGCTGGAACCAGAGGCCGTAGGCCTCGATCAGGCGTACCAGCGAATAAGCGATAGCGCCCATGGCCAGGCCGATCAAGTTCGCATCGTCGACGTGGGCGGCGTATTCGATAAAGACGCGCGGCAGGTGCGAGGCCGGATTCAGGTGGGTGTGGCGCACCAGCTCTTCGGCGAAGGCCTGCACGTTCCGGTGCAGCAGCGCGAACAGGCCGCAGCCGGTGAGCAGGACCACTGCGCCCTTGGCCGCTTCCAGCAGCGCCACCGTGCGGATGCCTTGCGCGCGCCGCATCCGGACTAGGCTTTCGCCGGCCGCAGCGCCCAGGGCAGCGTGTTGTGGATGGTGGTGGCCGCCAGCGCCGCCTGGCCGGTGGCTACCGCGATCTGGTTCAGGCCGCGCGTGACGTCGCCGATGGCGAACAGGCCCGGCACCCCGGTGCGGCAGTGGTCGTCCACCAGCAGCTTGCGGCATTCGACGGTCTCGGCGCCCAGGCTGCTCGCCAGGTCGGAGCGCGCGTTCTCGCCCAGCATCGGGTAGAACACGTCGCAGGGGTAGTCCGTGCCATCCTTGGTGTGCAGGATCGGCTTCATGTCTTCGCTCAGGGTGACGCCGACCAGCGGCGACTCCACCAGCGTGACCTGGGCGGCGGCGAGCTGCTGGCGTTCCTCGATATTCAGTGTCGAGACCGGCCCGCGCTCGAACAGCAGCACGTCGGCGCTGAAGGTGCGCATGAACAGGGCGTGGCCGACCGGGTTGATCTCGGAGGTGACGACGCCGATGCGCTTGTCGATCACGTCCCAGCCGTCGCAGACCGGGCACAGGCGCACCGCGCCGGCCAGCACTGCTTCGTCCCAGCGTTCGACCGGCATGCCCTTGTCAGCCACGCCGGTGGCGAGCAGCACGGTGTGGGCGCGGATCTGGCAGGGGTCGCCGCCGTCCTGCGGCACGTAATCGCCGACAAAGATACCGTCCTCCAGACGCAGGTCGAGGATTTCGCCCGGCATCACGCTGCCGCCGTAGTTGGCCAGCTGGGCGCGCAGGTTTTCAAGCAGATGAACACCGTTTACTCCGTCGGGAAAACCGGGATAGTTGTGCGAGACGGGAATCCAGGACAGGCGGCTATTGCCCTTGTCGACCAGGGCGACATGGCGCGTGAAACGGCGCAGGTAGACCGCAGCGGTGAGGCCAGCCGGTCCGCCGCCGATGATGAGCGTGTCGAAAACAGTGTGTTCGCAATCCATGAGCTGATTATCGGAGGGCGGGAAGGGGCAACGGTATCGGCGTGCGGGCAGGATCGAGGTAAGACGGAGATTACAAGGATTTTCCACCGGCCGCTTCCGGCTGAAGGGTCACGTGATCGATCCCGTGCTGTTCGCGCAGCATGGCGCGCACGTCGGCCAGCACGGCCGGCCAGCGTTCGAGACTGACGATTTCCAGGTGGCCGATCAGGGCAGGGTGGCCGGGCGACATGTCCCATACGTGCAGGTCGTGCACGTCGAGCACGCCGTCGATGGCCTTCAGGTGGGCGCCGACCTCGAGATAATCGATTTCGCCGGGCACCCCCTCCATCAGGAAGTGGTAGGACTCGCGCAGGATGCCGACGGTCGAACGCAGGATCAGCAGCGACACGAAGATCGACAGGATCGGATCGACCCGCACCCAGCTCGGGAAGAAATAGATGATGGCGCCGGCCGCGATCGCCGCGACCGAGCCGAGCAGGTCGCCCATCACGTTCACCAGCGCGGCGCGGGTATTGATGCTCTGGTTGTCGCGCGACAGGATCCAGGCCACCAGCAGGTTGATACCGGCGCCGATGCCGGCCACCACCAGCACCACACCGCCCTTCACCGGCTCGGGATGGGTCAGGCGCTGCACCGCTTCGAAGGCAATCCAGGCGACCAGCAGCAGCATCGCCAGGCTGTTCACGAAGGCGGCGAGCGCCTCGGCGCGCACGAAGCCGAAGGAATGGCGCGGCGAGGGCGGGCGCTTGGCGATCAGCTGGGCCAGCAGGGCCAGGCCGAGGGCGGCGGCGTCGGTCACCATATGGCCGGCGTCGGAAATCAGGGCCAGCGAATTCGAAATAAAGCCGGTGACGACCTCGATGACGGCGAACAGCAGGGTCAGGCAGAGCGCCGTCGCCAGGGTCGCCTGGCTGCGCGACTCGATGAAATGGGCGTGGCTGGCGTCGCCGTCGAGGTGGGCGTGCAGGTGGGCGGCGGACCGTTGGGCTTGTTGGTTTGGCATCCCGCCAGTGTAAATCAAAGCGGCGTCCGAGGGCGAAGCAGGCT
>Ga0265780_10008027_pt1 | contig 12869 bp, 13 predicted proteins | sample P1T30metagenome_FD_192432 | JGI IMG/M metagenome (GOLD analysis project Ga0265780, IMG submission 192432) | Plant litter microbial communities from East Loma Ridge, Irvine, California - P1 T30 | ecosystem: Environmental > Terrestrial > Plant litter > Unclassified | place: USA: California...
ATCAGGCGCTGCTGGCAGCCCTTGTCCTGCGGGGTGACGGAATCGAGGGCGATCAGCTCTTCGGTCAGTTCCTGGGTACGGGAGACTTTCATTCTTTGCCTCCAAAGATGCCTGCGTACTGGTCGGCGGAGAAGCCGACCGACAGCGGGCCGCTGCCTGCCAGCACCGGGCGCTTGATCACGGATGGGTTTTCCAGCATCAGTTCGAGCGCGCTGGCTTTATCGACGACTTGCGCGCGGCGCTCGTCCGACAGCTTGCGCCAGGTCGTGCCCTTGCGGTTGACCAGGGTTTCCCAGTCGAGCTGTTCGAGCCAGCCGGCGACCGTGGCACGGTCCAGGCCCTGCTTCTTGAAATCGTGGAAGTCGAAGGCGTGGCCATTGTCGGCCAGCCAGGTGCGCGCTTTTTTGACGGTGTCGCAGTTGGGAATACCGTATAGGATTTTTTTCATATAATAATCAACAGCTTATGCTTGGATGTGCTTTGTGTTCTGTTACTCATGAGTCGCACATGTGGTACAAAATTCTGGCGGGCGTAGGTAGGGACAGCGTTCGTAGAACTGTCAGGTCACGGACGCAGGGCAGGGAACTTGGTTATTATCAACGGAAGTGTGCAGAAAGAACAACATCTGCGGCATAATGTCATGGGTTTGTAGGATACGTGGATTGCGGTGCATTTGCATGTTTCCACGCCTGTCTCATACCTTGAACGCAACCCTTTCCAGTTAAGCCAAGGAGTCTCGTTGTGGCAGAAAAGCATCCCTATACATCAGGCCCTGCGGGCATTGTTCAAACTGTAACGCAGTTAAGGCGGTCATTCCCTGCGCAGGTGACCTCAGAAACCCTCAAGAAGCTAAGCATTGCTCCTAACAACGAGGGCTACGTTTTAAACATTATGCGGTTTATCGGTGTGTTGGATAGTACGAATAAGCGCGCCCCTAATGCGGTCGCAGTGTTTAATAAGCATGACGATAAAGAGTTTGAACAAGGGTTTGCTAAGCTCGTCTCGAACGCTTATCACGACCTCTTCGATCTTCACGGTGAGGGGGCATGGAGCCTCCCGCTTGATAAGTTGATCTCGTACTTCCGGGGCACTGACCATACTAGCGACCTAGTCGGAAAACGGCAAGCTTCCACATTTATGACGTTGGCCGCCATTAGCGGCAAGGTCGAAAGCTCGCAGCGTCCCGGAGTTGTCAAGCCTAAGCGAAGTGAGCCAGCCAAGGCAGCCGGTAATGGTATTAAGATTAACAAATCCTCACGGTCGTCGGACTCTAGCAAGACGAAAGCATCTCAGGATTTAGTACCTGACGATGGATTAGCCCTACAGCCAGAGCGTAGAGCGCATACAGACAGTCAGGCAATGGCCCTTACCGTCCGAGTCGAGATTAACCTCCCCGCTGGCGGAGATCAAGATACGTACGACCGTATTTTCAAGAGCATTCGCGCCAACCTGCTTAATAGCGATGTCACTTAAACTGTTCGAGCAGATCGTCCGCCGTACATTAACGACAGATGGTAGTGATAGCACTGGCGGCAATACACAGGGACACCCTTTTGAGGAGCGAAGTCTGCATTGTGGACTTCCCGATAAAGTGCGTAAATTGTTTGACGATGGACATTACGCTGAGGCGACGTTCGAGGCATTCAAGTACGTGGATAAAGTAGTACAAAGACTTTCCTCATCTCGTGAGACAGGACAAAAGCTAATGATGGCTGTGTTCTCCGTAGACACGCCTAAGATCAAGCTGACCCCTCTGTCAAACAACAGCGAGATTGATGAGCAGAAAGGCTACCAGTTCTTATTCTCAGGCGCTGTGATGGCGATCCGGAATCCGAGGGGACACGAGATCGAGATAAATGATGACCCTGACACTTGTCTAGATCATTTAGCGTTTGCCTCGATGCTGCTGCGTCGTCTCGACGCTTATACCGATAGCTGAGCGGCTTTTACTCTAGGGGAGGAAGAGTCGAGCCGTTCTTCACCTGTTTGTTGCTCAGCTCGGTACTGACATGTTCCTGCCTTGATTCCCCCCTTCCGACTGAGCATACCAGTATCGTTCTGACATCCGCTTCGCGGTGGCCGGGTTATACCGGGTATCCGCCTGCGTCCTTCTCGCTTGCTCGACGGTCTTACCGTATTGTGTGACTCTTATTATTTCCATACAATTCAACGACTTACCTACGTCACACAAGTGTTGATTACAAAAAGAGGTAGGTCAAGCCCGTGGCCAAAGAACTGTAGGGACGCTAGTCGGGCGCAGCTTCTATCGCGTGTATTCAACGAACGAAGGCCTCATAACGCTTGATAGTGGATTCGGATAACCCGAAGTGCTTTGCGGTTTGACGAATGCTTGCTCCGTTTTCGGCACGCCACGAGCGAACGGCATCTGGGTTGCCCGTCACAGGCCTACCTAGGCTTGTTTTGCCCCGATGCGTTTTGCCCGTCGCTGCCAAAGTCGTCTTGGCGAGCTTGCGGCCCGAGGCAGTCCGCTCATTGATCCGTTCTCGCTCCATGTCGGCCACCTGAGCCAGCACGGCGATAATTAGTTCGCCTACGCCTCGCCCGATCCTGCCGAGGCCTTTTACTTCAACTGTCACGCCTTTATCGAGCAAGGCCCGTATCGTTGTTTGCACGTCGATTGCATCTCTTCCCAACCGATCTACTGCATAGACGTGCAGAGTATCACCATCGCGAATATAGGCGAGCAAGGCTCGAAATCCAGGCCGGTCAACAGCTCGGACGGACCCAGATACTCCTTCGTCCTTGAACTCACGATCCATCTGCTGCCCCTGCATGAGCGCAGCGCGCTGCGATTCAATGCTTTGTTCAGCGGTCGACACTCGGTAGTAAGCAATATGATTCATCAATGACCCCTGGCTCATAAGATAGGGGACGAATTATGGGGTGGGTCATAATTCGGGTCAAGTATCTTTTGAGCCAGGCATGCAAGTGCTCTAAGACCTGGTTCAGAAGGTAGAACTTATGAGCTGGACTTGTGTTTGAGCTTCAGGATCTTTCTGAACTCGACTCTAGTTAATCCAACTTCTCGGATCTTTTTCTTGAACTGCTCCATAGTAAGAATCTTGCTTGGATGGAAGTTTCCGACACGCGTACGATGGAAATCCCAAGTTGACTGTACAAGAAAACGGTCTACTTCTCCCCCAAGCTGACGTATGAGGCGGGCAACGCGACGGTGCCTCTTACGCGCTTGGACCACTACGCTTGCGCCGAGAACGGATTTGAGATCGCTAAAGTCGACGTTTAATGCAACGCACATTGCATCCCAATACTTGATGAACACAAGATTGTGCTTATCCAAGCAATCATCATTGCTGAACTGAACCTCAAGTTTTAAAACGCTGTAGGTCAACTGCTCGTTTCGCGACATCCAAAAAGTGTGAATGGATCCTATCTGAGCATCATCGATGAGTATTCCTTCAGGGCCCGTCAGTGCATCAAGAATAGGCTTTGTGATGTTGTCAATGTCACCTACCTTGTCGGTCTCTTGTCGCTCAACCCCATGTAAATACCAAACGAATTCAATCTGAACACTTCCTGAGATGAGCCATTTGAATTGAGAAAGTTCGGCATGGATAGCGTCTATAAGCTCCTGCTTCCGTGCTGCGCGGGATTGAGTACTCACAATTTCATCAAAGTGAAGCTCAAGTGAGACTGACGCAGTTGCTAATTCTTCGATGAGATAATGGCGGTCTCGGTCGCAGTTGGAGGTCTTAACGGAAATGGTAACCATCAGCTAGCTTTCTTTCGGGGAATTACAGGGATTCTAGCTGAGTACAAACCGTCGGCGAGCATCGACCACTAAAGAATTGTTATTTCGACGAGACTTCGCCTGAGTTCGTCTCTCGTGCCGGGGCATTGTAAACACAGCCGGACACGGATTGATTGCCCGCATAGAGGGGGTTAGTATTTCTGCTTTAGGACGTAGTCTGGTCCATGTTTGAACACATCGTCTTGAAACTGTTTTGGTTTGGCTTGGCACGCATTAAGCGCAAACTCACGGCGCTTGTTGAGCAGTCCATATGTCTCAGTTGGCTGCCCAACTTGATGCGCAAGCTGGGCACCAGTGGCAAAACCCATGCACGAAATCACATCAATTTGGGCGCGTGTCATGTCTGATACCGCAACAGGCGCAACGGACGGGGCATTGCGACAGGTTTTTTCCATTGCAATGCCGGTATCTTCAAGCTTGGTGTCGTTCCGCTTTTTGTTGAGATACCGATAAGTGTCGATAAATCCGAATGACAGGGACTTGCAGTAGAGGTCAACTGAAGTTTCGCGATTTGTGGCGGCGGCTTGAGCGCTACCTGACGTTAGAAGTAAGAGCGCAACTACGAGTATCGCTACGGTACACAAGCTCCGTGCGAGGAAAGAACACGAGAGGTTGGTTGCGGTTGCCCTTAAATGGGTCGTAAATGCCGTGGTCATAGTAGCATCATAACGCGACCATTGGCGTCATGCCAAGGGTATCGGGAAAGACGGACAAGGGTCAGCTACTAGCTCTGCTAGGCGCTGCTATACGTGCACGTCGAAAGGTTATGGACCTCTCTCAGGAGGCCCTAGCTGACCAAGCTGGAATCGACCGCTCGCACATGGGTAAGATCGAGCGCGGGGAGCGCAACGTCACGCTCCTTAACGTGGCTAAGCTTGCACACGCTCTGTCTTGTAAGCCCTCAGACTTATTGATTGACGCGGGCTTTTGAGGGCGCAACAGGGCACCCCACGGGGGCAGCACGAGAGGTTATTGGTAGGAGAGGGCTTCGTGCGACCTAATCAAATTTCAGGTGCAACCGTTCGTGCTAGTAGTTCGGCAGGTTGGAAAGGCGAGAACCCGGCAGGAAACAGCTTTGTTCGCACGGAGTTGAAGATACTGCGTTCGTTGTCCAGTGATCCCGCGCCACCGTACACGGCAGTGATTCCAGACGTTGATTTGTGACCCATGAGTGGCCCAAACTCAGCGTCTGAGTAACCGCATGCGCGTGCTATGTCGGCGAATAGGTGACGCACGCTGTACAACGTGTGCTTTGTCTCCGTTGAGCCTTGGGCAGCGCTCACGAATTTATTCAACCGTTCAACCCGCGTACGAGCTGTCTCGGAATTGCACGAGCCTCGGCTTAGGGCAAGGTCGAAAAGCGGCTTCAATTCAGCAGAAACAGGTAAGTCGCGCTCACTCGATGCATTCTTTGCGCCATTGAGCCCAACGCGGAACACAAGCTGTTCATTTCCGAACACGTCCGTTTGAGTCTGCAATGACTCAGGCCCAGCCTGGAGGAGTTCTCTCGGGCGTAACCCGTACAGTGCACAAAGCAGGAAGGCAGCATGCCAATACCCACCGTCTCGCGGCAGATGCCCCGGCAGGGCACGTAGTACCTTGTGAAGAACGGAAACTGGCATAGGTGCTTTCGCGTCTCTACGAGCCTTGCCCGCTCCCTTGAGTTGCTTTAGCTCGCCAACTTTCGGAACGCTGAAGTCATGCCAACCGGGTACGCACTTGAGGAGTGCTATTACCGACGATGCCTCGGTCCAGACAGAACTTGGCCGCTTGCCGCTTTCCAGCTCTTGTTTGCACCAGTCGCTTATCGCCGCAACAGCGCTACTTTGCGTGCACGGTAGTGACAGCGCACGCTGGGCTATTCGACGAGCCAGCTCTTTGCGACGATGTGATTTGTCAGCGGCATACTCCGCAAGTGCCGCGTCTAGTTTCGTTTGGTCGAGTGTGTACGAGGTGCCGCTATCTCGTGGGGCGGACGTATCTCGGCTCTCTTCTATGGGGCGGGGCTCGTCCGCTGCTGTAAGACTGAACGGTTCCCCCAGCACTGCCGCCTCCATCGCTTTAAGCGCCACACGTGCCTCAAGTGGATGCATATTGATCCCCAAAGGCATCCGTCCTGCAATGTGCTCCTTCAATGCCCGACGCCGCCAGTCAATCTGATCCATCCAACCAGCTTTGTTTCGGGCCTGTTCTGCAATGACGAGTTCTGTCATCTGGCGAATAATTCCCGGCAAACGGCCCAGAACGTCTTTGGCGACCTCTGCGTTTGAGGGGAGGGCATCGGCGGCAATCCCGACCTTGGACGCCGTGGAGGGCGTTTCCGTGAGTTCGCGGAGAGCCTTTTCGCATTCGTTGTCAAATTGAACACTTACCGCTCGCGCCAACCTCGCCGCTTCCTTCGGGTCTGCGGTTCCAAGCGCTTTGACAAATTCCGCTCGCTTGAGCACTGCTGCCACTTCGTTAGGATACCGGCGGCGGTAGCTGTACCGTCCGTTACGTCTGATGAGATAGTCGGCCATTGAAGGTGCCACGTGTGGCAATCACACGGCAGAAACACGCTTGAGCTGAAAGCACGTATATGCGCCGGATTGTGGTACGCGGGGGTAGTGAAAACTCAAGAATTATCAATGGCTTACAAGCAGTCCGTCAATGCTTGTGGGCTACGACTTCCAGTTAGGGATACCGTAGAGGGTTGTTGTCATCACGAGAATCGGTGTGCCGGCAGTGCGGATAAAGAAGGCGCGAAGGATAGCACAGGCGGCCTCGCCAAACAGCAGGAAGCTACCCTCGTTCAATAGACACTGTGTTGTCATTTATGTAATCTGGACGGCTTATCAATAACCCAAAGGAGATTCCAACATGCGCCATCCGATTATCCCCATCGCGTGCCTGGTGCTGCTCGCCGGCTGTGCGGCGCCGCCGACGCAGCGTATCGATGGCCAGGGCCTGAGTGCCGTACACAACCAGAGCGTGGTGACCACCCAGCGCGCCAAGGCCGACTTCACCACCCTGAGCCCCGGGAACGCGATGTTCGGGATGATCGGCGCCGTCGCCGGCATCTCCGAAGGCAAGCGCATCGTCACCGAGAACAAGGTGGAAGACCCGGCGAATGCAATCGCCACCGCGCTGGCGCAATCGCTGCAGACCGGGCAGGGTGCGCAGGTCGTGCCGCAGCCGCTTGCCGTCGATACCGACGACGTGTCCCGGATCGTGGATGCGGCCAAGGGCAAGGCGCGCTTCGTCGTCGACGTCAAGACCACCACATGGTCATCGGGCTACTTCCCATTCGACTGGACGCATTACCGCGTCATGTATGCCGCCAATGCACGTTTGATCGACGCCGAGACGCAGAAGGTGCTGGCCCAGGGCACGTGCAGGCAGGTACCCGAGACCAACGCCGGCGCGCCGACTTCCAACGAGCTGTTCGGCCAGGGCGCGGCGCGCCTGAAGAGGATCATCGCTGCCCATGCCCAGACCTGCCTGGACAGCCTGCGGCGCGACATGCTTGGTGTTGCCGAAGGGGCGGCGCCGGCATCGCCTGCAGTGGCTGCTCAGTGAGTGCTCAGTGAGCGTTCACTGAGCGCGATCCGGACCGGATCAGTTGTCGAGCGTGAACTCGGTGAACGACGGTCCGGCCGGCGGCTCGGCCGGCTTCGGCGCTTCTTCCGGCTTGGCCTTGGCCGCCTGGCTGTCCGGCCCATTGTTGATCAGCCACAGCAGATTGGTGGCCGAATCGGCATTGGCCAGCGCCTCTTCCTGGGAGATCAGGTCTTCCTGCACCAGCGCCAGCAGCGCCGTTTCGAACGATTGCGAGCCCGGCGACAGGCTCTTGTCCATCGCTTCCTTGATCTGGCCGATCTCTCCCTTGTCGATCAGGTCGGCGACGTAGCGGGTGTTGACCATGATCTCGACCGCGGCCTGGCGCCGGCCGCCGGCCTTGGCGCGCACCAGGCGCTGCGAGACGATCGCCTTGACGGCGGACGACAGGTCCTGCAGCAGCGCCGGGCGGTTCTCGATCGGATAAAAACTGATGATGCGGTTCAGTGCGTTGTAGCTGTTGTTGGCGTGCAGCGTCGCCAGCACCAGGTGGCCGGACTGGGCGTAGGCGAGGGCGGCGGCCATGGTGTCCTTGTCGCGGATTTCGCCGATCAGGATGCAGTCCGGCGCCTGGCGCATCGAATTGCGCAGGGCGACCTCGAAGCTGACGGCGTCGCTGCCGATTTCGCGCTGGTTGACGATCGATTTCTTGTTCTTGAACAGGTACTCGATCGGATCTTCCAGCGTCAGGATGTGGCCGGAACGCTGCTCGTTGCGGTGATCCAGCATCGAGGCGATGGTGGTCGACTTGCCCGAGCCGGTGGCGCCGACGATGAGCAGCAGTCCGCGCTTTTCCATGATCAGTTCGGACAGCACCGGCGGCAGGCCGAGTTCGCCCAGCGGCGGAATGCTGGCCGGGACGAAGCGGAACACCGCCGAGATGGTGCCGCGCTGGCGAAAGGCGGATAAACGGAAGCGACCCAGGTTGGGCACCGAGATGCCCATGTTGAGCTCGTTCTCGCTTGCCAGGGCCGCCATCTGTTCGGGCGAGGCGATTTCGGACAGCAGGGACTCGATGTTTTCCGGCTCCAGCTTGTGCTGGTTGATCGGGATCAGATTGCCGTTGATTTTGATGTGTACGGGGGAATTGACCGCGAAGAACATGTCGGACGCGTTCTTTTCCTTCATCAATTGGAACAGGCGTTCCATGGCCATGGTCTTCTCTCCCTTGCTGTGCGGTAATTTTACGCGTTGGGAGATTCTACCGCGTGGCGAGCACGCACGGGGGAGGTTGTAGGGTGGGCACCACGTGCCCACCCTACGTTAGATGGTGCGTCGGTGTATCAGATACCGCGCAGCAGCTCGTTGATACCGGTCTTCGAACGCGTCTGCGCATCCACGCGCTTGACGATCACCGCGCAGTACAGGCTGTACTTGCCATCGGCGGACGGCAGCGAACCTGACACCACGACCGAACCCGAGGGCACGCGGCCGTAGGTGACTTCGCCGGTTTCGCGGTTGTAGATCTTGGTCGACTGGCCGATGTACACGCCCATCGAGATCACCGAGTTCTCTTCGATGATCACGCCTTCGACGATTTCCGAGCGGGCGCCGATGAAGCAGTTGTCTTCGATGATGGTCGGGTTGGCCTGCATCGGTTCCAGCACGCCGCCGATGCCAACGCCGCCGGACAGGTGGACGTTCTTGCCGATCTGGGCGCAGGAGCCGACGGTGGCCCAGGTGTCGACCATGGTGCCTTCGTCGACGTAAGCGCCGATGTTGACATAGGACGGCATCAGGACCACGTTCTTGCCGATGAAGGAGCCGCGGCGCGCGACGGCCGGCGGCACCACGCGGAAGCCGCCTTTTGCAAAATCTTCTGCCGTGTAGTCGGCGAACTTGGTCGGGACTTTATCGTAGAACTGCATGCCGCCACCCTCGACCGGCACGTTGTTTTCGAGGCGGAACGACAGCAGCACGGCCTTCTTGATCCACTGGTTCACGACCCAGCCGCTGCTGTCCTTCTGCGCCACGCGCAGGCTGCCGTCGTCAAGGCCGGCCAGGACGTGGGCCACCGCTTCGCGCACATCGGCGGGGGCGTTGGACGGGGTGAAGTCGGCGCGCTGTTCCCACGCGGAGTCGATGATGGTCTGGAGTTGTTGGGTCATGATGTGTCAGTGGTTCAGTGATGAGTGAAACAGGATCGGGCTGCTTTCAGGCTGCCTTCAGGCGCCCTTGAGGTCCTTGCAGAACTGGACGATGCGGTTGGCCGCTTCCAGTCCTTCGTCGACGCCGGCGACCAGCGCCATGCGGATACGGTTGCGTCCCGGATTGGTGCCGTGGGCGTCGCGCGCGAGGTAGCTCCCCGGCAGCACCGTGACATTATATGCGGCGTACAGGCCCTTGGCGAACTCGGTGTCCGACAGGCCGGTACGGCGCACGTCGGCCCACAGGTAGAAGCCGGCGTCGGGCAGTTCGACGTCCATCACCTGCTTCAGCAGCGGCGTGATCAGGCTGAACTTTTCCTTGTACAGGTTGCGGTTTTCCTGCACGTGGGCTTCGTCGCCCCAGGCCGCGATCGAGGCTGCCTGCACCAGCGGCGACATCGCGCCGCCGCTGTAGGTGCGGTACAGCAGGTAAGTCTTCAGCAGTTGCGGGTCGCCGGCCACGAAGCCCGAGCGCATGCCGGGCACGTTGGAGCGCTTGGACAGGCTCGAGAACACGATCAGGTTTTTATACGGTTGCGCACCAGTGCTGCGGCCCAGCTGGTGCGCGGCTTCCAGCGCGCCCAGCGGCGGCGTTGCACCGAAATAGATCTCGGAATAGCACTCGTCGGCGGCGATCACGAAGCCGTGGCGGTCGGACAGGGCGAACAGTTCGCGCCAGTCGTCCAGCGTCAGCACCGCACCGGTCGGGTTGCCCGGCGAGCAGACGTACAGGAGCTGCACGCGCTGCCACACCTCATCCGGCACGCTGCCGTAGTCGCAGCCGAAGTTGCGCGCCGGTTCCGAATTCACGAAATAAGGCTCGGCGCCGGACAGGTAGGCCGCGCCTTCGTAGATCTGGTAGAACGGGTTCGGGCAGACCACCAGCGCGTCCGGCTTGCCGGCGTCGATGGTGCAGTGGGCGATCGCGAACAGCGCTTCGCGCGAACCGTTCACCGGCAGCACCATCGTGGCCGCATCCAGCGGCGGGATGCCGTAGCGGCGCTCCAGCCAGCCCGCGATCGCCGTACGCAGCGGCTCGCCGCCATGCGTGGTCGGGTACACGGCCAGGCCGGTCAGGCTGTGCGTCAGCGCCTTCTGGATGAAGGCCGGCGTCGGGTGCTTGGGCTCGCCGATGCCGAGGCTGATGTGGGCATGGTCGGGGCTGGGCGTGACGCCGGCAAACAGCTGGCGCAGCTTTTCGAACGGGTAGGGATGGAGGCGGTCGAGATGTGGATTCACGGTGGTCCAGACGGGTCGATGTGGGCGAGCGGGAACGAATAAGGTTGTCAATTATAGCGATGCAGGCGTAAAGCCGCTCCTGGCGTTCAATGTCCTGCCCGATTCGATTAGTATTAACGGCAGGAATGGTCTTCGAGAAGGGATCGTTGTGCCGATACACTACGTCCGCAGCCTGGCCGCCCACGGCCGCACCCGCCGCGCCGACCGCCACCTCGGCCTGGCGCTGGCCTTCGTCGCCGGCGCCATCAATGCCGGCGGCTTCCTGGCCGTGCACCAGTACACCTCGCACATGACCGGCATCGTCTCCGGCGCCGCCGATGGCCTGGCGCTGGGCGCCGCCGGGCTGGCGCTGGATGCGCTCGGCGCCATGCTCTCCTTCCTGGCCGGCGCCGCCTGTACCGCGCTGATGGTCAACCATGCGCGCCGTCACGCGCTGGCCAGCCTGTACGCGCTGCCGCTGCTGCTCGAGGCGCTGCTGCTGCTCGCCTTTGGCGTGCTGGGCGCGCGCCTGGCTGGCTTCAAGGGCCTGTTCGTGCCGGCCACCGTGATGTTGCTGTGCTTCATGATGGGTTTGCAGAACGCGCTGATGACCAAGCTGTCGCATGCCGAGATCCGCACCACGCACATGACCGGGATCGTCACCGATATCGGCATCGAACTGGGCAAGCTGCTGTACTGGAATGCGGACGATGGACGCCAGCCGCGGGTGGCGGCGAATCATGCGCGGCTGGCGCTGCTGTGCGGGCTGCTGGGCTGCTTCTTTGCCGGCGGGGTGGTGGGGGCGCTGGGGTTCCGCCAGCTGGGGTGGATGGCGACAGTGCCGCTGGCGGTTTTGCTGCTGGTGCTGGCGATTGGGCCGGCGCTGGAGGATTTGCGGGGACTCAAGCGACGCTTGTCACGTCGTTTGCTGTGAAACCGTCGCCCCTGCGCAGGCAGGGGCCCAATCTGCAGGCGTAATGGCAGCTCGTAGAACTTGGGTCCCCGCCTGCGCGGGGACGACGTGGCAGTTACATCACCGCCGCATCCTTCACCACTTCCCAAGCCGCCCCCACCAGCGTCGCCTCCACCCGATTGCGCCCGCCGGCCTTGGCCGCATACATGGCCCGGTCGGCGCACACGAACAGGTTCTCGATCTCGTCCAGCTGGGTCGGCACGATCGTGGCCACGCCCACCGACACCGTCAGCCACGGCGAACTCGGCGAGCGCGGGTGCGTCATCTGCAGGGCTTCCACCGCGGTGCGGATCATTTCGGCCAGGCGGGTGGCGGCGTCGAGCGGGGTTTCGCCGAACAGCAGCACGAATTCCTCGCCGCCGTAGCGGGCCGCCAGGTCGGTCGGGCGCGCCGCGTGGTCCTGCAGCGCCTGCGCCACCTTTTGCAGGCAGGCGTCGCCGGCGGCGTGGCCGAGGGTGTCGTTGTACAGCTTGAAGTGGTCGACGTCGAGCACCACCAGCGACAGCGGCTGGGCGTTGCGGATCGCGCGCTGCCATTCCTTTTCCAGAAAGGCGTCGAAGTGGCGGCGGTTGGCGATCTTGGTCAGCGGGTCCAGCATGGCGGCGCGCTGCAGCGCATCTTCGGACTGCTTGTGGTGGCTGATATCGTGCAGCAGGGCGACGAACAGGCCGTCGTCGGCGTGCATCGGGGGCTGGGTCAGCGGGGTCAAAGTCAGATCCATCGCGCGCAGGCTGCCGTCGTGATGGCGGATCTTGACCTCGTGCGTGCCCTGGCCGATGGCGTCGCCGGCCGTCGTATCAGCCTGCACGTTGGCCTGTTCCAGCAGGTCGGCCAGGCGGCGGCCGACCAGGTCTTCCGGCTTGCAGCCGAGGTAGCGGTCGCAGGCCGGGTTGGCATACTGGATGCGCCCGGAGGCCTCGACGATCAGCAGGCCCTGGTCCATGCTGTTGACGATCATGCGCAGGTGGTCGGCCTGCGCGCTCTGGGTCTCGCTGGTGGTGCGCATGCGCAGCTGGGCGCGCACGCGTGCGCAGACTTCTTCCATGCGCAGCGGCTTCGGGATGTAGTCGGCGGCGCCGATGTCGAAACCGGCGACGATGTCCGCGGTCTCGCCGCGCGCGCTCATGAAGATCACCGGGATGTG
>Ga0265780_10008028_pt1 | contig 12869 bp, 8 predicted proteins | sample P1T30metagenome_FD_192432 | JGI IMG/M metagenome (GOLD analysis project Ga0265780, IMG submission 192432) | Plant litter microbial communities from East Loma Ridge, Irvine, California - P1 T30 | ecosystem: Environmental > Terrestrial > Plant litter > Unclassified | place: USA: California...
TGGTGTGCAGGGTCGAGAACACCATGTGCCCGGTCTGGGCGGCCTTGATCGCGATGTCGGCGGTCTCCAGGTCGCGGATCTCGCCGACCATGATGATGTCCGGATCCTGGCGCAGGAAGGACTTCAGCGCCACCGGGAAGGTGAGGCCCGCCTTGTCGTTGACGTTCACCTGGTTCACGCCGGGCAGGTTGATCTCGGCCGGGTCTTCCGCGGTCGAGATGTTGATACCCGGTTTGTTCAGCACATTCAGGCAGGTGTACAGCGACACCGTTTTACCCGAGCCGGTCGGGCCGGTGACCAGCACCATGCCGTAGGGACGCGAGATCGCGTCCAGCAGCGTGGCCTTCTGGTCGGCGTCGTAGCCGAGCGCGTCGATGCCCATCTGCGCCTGGGTGGCGTCCAGGATACGCATCACGGTCTTTTCGCCGAACAGCGTCGGCAGGGTCGAGACGCGGAAGTCGATGGTGCGGGTCGGGCCCATCACCAGGCGCATGCGGCCATCCTGGGGCACGCGCTTTTCCGAGATATCGAGCTTGGCCAGCACCTTGATGCGCGAGACCAGCTTGTCGCGGATGCCGATCGGCGGGTTCGCATGGTCGCGCAGCACGCCGTCCACGCGCAGGCGGATGCGGTAGAACTTTTCGTAGGGCTCGAAGTGGATGTCGGAGGCGCCCAGTTGCAGGGCGTCGAGCAGGATCTTGTTCAGGAAGCGCACGATCGGCGCATCCTCGACATCGTTGGCGGCGTCCGGCGGCGGTGCGGCCTGGGTCTCTTCCTCGGCGAACTCGATGTCGCTGCCTTCGCCGACCAGGTCGTTGAGGCTGTCCTCGGCGCTCTTGGCCAGGGTGCCCAGCAGTTTGAGCAGCACGTCGTGGGCCACGATCACCGGCTCCACCGTCGCCTCGCTCTGGAACTTGATCTGGTCCAGCGCCTGGGTATTCGTCGGGTCGGACAAGGCCACCGACATCTTGTTGCCGCGCTTGGCCAGCGCGATCACGCGCTGCGCCTGCATCAGCTTGGCGTCGATGGCGGCGTTCGGGAAGGACTCCGGCGCGAAGGCCGACAGGTCCAGCAGCGGATAGCCGAAGGTCTCGGCGCAAAAGGCGGCCAGCTCGGCCGCGTCGATGATGCCGCTGGCGAGCAGGGCGTCGATGAAGGCGCTCTTGTCGAGCGCCGCCTTCTTCTGCAGCGCGTCCGCCTGTCCCACGCTCAGCCGGCTGGCCTGGACCAGCGCGCGCGCCAGGCCAGCCAGCGGCGTGACTTGGGTCGGGTTGGGGAGGACGGCGGACATGGAGGGTGGACGCGGGGGCAGGGAAGAAGGGATGCGGGATGGGTGATTGGATGATGCCTACAGGCATCACATTTGTAAAGGATTCCGTACCGGGACAGATGCGTGCGCGCCACGTAGTCGCAATAGCATGCGCCGATTCGATATCAGCCCGATAAAACCTGTGATCGGGGCGACAAGCAGTGTGGCCGGGACGACAATGGATGGCCTTGATTGTATCGAGTAAAACGGTTTGATGCGGTTCAGGCCGTGCGCGAGAACCGCATCTGAAACACCCGTACGCGGATCAGCGCAGCGCCAGGCGCTGCGCGCCGCCAACCGCCGGCGCCGGCGCCGTCTCCAGCTTGAATACCGACAGCGCCCCGGTCAGCTGGGCGGTCTGTTCGGTCAGCGATTCCGCCGCCGCCGACGCTTCTTCCACCAGCGCCGAATTCTGCTGCGTCATCTCGTCGATGCTGCCGATCGCGCGGCCGATGTCGTCGATGCCGGCGCTCTGGCGGGCGCCGGCGGCGCCGATGTCGGCCATGATGGCTTGCACCTGGCGCACCGCTTCCACGATCTGGCCCATGGTAACGCCGGCTTCGTCGACCAGCGCGCTGCCGGCCGCCACCTTGGACACCGAGTCGCCGATCAGCGTCTTGATTTCCTTGGCCGCCCCCGCGCTGCGCTGGGCCAGGTTGCGCACCTCGCTCGCCACCACCGCGAAGCCGCGCCCTTGCTCTCCCGCGCGCGCCGCTTCCACCGCCGCGTTCAGGGCCAGGATATTGGTCTGGAAGGCGATGCCGTCGATGACGGAGATGATCTCGACGATCTTGTTGGCCGAGCGGTCGATGTCGCCCATGGTGCTCACCACGCCGCCCACCACTTCGCCGCCGCGCAGGGCGATGCCGGTGGCGGTGTCGACCAGCGCATTGGCCTGGCTGGCGGCGCCGGCGTTCTCGCGCACCGCGCCGGTGAGTTCGTCCATCGAGCGGCTGGTGCGGTCCAGGCTGGCCGCTTGCGATTCGGTGCGGCGCGCCAGGTAGGCGTTGCCGCTCGCAATTTCGGCGCTGGCCAGGGCGATGGTGTCGGCCGAGGTCTTGATTTCGGCCACCAGGGTCGCCAGGCGGCCGCGCATTTCCTTCAGCGCCGCCAGCAGGCTGCCCTTGTCGCCGGCCTCGATCCGGATCTCGGTCGACAGGTCGCCGGAGGCCACCGCACGCGCGATTTCGCGCGCATATTCGGGCTCGCCGCCGAGCTGCTGCCAGATGGTGCGCACCACGAACCAGGACACCAGCGCCAGGCTGGCGATCACCACCAGCGCCGTCACCAGCATCGACATCAGGACCTTGTGCACGCTGTCCTTGCTGGCCTCGATGCCGTCCGCGAACTGGCGCTGGGCCGCTTCGTTGACCTTGGCCAGGTCGCCGTTCAGCAGCGCCAGTGCGGCCTGCATCTTGCCGACCACGGCCTGCGGGTCGCCTTCTTCCATCTCGAGCATGATGCGGGCGGCCGACAGGGCCGGCGCGTAATAGGCGTCGAATTCCTTGCGCAGGCGCGCGCCGGTGTCCTGCTGGCCCGGGATCTGGCCCAGCTTGTCGAGCCGCGCGCGCAGCTTGTCGGCCTGTGCGCCGAGCTGGGCGATCTTGTCCTTGTCGCCTTCGGCCACCGCGTCCTGCAGGCCGTCGGTAATGGCGGCCAGGTCCAGGAGCAGTGCCTTGGAGCTGTCCAGCACCGGGTAATCGACGCTGGCGGTGGTGGTGATCGAGGCCAGGGCGCCGTTCGCGATCAGCGCGCTGGCGCCGGCGCCAGCGCCGAAGATGATGGCGGAAATGAGGGGCAGTGCCCAGATTCTGCGCTTGATGCTCATGGGTTGTCTCCAGAATGCGGAAACCGCCGCCGGCGTGCTGCCGGGCGGCGGGTACGTCTTGAGTGGGCGCTTACGGCGCGGTGTAGACGGCTTTCACGCTGCCGTCCAGCGCCGCCTTGTCGATGTAGCCGATCGCCTTCGGGTTGGCGGCGACGGCGGCCTTGACGGCGGCGCTGTCGGCGACTTCCTTCGGCATGGTGGCCTTGCCGGTGAAGACCAGCTTCGACCACAGGGCCTTGGCTTGCGCCGCGTCCTTGTCGGCCACCTTCTTGTAGAACTCGGCGCGCACCGGGTTCGATTCGGCCTGGTCGATCGGCGTCATGCTGGAAGATTTACCCAGGAAGAACTGGGCGATCTGCTCCTTGGTCAGCGCCGATTCGGCGGCCTTCGGGTTCACCACCACCACCACTTCGGCCAGAGCCGGGGTGGCGGTAAACGCTGCGGCGAGCAGGGCTGCGATCATCTTGTTGGTCATGGCGTCCTCCTCAGAACACGAAGTCGAGGGCGACGGCGCCGACGGTCACGGTGTCGCCAAAGCCCGGCTGCGGGTTCAGGAACAGGCCGTTGCCGTGCTTCGGCGTGACGCGGTCGATCTGCGCCTTCAGCGCGATCGAGCTGGCCACGTCCCAGCGGAAGCCGAGCGTGTTGGTGGTCTGCTCGCCCTGGCCCACGCCGACGTTCGGCAGGCGGCGCACGCCGGCGCCGAGCTGCTGCAGGGTCGGGGTGCAGGCGGCAGGGTAACCAGCCGGGCAGGCCGCCGGCACGGTGTTGACGATGGCGCTGTCGACCTTCAGGCTGGCATGGCTGACGTAGGGCAGGAAGCGGCCGATGCGGTAGCCGCCCATCACGTACCACGAGGTGGTGTCGTTGATGTAGGTCTTGGTCTTGCGCTTGGCGAACTCGGTCTGGACCACGATGTCGTTCCAGTCCATCGCCAGGCCCAGCGAGCTGAAGGAGGCGCGCTTGCCGTCGGCGGCGATCTCGTTGGCCAGGGCCGGCAGGGCGGCGAAGCGGTAGCCGGCGCCGGCGGCGCGCAGGCCGGCCGCCAGGGTGTTCAGCGAAGCCGAGTCGTCGATGGTGATCTTGGCGGTGGCATGGCCGGCGCGCACGGTGAAGGGACCGTGTTCGGCGCTGACGTTGAGCGCGGCGATCTGCTTGCCCTTGGCGTGGATGCCGCCGATCAGGGGCGACTTGACGTTACCGTAGGCCAGCTGGGACGTCACGCTGGTGTCGCCAAAGGCGTGCTGCCAGGTGACATCCAGGCCGTCGACGCTGTTGAACGGCACCTGCGAATACACTTCCGCGGGCGGGCGCAGCATGGTGTTGGCGTAGCCGACGTTGCGGTAGTCCGAGATCATGAAGATCGGCACGCCGACACGGCCCACGCGCACGCTCACCTCGTCCGAGATGCGCGCCTTGGCGAAGGCCCAGCTCAGTTCCGCGCCATAGCTGTCTTCGGCGTCGCGCCGCACCAGGCCCTGGGCGGTGAGGGACAGCCAGCTGTTCACCGGCATGTCGGCCTGCAGGCCGAGGTTCGAATCGATCCCGGTGCGCACTTTGCGCGCGGAGCCGGAGGCCTGGTTCGGGCGCGCGAATTCGGCGCGGCCGGTGTCGGCCCAGGTGAGGGCGCCGGTACCGAAACCGCTGACTTTCACTGCGGGGAAACCGGCGTTCTCCTGGGCGAAGGCGGTCGAGACTGCCAGCGGAAGCGCCAGCAGGGTTGCAATCACACGTTTGTTCATCATTCTTGATACGCTTCTTTTGTTGCGTGAGCTGCTAGGGAAGGGGAGGCGCCGACGAGGGCAGCATGCAGGCAGCGCCGTGAAACTCTGGAAATAATTCTATCCAGCGGGCAAATTTCCCGGCAACAAAAAGATGACAATTGGTGACAATTCAGGTGGGTATGTACGTACGGCGTTGTTTAGTTGAAACAAACACTTGTTTGGTAGACAAACATCGTTGTCAATTCCACCAGTGGCAGGTCGCACCGGTGCTCGGCAGAGCCGCTTGCACCGCGCGGTGCACGATGCCGGCCTGTACCGCTTCGTCGGCGTCGAAGATGCGCGCATTGCCGGTCAGGTTGGCGCGGATGTCGGTGGCGTTACCGGCGGCGGTGGTGGCCTCGAGAAAAATGCGGGCATAGCGCTCGGCATCGAAGTCGAGGCAGTCGCGCCATTCGGACACGCGCGAATGGTCGGCCGCGACCAGGCTGCCGAAGCCCCAGTGCAGCGGATGGATCAGGAAACGCGTGCCGGGACAGGCGTAGCGCTTCTGGCCCGCGAGGAAGATCACCACCGCGACCGATTCGACGCTGCCGATGTTGTGGGTGGTGAGGGGTACCGGGAGCGATTTCAGGAAGAAGTAGAGCGCGAAGCCGGCGGTCATGTTGCCGCCTTCGCTCGACATGTGCAGTTCGATTTCGGTGGCGCCATTCTGCAGGGCCTGCAGGCAGTTGTTGCGGATTGCGCTTGCCGAATTGTGGTTGATTGGTCCGATGAAGTGAACGATGTGCAATGCCATGGGTCCTCCTTGCGGTGGACCCAAGCATAGCAAGATTCAGGGGCCTGGCGCGTCCGGCTCGGCCTGTACAGCACGCGCGGTGTCCGGACAATCGTCGCCCGCCTGCGGCGACGGATGGATGCGGATGCGCCGTCCCGCCACCTCCAGGTCTTGCCAGGCAGGCGCCAGGGTGCGCACCTGGCCGGCGCGCATGCTGTCCAGCCACGTGGGGCAGTTCAGGCGCGCCGACAGCGTGCCGGCGATGCGCCAGCGGCCGGCCGCGTCGCGCGTGGCGAGCGCCGTTTCCCAGCCATTGGCGCCGGACAGCAGCACCTCCGGCGCCGCGTCGCCGCCGACGTCCAGCACCAGCACGTCGCACTGTTCGCCGCGCCGCAGCAGGCAGCCGGGCATGCCGGGCTGGCTTGCCATGCCGGCCCAGTCGGTGGCCAGGAAGCCGTCGGGCAGCCGGGCGCCGGCGGGCCAGACGCGCAGGCTCTCGGCCAGGTTCACCGGTTCGGCCAGCAGGCCGCGCTGGTGGCGGTGCTGCAGCTTGCGCACCGCCGCGATCCTGCTTTGCAGCAGAGCGGCGTCCGGCCGGGATGCGTCCGCCATGATGCCGGCCAGTGCGGCGCGGCCATAGCGCGCGCCGTCGAAATGCAGGTAGCCGACGTCGAATTTCGCCGCCGTCACGCGGCCCGCATCGAGCCGCGCCAGCTGGTCCCTGGTGGCCAGGCGCGCCGGATCGGCCAGCGGCGAGAGCAGCGGCAGCAGCACCGCCAGCACCACGAAGGCCGCCGCGATGTTGACCCCGGACAGCAGCCGCAGCCAGCCGGCGCGCAGCGCCGCCGCCGCGTAGCCGCCGGCATAGCAGGCGGCCACCAGCATGCAGGCCGCGGCGACCACCCGGTCTTCGGTCCAGCCATGCTCGCCCACCCGCAGCGCCAGCGCGTGCACGGCCAGCAGGGTGACCGGCACCAGGAGCAGGGCCGCGGCGCGCGCCGCCAGCGCCACCGGCCGCGCGGCGGCAACCATGCCGTTCTGCCAAGCCGCATTGATCAGGACCACGAACACCGCCGCCGCGGCCAGCAGCACCGAGGCCGCGCTGCGCGTACCCCACAACGGTGCCAGGCCGGTGAACAGCAGGCTGAGTAAGAACCCTGCGACCAGCAGCGTCAGCACCGGCAGGATCCAGGACAGCAGCACCAGCAGCAGGTTGCGGATGCCGCGCACGATGCCGGGGCGCACGTCGGTCAGGTGCATCGCGCTGGCAAAGGCGAAGGTGGTCACCGGAATCGCGAACCAGGATTTGCCGATTGCCTTGTGCAGGAAGTCCAGCTTGATCAAGAGGAACAGCTGGGCGCCCAGGTGCAGCACCAGCCAGGCGACGCCGACGAACAGGACGCTGAAGGCGAGCTGCACGCCCAGCTTCCAGGCGGTCTCGAAATAGGCCGTGTAGCCGGCGATGCGGCGTCCTTCGGCGGCGCCGGCCAGCACCAGCGCGTGGGCGATGAAGAAGCCGGCCACCAGGGACAGGCACAGCTGCCCGGACGGTTCCTGGGCGCGCGGCGTGGGCGGCTGCGGCAGTCGATACGCGCCTTCCATGCGCCAGACGTCGTAGAAGGCGAGGGCGGCGGAGATCACGGCGGCCGTCGCCGTCCACGCCAGCAGCTGGCGCCGGTTCAACTGGCCGAGGCCGCTGATGGCGACGATCGGCGCCAGCACGGCCACCAGCAGCAGCGGCACGAACAGGCTCGGCTCGGTGGCCGGCCAGACCATGTCGGTGCCGGCGCGGTAGAGCAGGTAGAGCAGCAGACCCTGCAGCAGGCCGATGGCGATGCGGGCGCTGGCGATGCCGGGGCGCGGGGGGAGGTCGGGGGCGTCGGTGGCTGCGTGCATGGGTGTTCCGGATTGTTGTTCAGCTGCCGCGGTACGTGGAATACGACCACGGCGTCATCACCAGCGGCACGTGATAGTTCTGCCCGCCATCGGCAATCCCGAACCCGATCGTGATTCGGTCCAGAAAGCGGGGAGAGGGCAGATCCACCCCCTGCGCCGCGAAATAATCGCCGGCGTAAAATACCAGTTCGTACTGGCCGGGCCGGAGCAGATCTCCCTCCAGCAGCGGCGCGCCGCAGCGGCCATCGGCGTTGGTGCGCTCGGTCTTGAGCAAGGTGCGGCGCTCGCCGTCGAGCGCAAACAGTTCGACTTGAACGCCCGCGCCTGGCCGGCCGTGGGCGGTATCGAGAACGTGAGTAGAAAGTTTGCCCATATGTGCAGGATGAGGTGGAGTATGCAGCCCATCATATACCGTTGTGCATCCTGCAATATATGATCGTCCTTATACCGCCATTCTGTGGACGCCATGGACACTTATGCCAACTACCCGCGCGACCTGACCGGCTACGGCCGCAACCCGCCCCATGCGCGCTGGCCGGGCGGGGCAAGGATCGCGCTGCAGTTCGTGCTCAACTACGAGGAGGGCGGCGAGAACTGCGTGCTGCATGGCGATGCGGCCTCGGAAACTTTTCTTTCCGAAATCATCGGCGCCCAAGCCTTCCCGATGCGCCACATGAGCATGGAGTCGCTCTACGAATACGGCGCGCGCACCGGCCTGTGGCGGGTGCTGCGCCTGTTCGAAGCGCGCGGCATGCCGCTCACCGTGTTCGGCGTGGCGATGGCCTTGCAGCGCAACCCGGAGGCGGTGGCCGCTTTCCGCGAACTGGGACACGAGATCGCCTGCCACGGCCTGCGCTGGATCTCCTACCAGAATGTGGACGAGGCCACCGAGCGCGCCCACATGCTGGAAGCGGTGCGCATCATGCGCGAACTGACCGGCGCAGCCCCGCTCGGCTGGTACACGGGCCGCGATTCGCCCAACACGCGCCGCCTGGTGGTCGAACATGGCGGCTTCGCCTACGACGCCGACCACTACGGCGACGACCTGCCTTTCTGGCAGCGCGTACAACTCGGCGATGGCCGCAGCGTGCCGCACCTGGTGGTGCCCTATACCCTCGACACCAACGACATGCGCTTCGCCGCCGCCCAGGGCTTCAACTCCGGCACCCAGTTCTTCGATTACCTGAAGGATGCCTTCGACGTACTGTATGCCGAGGGCGACCCGGATGGCCTGGACCGGCCCAAGATGCTGTCGATCGGCCTGCACTGCCGCCTGGTCGGCCGCCCGGCGCGCACCGCGGCGCTGGCGCGCTTCCTCGATTACGTGCAGGGCCAAGACCGGGTCTGGATCGCGCGCCGGATCGACATCGCGCGGCACTGGCAAGCTGAGCATCCGTATAAGGAATGAGAAAAAACGCGGTTTTCGTAGGGTGGGCGGTCTCCGCCCACCCTACATGTATATAAGATTATGATGATAATCATTATCAGAAAATATTTATAATGACCTGTCCCTCCGGTGTTAGCCTTCCGCCCTTGCCCGAAAGCCAAGCCACCATGTCCGAACCAATCCGATTCTTTTACCGCGGCGCCGTCCACGAAGTGCGCGATGCGGCGCCGACGCAGACCATCCTGCAGCACCTGCGCGAGGATCTGCATTGCACCGGCACCAAGGAAGGCTGCGCCGAGGGCGACTGCGGCGCCTGCACCGTGGTGATCGGTTCGCTCGAGCCGGGCGGCCTGGAGCTGAAGGCGGTCAACGCCTGCATCCAGTTCACCCCGACATTGGACGGCAAGGCCCTGTTCACGGTCGAAGACCTGGCGGCGGCCGACGGCGAACTGCACCCGGTGCAGCAGGCGCTGGTCGAATGCCACGGCTCGCAGTGCGGCTTCTGCACGCCGGGTTTCGCCATGTCGCTGTGGGGCATGTATCTGAAGCAGGAGGGACGCGCGCCCTCGCGCTGCCAGATCGACGACGCGCTGTCCGGCAACCTGTGCCGCTGCACCGGCTACCGGCCGATCATCGACGCGGCCCGGCGCATGGTCGAACTGCCGCCGGCCGTGTTTGACCGCACCGCGCTGGCCGAGCGTCTGCGCCTGCTGCAGCGCGCGCACGGCTTCAGCTACGCGGCCCAAGGTGGTCGCTTCCACGCACCGCGCACGCTGGAGGAACTGGTCCGCCTGCGCGCCGCGCACCCGGAGGCGCTGCTGCTGGCCGGTTCGACCGACGTCGGCCTGTGGGTCACCAAGCACCTGCGCACGCTCGACGAGATCATCTATCTCGGCCAGGTGGACGCGCTCAAGACGATAACGGAGCGCGACGGCATGCTGGAAATCGGCGCCGGCGTGAGCCTGAACGACGCCTATGCCGCCGTCTGCCGCCATTATTCCCTCGAGCTGCGCGAGATGTGGCAGCGCTTCGCCTCGCTCCCGATCCGCAACGCCGGCACCCTGGGCGGCAACGTCGCCAACGGCTCGCCGATCGGCGATTCGATGCCCTGGCTGATCGCGCTGGGCGCGCAGGTCGTGCTGCATGGCGCATCCGGCGCGCGCGTGCTGGCGCTGGAAGATTTCTATCTCGGCTACCAGCAGAAGGATCTGCGTGCCGACGAGTTCGTGGCGGCGCTGCGCATGCCGCTGCCGCGCGCGGGTGTGCGCTTCCGGACTTATAAACTGGCCAAGCGCTTCGACCAGGACATCTCTGCCGTGTGCGCGGCCTTTGCCATCACGCTCGACGGCGACATGGTGACGAGCGCCCGCATCGCCTTCGGCGGCATGGCTGCGACACCGAAGCGCGCGGCCACCGCCGAAGCCACGTTGGTGGGCCAGCCGTGGAACGACGCCACCATGCGCCTCGCAATGGCCGCGCTGGCGCAGGACTACGCACCGCTGAGCGACATGCGCGCTTCCAGCAGCTACCGGCTGGCCGCGGCGCAGAATCTGCTGCGCCGCTTCTGGCTCGAGACCCGTGTCGACAATCCGCTGCCGGCGACGGCGGTCAATGCTTTCGCGCCCGGCGCTTGAAGAGGAGACGCCCATGAACGACGCCGCGAATCCACAGTTGGCCAAGGCCGCCTGGACCGAAGTGGGACGTGCCCGCGCGCATGAGTCCGCCACCCTGCACGTGCTTGGCCAGGCCACCTACACCGACGACATCCGCGAAACCGCCGGCACCCTGCACGCGGCCCTCGGCTTGTCGAGCCGCGCCCACGCGCGCATCCTGGGCATCGACCTCGCGCCGGTGCGCGCCGCGCGCGGCGTGGTCGCGGTGCTGACCGCGCAAGACATCCCCGGCCTGAACGACTGCGGCCCGATCATCCACGACGATCCGATCCTGGCCGACGGCCTGGTGCAGTACGTCGGCCAGCCGGTCTTCATCGTCGTCGCCGACAGCCACGACAACGCGCGCCGCGCGGCAAAACTGGCGGGCATCGACTACGAAGACCTGCCCGCCATCCTGAGCCCGCAAGCCGCGCGTGCCGCGCAATCGTACGTGCTGCCGCCGATGCGCCTGGCGCGCGGCGACGCCGAAAGCGCCTTCGCGGCGGCGCCGCATCGCGTCCAAGGCGAGCTGTCGGTCGGCGGCCAGGAACAGTTTTACCTGGAAGGCCAGATCGCCTATGCGATCCCCGGCGAAGACCGCGGCATGCACGTGTATTCCTCGACCCAGCACCCGAGCGAGATGCAGCACGTGATCGCGCACGCGCTCGGTCTGCACTCGCACCACGTAACGGTCGAGTGCCGCCGCATGGGCGGGGGCTTCGGCGGCAAGGAATCGCAGTCGGCCCTGTGGGCGGCCGGCGCCGCCATCGCGGCTGCCCGCACCGGCCGCCCGGTCAAGCTGCGCGCCGACCGCGACGACGACATGCTGGTCACCGGCAAGCGTCACTGCTTCCACTACGAGTACGAGGTCGGCTACGACGACGAGGGGCGCATCGTCGCGGCGAAAGTCGACATGGTGAGCCGCGCCGGCTATTCGGCCGACCTGTCCGGCCCGGTGGCCACGCGCGCCGTCTGCCACTTCGACAATAGCTACTACCTGTCCGACGTCGACATCCGCGCCGCCTGCGGCAAGACCAACACCCAGTCGAACACCGCCTTCCGCGGCTTCGGTGGACCGCAGGGCGCGATCGCCATCGAGTACGTGATCGACGAGATCGCGCGCAACCTGGGCCGCGACCCGCTCGACATCCGCCGTCTGAATTTTTATGGCAAAACGGACCGCAACGTCACGCCCTACGGCCAGCGCATCGTCGACAACGTGATCCACGAACTGGTGGCCGAGCTGGAAGCCAGCAGCGACTACCGCGCCCGCCGCGCCGCCATCGAAGAATACAACCGCGCCAGCCCGGTGCTCAAGAAAGGCCTGGCGCTCACGCCGGTGAAATTCGGCATCGCCTTCAACGTCACCCACCTGAACCAGGCCGGCGCGCTGGTGCACGTCTATGTCGACGGCTCGATCCTGGTGAACCACGGCGGTACCGAAATGGGGCAGGGCATCAACACCAAGGTGATGCAGGTGGTGGCCCACGAACTGGGCGTGGACCTGGATCGGGTGCGCGCCACCGCCACCAACACCAGCAAGGTCGCCAACACCTCGGCCACCGCCGCCTCCACCGGCGCGGACCTGAACGGCAAGGCGGCCCAGGATGCGGCGCGTAAGATTCGCGAGCGCCTGGCCGCGTTCGTGGCGTCGGAATTCGGCGGCGCCGCTGCCGAAGTACGCTTCGCCGACGACACCGTGTTCGTCGCCGGCCAGGCGCTGCGTTTCGGCGAAGTGGTGGCCAAGGCCTACCTGGCGCGGGTGCAACTGTGGTCGGATGGCTTCTACGCCACCCCCGGCCTGCACTGGGACCCGAAGACCATGAACGGCCGGCCCTTCTCCTACTACGCCTACGGCGCGGCCGTGTCGGAAGTCGTGATCGACACCCTCACCGGCGAATGGAAGCTGCTGCGCGCCGACGCCCTGTACGACGCCGGCAATTCGCTGAACCCGGCCATCGACATCGGCCAGGTCGAAGGCGCCTTCATCCAGGGCATGGGCTGGCTCACGACCGAGGAACTGTGGTGGAACGGGGCCGGCGCCTTGAAGACGCATGCGCCGTCGACCTACAAGATTCCGACGGTGTCGGACTGCCCGGAAGACTTCCGCGTGGCTCTCTTCAACAACCGCAACGTCGAGGACAGCATCCACCGCTCGAAAGCCGTGGGCGAGCCGCCGCTGCTGCTGCCGTTCTCGGTGTTCTTCGCGATCCGCGACGCCATCTCGGCGGTCGCCGGGCACCGGGTGCATCCGCCGCTGAATGCGCCGGCGACCTGCGAAGAGATCCTGCGCGCGGT
>Ga0265780_10008029_pt1 | contig 12869 bp, 4 predicted proteins | sample P1T30metagenome_FD_192432 | JGI IMG/M metagenome (GOLD analysis project Ga0265780, IMG submission 192432) | Plant litter microbial communities from East Loma Ridge, Irvine, California - P1 T30 | ecosystem: Environmental > Terrestrial > Plant litter > Unclassified | place: USA: California...
AACGTCGCCTCGCTCGCCGGCAAGCAGATCAAGTCCGCTCAGCTCGGCATGACTCAGGCGGACAGCTTCAACACGTGCAGCAAAGTCGCCGTCCAGGCCTGGCGCTACTCGTCAGGTCTCGGGGACGGCTTTACCTGGAACCAAGACCAAGCAACCTCCGACGGGTGGGACCAACACCTCTCGACGGCCGCCCCGTGCCTGTCCGCCGGACAGTCCTTCGGCATGGACGTCACCGCCGGGGTCGCCGAGACCTCGAGAGTCGGAGCCGGGTCCATCATCCTCGGCGTCCGTTCCGCCAACGAGGCGGACGGCTCCGGTCGACGCCACTTCGGGCAAGCGGCGACACTCCGCGTCGACTACAACACGGTGCCCAACGCGCCCTCAGGGTTCTCCTGGGCTGCACCGTCCCGTGCCTGCGGCCCGACGGCAGGTGAAGCGTCCTTCATGAACGGCACGCAGAACCTGGTGATGCGCATCAACACCAGCGACCCCGACGCCGGAACCAACCTGCAGACCCGGTTCCGCGTGGTGCCAGCCAACAACGGTGGCATCGAGCGCTGGGTCTCCTCGAGTTCCTTCCAAGCCCAAGGCACGACGCAGCTGGTGATCCCTGCCAACACACTCGCCGAGGGGGCGTACGCGGTCCAAGCGACCACGAGCGACGGCTCTGCCACATCAGGAGCATCGCCCTACTGCTTCTTCACGATCAAGAACAGCGCCCCCGCCCTCCCCACCCTCAGTAGCACTGCCCCCGGAGTGGTCGGCAAGCCCCTCACCGTCGCCGTCACGCCCCGGTCCGGGGACCAGGTCCGCGGGTTCGCCTACTGGTGGTCGCCTGCGAACAAAGCCACCCCCGCCCCTCCGATGCCTACCGCCGGTGTCATCAGCCCGTCGACGAGCTACAACCCATGCTCTTTCGTGCAGGGCCTCGTGACTTACGTCTGCGCCGCCGCCTCGGGAGCGACCTCTCTCACCGTCGCCCCCGTCGATGAGACGGCGACCCTGTACGTCGCCAGCTACGACAAGGCAGGCAACGTCTCCGTCGATCCTGCGACGAAGTCGAACTCCGCGGGCCTAGAGGTCCAGTCCTCCGCTGACCCTGCGGCAGCTCTGCCGAGCGGTCACGGATGGACCATGCCCTCCGCCGGCGACGGCCCCCTCCCCGACGTCCTGACCGACCGCGGGACCCCGGCGCTCCCCCTCACCCTCGGGGCAGGGATGAACAAGACCGTCACCGACGACATCCTCCCCGGGCCTGAACAAGCCGTCCTGGACTACGACAACCTCGTTCACCTGAACCGCTTCAACGGTGGCACGCACATCGCTCGCGTCGGTTCCGTGGCTGGAATGCGCTTCGAGGCGACGATGGGGCAGATCTTCCTCCCCGGCAAGACCAGCCCACCAACAGGCACCAGTCCGATCTACTCCTGCGCCCTACCGCTCGGCGACATGACCAGCGGCAGCGCGACATGCGAAGGCACGGGGGTCACAGGGGTGCTGCTTGGTCACATCTGGCGAACCGCCGCGAACGTTCCGGCGGACGTCCCTGTCCGAGCCGTCTACCGTTGCTACGTCCAGGCGACCGGGGACCACTTCCTCTCCCACGGGTCGACATGTGAGGGTCAACGAGTCGACTTCCTCCTGGGGTATCTCGCCGACGTGAAGCCGACCAAGACAGCCAGCTCAGCCGTGGACACCACGAAGAGCTTCTCCGTGTCGGCTTGGGTGAACCTCAAGGAGAACAATCCGGCCCACATCTCCTCGTACACGGCAGTGTCCCAGGAGGGAGCGAACAGCTCCGGCTTCTACCTCCAGGCCACTGGCGGCAACTGGCGATTCTGTGTCCGAAGCCAGGACGCGACGGCCACTACGGACTGCGCGGCGGGCCCGCCTGTGACGACCTCGACCTGGGTGTACCTGACCGGAGTGTGGGACGCCAGCAACAAACAGGTCCGCGTCCTCACCGGGACGAGCACGACCCCCACCGGCTCGAGCCCTGTCGTGCCTCACACGGTTCCTGCTGGTGACACGACGGCCAATGGCGCCCTGGTGATCGGTAGCGCCAAATCCGTGGGCATGGCAACTGACCTCTGGTACGGCCAGATCTACAACCCCATCATCACGCCCGGTGTCGTCTCGAGCTCGCAGCTCGCCGCCCGTTACGCCGACCAGCTGTAAGACCAAGGACCAGAGCATGAGCACACCCACGCGAGCCGCTTTCCGGCGGCGGATCCGCTCCTTGATTACCGGCACGGCAGTCCTGGCCACAACGACCCTCGTCGTGACCACCCTCGCGGGTGCCCCCGCATACGCTGCCGGTGACCCTAAGCCCGATCTCGGCAAGCCCGTCCCTGGCAGTCTCGCTGCGAAGCTGCCCGACGGTACGACTGCGGACACCTCGTCAAACGCACCGCTGCCCGGTTCCGTCGCTGCTCCCTCAAGGCCCGTCACGCTCGATCTCGGTGCGTCGAAGAAGCCGAAGCCGCTCGCCCTCGAGGCGACACCCGATGCGGGGGCGACGAAGATCGTCGGCGACTGGAAGGAGCTCGCCGCGACGAAGATCCGTGTGGCCGCGGCGGCGGAGGCCACGGCGGGCGCAAAGGCCTCGACAGGGGTGACCGCGAGCGTTGTCGACGAGTCGACGGCAGCAGCGCGCGGACTTCAGGGGCTCGTCCTCGAGCTCAGCGCCCCGACCGGGTCCCCGACCGGCGCCCCGGTGGCGGTGCAGATCCCCTCGGAGTACCTCGAGAGCCAGTTCGGCGCCGACTACGGCGACAGGGTCCGGTGGGTACAGGTGCCCGCCACCGGAAAGAAGGTCGCACTGAAGAACGCCGTCACGGTGCCCTCGTCGACCAGCAAGGACTCCGTCACGGCGACCCCGACGCTGCAACGGTCGTCGGTGATGATGGCCGCCGTCGCCACGGCGACCTCCAGCACAGGGACCGGCTCGTTCACGGCAACGCCCCTCAAGGCCGCCGGCGCCTGGGACGTCTCGACGCAGACCGGTGACTTCAACTGGACGTACCCGCTGATGGCCCCCGCGCCGCCGGCCGGCCCTGCCCCGGACATCGGCCTCGTCTACGACTCCCAGATGGTCGACGGGGAGACCGGTTCGACCAACAACCAGCCCTCCGCCGTGGGAGCCGGGTGGACAGCGACCGGCAGCGGGTTCATCGAGCGCAGCTACACCACCTGCGCCCTCGACGCCGGCCCAAGCGGTCCCAAGAAAGACTCCGGCGACCTCTGCTGGTCCGGCGAGAACGCGACCCTCGCCCTCGGCGGGCACTCCGGCAAGCTCGTGCGCGACAGCACCACCGGCGCGTGGCGCCTCGCTGACGACGACGGGTCCCGCATCGAGAAGCTCGCAGGGACCGCCGCAGGGTGTGCACCGAACGGCACCTACGACACCTCCTGCTGGCGTCTGACCACCACCGACGGCACGCAGTTCTGGTTCGGTCGTCACCAGCTCCCGGGATGGTCCAGCGGCAAGCCCGTCACCAACTCCGCCTGGACGGTCCCCGTCTTCGGCAACGACGCCGGAGAGCCCTGCAACGCCGCGGCCTTCATCGACTCGTCCTGCATGCAGGGGTGGCGGTGGAACCTCGACTACGTCGTCGACGTCCACGGCAACGCCGAGGCGTTCTACTACCACGCCGAGACCAACAAGTACGCGCAGTACACGACCGGGGCGGCGAAGAACACGACCTACACGCGCGGCGGCCAGCTCGACCGCATCGAGTACGGCCTGACCGCGAGCACCGTCTACGCGGCTGCCGCCGCAACAAACCGCGTCGTGTTCGGCTACGACGAATATGGCCGGTGCAGCGACACCACTCGAGCGACCTGCACAAAGCTCCCGATCAGCGCCGCCGCGACCGCACCGGTGACACCGAGCGCCTACCCGGACGTCCCCTTCGACCAGCTCTGCACAGGCACCTGCACGGGCAAGGTGTCCCCGACGTTCTTCACGAACGGCATGCTGAACACGGTCACGACCCAGTACCGGTCCGGCACCTCATATACGAACGTGGATAGCTGGAAGCTGGGGCACTCCTTCCCCTCCCCCGGCGACGGCACGAACCCGGTGCTGTGGCTGACGGACATCGTCCGCACGGGCTACTCGGGCACCACGACACTGGCCGAGCCACCGACCACCTTCGTCGGTGTCCCCATGCAGAACCGTGTCTGGGCCGTCGATGGCCTCGCCCCGCTGGTCAAGTACCGGATCTCGTCCATCACCAACTCCGCGGGCGCCGTGACGTCGATCAACTACTCGGCAAAGGACTGCACCCCGACCGAGGCATCCACCCTGCTCGCTGCCGTCCAGACCAACGAAAGACGGTGCTTCCCCCAGTGGTGGAGCCCCGAAATGGTGCCGGCGCAAGCACCCAAGCTCGACCTCTTCCACAAGTACGTCGTCACGTCCGTGATCGACGACCCAAAGACCGGAGGCGGGAACGACGCCCCCCGGGAGACCTACTACGCCTACACGGGTAGGCCCGGATGGAAGTACGACGACTCCCCGACGACCCCCGCCAACCGTCGCACCTGGTCGCGGTTCGCCGGCTACGACACCGTCGAGGAGCGCGTCGGTTCCGCCGCGACGCCTGCCCTGCAGGAGACGACGGCGTACACGTACTTCCGGGGCATGGACGGCGACCGGGCCGCACCTGACGGTGGAACCAAATCCGCGACGGTAAGAGGGTTCCCCACTGTTGTGGACTCCCCCTGGCTCGCCGGGCGTCTCCTCAGCGAGAAGACGCTCAACGGTGTCGGCGGCGCCGTCCTGTCCGAAACGGTCACCACCCCGTACGCCTCGGCCGTGCGCGCAAGCGACGGGACGAACACATCCCGGTTCGTCGACGACGCCCTCGAGGTCACAACCGAACCCGTATCGACCGGCGGCACGCGCCGCACCGAGACCGCGACCACCTACGAGTCGACCTACGGCCTTCCCACATCTCAGCAGACTTCGGGCACCGGTGTCCCGACGACCTGCACTCAGACCACCTACGCTCCGGCGAACACGACGGTCTGGCTGATCGGACTCGGCCAGGAAGTGCGACAGACCGCGGCCGCTTGCAACGCAGTCGGTGCTGCGGTCTTCCCTCGGGACGCTGTGTCGGCCACGAGAGTCCTGTTCGACGGTCTCGCTGTGGGGCTGACGCCGACGAAGGGCCTGGTCACCAGCACCCAGTCCGCCGAGTCGTACTCGGGTACGACCGCCGTGACCGCCCGCTGGGTCACCGTCAAAACGGAGTCCTTCGACTCGATGGGCCGCTCCGTCGCCACGACCGACGCCCTTGGACGCAAGACCACCACCGCCTACACGCCCGCCACCGGCGGCCCGGTCACAGGCATGACGACGACGAATCCGGCCCCGTTCAGCTGGACCTCGTCGACGACCTTCGACCCCGCTCGAGGCGTCGTCCTGTCGGCGACGGACCAGAACGCACGAGTCATCACCGCCACCTACGACGCGCTCGGCCGACGTACCGCCGCCTGGTTCCCCGGACGGGCGCAAGCAGCGAATACAACGCCCTCGATCGCGTTCGCCTACTCGATGTCTCGCACCGCACCGACGAGCGTCGCCACCACGACCCTCACCGCCACCGGGACCACCACCTCCGTGTCCCTGTACGACGGCTTGGGCCAAATCGTTCAGACCCAGAGCCCTGCCTACGGGGGCGGCTCCGTGGTCACGGACAGCGAATACGACGCCGCCGGCCGTGTCTCCGCGATGAACAACGCCTACTGGATGACCACGAAAGCGCCCTCCGGTGCCCTCTTCGTCCCCGACAACCAGCAGCAGATCGCGTCCCGGACGAGCACTGTCTTCGACGGCGCCGGCCGCGTTACGGCGTCGATCACCAGCTCTTACGGCAAGGAACGCTACCGGGCGACCACCGCCTACCCGGGCGCTGACCGTGTGGACACGACTCCCCCGAAGGGCGGCGTCCCGACGACGAGCATCACCGACGCCCTCGGCCGCCAGACGAAGCTCATCCAGTACGAATCCGCCACGCCCAGCGCGACCGCGGTCCAGCAGGCCACCACCTACGCGTACAACGCTCGAGGCGCGATGACCAGCATGACCGATCCGGTCGGAAACGCCTGGTCATGGTCCTTCGACGTCCTCGGCCGCATGACATCGACCTCCGACCCCGACGCCGGCACGTCGACGTTCACCTATGACCTCGCCGGCAACAAGCTGACCTCCACGGACGCCCGAGGGGTCACCCTCACCACAACCTTCGACGCCCTGGACCGAACGACGGCCCAGTACGAAGGCACAACCACCGGGAAACTGCTCAACTCCTGGACCTACGACACCCTCGCCAAGGGCAGCGTCACCTCCTCAACCAGCTACGAAGGCTCACAGCCGAACGTCCCTGGCAGCAAGTACACGAGCACGGTCACCGGCTACGACACCGCCGGTCGCCCCACCGGCAGCACCCTCACCCTTCCCACAGACGCACCCGCCTTCGGCGGCCTGAGTTACAAGGTCGGCCTGTTCTACAACCAGGACGGCAGTGTCGCGACCCAGAGCAACCCCCGGGCGGGCGACCTGCCCGCAGAGAACCTCCGGTACGGATACGACGGCCTCGGGGCCGTCAGCAGCCTGAGCGGGTCCGCGTCCTACGGCGGTGTCGTGTACTCGGCGATCGGCCAAGTGGCCCAGTACAACCGGTACGGGACAACCCCCGCCTATTCCACCTATGGGTACGACCCGGCGGACGGGAGCGTCCTGCAAATCAGCGAGCAGACCGGAACCGGAGCCTCCGCCGTGAAGCAGTCGGTACGCACCTACACGCGCAACGACATCGGTGACGTCACCTCCGCTACGAACGCCCAGCCCACCGCGACCGACACGCAGTGCTACCGCTATGATTCCCTCCGTCAGCTGACGGAGGCATGGACGGCCACGACGACCAGCTGCGCAGCAGCCCCGACGACAGCTGCCCTGGGTGGCACCGCGCCCTACTGGAAGAGTTACGACACCGACCGGGCAACGGGCAATCGTCTTTCGACGACCGTCCACACCGCCTCCGGCGACACCAAGAGCACCTACAACTACCCCGCCGCGGGCACCGCTCACCCCCACGGCGTGACCTCGGTAACGACGACCAGCCCTACCAGCACGAGCACCGCCGGGTACGCCTACGACCAAACAGGAGGCACTACCACTCGACCCGGCGGCCAGTCCCTGGTCTACGACCAAAAGTCGAGACTGTCGAGCATCACCACCAGCGGACAGGCGCAAAAGAGCATCTACGGCCCCGACGGGACTCTCCTGATGCGCACCGATCCCCAGGAGGGCACAGTCCTGTTCCTCGGGGACACCGAGCTCCGATCCAAGGCCACCACGGGCACGACGGGCACGATCACCGCTGTCCGCACCTACTCACTAGGGGGCGCGTCAATCGCCGAACGGACGAGCGCACCGGGAAGCACGACCGGAACGCTCGCCTGGCTCGCGACCGACCTCAACGGGACCGCCGACATGCAGGTCGACGTCGCCACTGGGAAGATCACGCGCCGCTACTCCGACCCCTATGGCAACTCTCGCGGCACCGCCGTCGCCTGGCCGAGCAAACACGGGTTCCTCAACGCCCCCGAGTCCACCTTCGGCAAACTCATACAGCTCGGAGCAAGGGCATACGACTCCGCCCTCGGCCGATTCCTGTCCGTCGACGCCGTCCTCGCCCCCGCCAATCCCTTGCAAAACAACGGGTACTCGTACAGCACGAACAACCCCGTAACTTACGCGGACCCTTCGGGAAATTGTGCGCTCGGTACTCGCGATGACTGCACCGGGAATGGAACGAAGCGACAAAACGCACTCAATAAGGGCACAAAGAAGGGCGGGTTCCCTGGAGTCTCCCCTCAAGCCAAGCGGCTGACCTATAATGCGACACCACAGCACCTGAGGTCGGATAGATATAACTCGTACGTTAATAAAAGGCCTGCAGCACGTCCGGCCCCACAGCCCCAATGGGTCGTTGAGGGTAATCAACTTGCGGAACAGCAGTTTCAACGGGCAATGGCGAGGCATCTCAAAGGAGGGTGGGCGTCTCGCTCAATGGCAACGGTCCTGCTTTGGCAGCACGAGCATAAGGACGCTCTAGCAGCTACTGCCGGCGCTATAGGAGCGGGTGCTGCAGGAGCACGCGGGATGCCCCCTCCCGCGAAGGGAACACCTCTCGTTGCAGAAGTACCATTTGGCCCCGCACCCCTTAAAGCGGCACTAGCTCAGGAAAAGATTCTTACTACCGGATCCAACTTCCCCAACTTCCGCGGAGGACAACCTTTCAGTAATCGGGACGGATCACTACCGGAAGGTAAGTACACGGAGTGGTACATTGATAGATCGCTTACAAGAGCTGAAAAGGAAGCAGGACTAAAAACTGGTAACGAGAGGTTGGTCATAAGCGAAAATATGCAGCACGTTTACTACACCAACAATCATTATGAGTCATTCACGGAGGTGCCGCTTTGAAGCAAAGCGAATTTGCGGTGTTTCGACTGTTTACTGAACCTGCCGTCGAAGTAACACACAAATTAACCTCATGCTTCTTGCTCGAGGGAAAGCACATGACGACAGATGAAGCACTATTTTCCGAGTTTGCAAGGATACTGTCTTTTCCTCATTACTTTGGGCGGAATTGGGATGCCTTTGAGGAAAGTCTTACAGCTCCAGAAGACTGGGAAAAAGATTCACACGAACGAAAGTCGCTGCGCGTTGATAACGCCGAGTGCATCTTACTTTCAAGTTCTCGAATGAACACTTTTGTCGAAATTTTATTAAATGCGCAAGATCGTCTTCGGTTCACCGATGCGCAAGGTGCTTTCGAGTTTAATTTTGCTTTTTCAACCACAGCAGTGGCCGAAGCAAGTGGTCTATGGACGAGTGTGGCCCGTCAAGGAGGTTTGCTGGTCCGCCGCGAACCCTTGTAGATCCGGGCGCCAGTGCGGCGCAGCTGCACCAGGTGCGGGAGTGCTGTCGGTTCGGCTGACTCCTGCGCTGTGAGGATTTCGGTTCTCACGGAAGGATGCTCACCGTGCCCAAAGCATTCCCAGTGGAGTTCCGCCGCGATGTCGTCGCGGTCGCTCGTCGGGGCGAAGCCCCGATTAGTCGGATCGCGAAAGACTTCGGGATCTCGGAGTCGTGCCTGCAGCGCTGGCTCAAGATCGCAGACGTTGAAGACGGCGTGAAACCCGGCGTCACTCAAGCCGACGCGGCGGAGCTTCGCGAGGCGAAGAAACGCATCCGGCTGCTCGAGCAAGAGAACGAGATCCTGAGGCGAGCGGCGGCGTATCTGTCGCAGGCATCACTCCCCACATGATGTTCCCGCTGGTCCTTGACCTTGCCGCCGATCGGATTCCGATCGCGGTGACCTGCCGCTGTTGGCTTTTCCAAGCAAGCGTTCTTCAAATGGCGGACAAACCCGTGTCGCAACGCGACTGGGACAACGCCCACCTCACCAACGCGGCGATCGATCTGCACCGAGACGACCCAGGGTTCGGGTATCGGTTCATCTCGGACGAGATCGAAGGCGAAGCTGGCCTGGAAGCGTCGGAACGGTGCATATGGCGGCTGTGTTCTGAGCAGCGACTTTGGTCGTTGCACTTGAAAGAGCGGGGCCTGAACCGGAAAGCCAGCCCCCCGGTCCATGACGACCTCGTGCTCCGAGCACTTCACCGCGTCGAAGTTGAACCAGCTGTGGCTGACCTACATCACTGAGCATTGGACCCACGAAGGCAAGCTCTACCTCTGCGCGATCGAGGACGTCTGCTCGAACCGGATCGTCGGCTACTCGATCGACTCGAGGATGACCGCCAAGCTGGCTGTCGCAGCGCTCCGGAACGCAGTCGCCCTGCGCACGCCCGCCGGGACGACGCTGCACTCGGACGCGGATCCCAGTTCCGTTCAAGGAAATTCGTCGCGCACCTCAAAGAGCTCGGCGTCACCGGGTCGATGGGCCGGGTCGGGGCATGCGCGGATAACGCCGCAATGGAGTCCTTCTTCGCGCTGCTGCAAAAGAACGTGCTGAACCGGCAGCGGTGGCATTCGGAGCAGGACCTGCGGCTGGCGATCGTGACCTGGATCGAGCGGACCTAGCACCGCCGCAGGCGGCAACGACGGCTCGGGCGGCTCACCCCGATCGAGTTCGAGATAATCAACTCACACGCCGCTCACGCGGCCTGAAAACCCCAAATAAGACGAGTCAACGAAACCGACAGCAGTCCCAACCGCCTCGAGCTGCCGGGCGAGGTTCTGATCTACCGAGCTGACTCGGACGTACGCAACAACCTGCGTTTTGTGCTGCACCATTCCTAGACCCTGACACACACCTGTGGCAGAAGGAACGAAACACGCTCTAACGCCACGCGCGCCGCGCCTTCAAGCTCCCGTTGCTCTGGGGTATACCCGAAATCAGCACGAGTAATTAACTGCAGATCGCTGACGAATTGATACCGGCCCGGGGCTTCGCCATCAGTAAAGACGCATCACCACAAAGACGCTGTCGTGATGGGTAAACTAAAAGAGCCCCGCCGCTAGGCAGGGCCCTCTTAGTTCTCAGCCAAGCGGCAGGATCAACGCTTACTGGTTTCTCTGCGCGGACGATCGAGCTAAAAATAAGCGGAGTTGCGAGGTGAACGAATTCTGTTCGTCGACAGATGTCTCCAACCCCATATTTTTCAAGCCTTGTAACCACACTTGATCGATTGCTGCGTCTGAAGCCTGACGCTGACGAGCCGACACGATTTTACCCGCCAGGTCGTCGTACTCATCAGGAGCGAACTCTCGGTCATCTCCAATACCGAGGGGGTCATAAGACCAAATGAATTCCCGTACTTGGTCGTAGTCCTCCACTTCCGAGCGACGCATCAGAAAGTCGGTCCCTTCGTTGGTCGGGGATAGCACGTCACGATGCAGCCCGTCTTCTGATTAACACTGACCGAGGCTCGACTACCTCGATAAGTGGTCACAGGGCCTCGGGCGTCTCCCAGCCGGGTAAGCATTTTTGCTGGGTGCTGAACCGTATTTCGAATCACTTGGGGGCTCAATCCTCGCGTAATGGCCTGATTGATGCCGTGCTTGGCAAATCCTCTAATGGCAACTCCAGCGATCGGAATCAAAAGAGGAGCAACAAGACCGGTGGCGTCTGCTCGATTTGTTGGATCGTTGGCAGCGTAAGCGTACGGATTTGCATCCTGTCCACTGGGATCAACCTGCGTGAAGCGCCCTTGGCTCGGATCGTAGTACCTGGCTCCCAACCTGTACATGTTTACCGAGGCGTCGAAGTATCCGGCGATGTAGCGAAGGGCGTTGGCGTTGTTGGCGGCGGTGTTGCTGCTGGCTCGGTTTTCGCCGTAGGGCGAGTAAGAGTAGCCGCCGCTGAAGGCGCCTGCCTTGTCGAACAGTCCAACCACGGAGCCGAGGGAATCGAGGACGTAGTAGGCGCCAAGTGCTCCAGGCGCCCGGCTACCTACGATCTCACCTCCGGCAGTGCGGGTGTAGGCGGTGGTTCCCGCGGTGGTGCTTTCGCTCATGAGGCCGAGCGAGGCGTCGGTGTAGCTGGTCGCGGAGGCACTGCGCGTGAGGGTCTGGGCGTTGCCCTGACCGAAGGCGCTGTAGGTCGACGAAGCAATACCAGTGACGGCTCCACGGCTGTTGTAGGTAGCGGTCTGCCCGTTCGCGCCGTTGACCTTCTGATTGCCGGCGGCGTCGTACTGGTAGGTCGTGGTGGCCCCCGTGGAGGCGGTGAGCTGGTTGGCCGTATTGTACGTGAAGGTCGTGGTTCCGGCGGCGGCGCCGGTGGAACCTGCGCGGGTCTGGGTGGTGCGGTTGCCTGCCTTGTCGTAGGCGTAGATCCAGGACGCGGTGGTGGTGGTGCCGGACTTCTCGATGGCCGAGGTGAGGCGCTGGAGGGAGTCGTAGGCGTAGGTGGTGATCGCGCCCGCGATGATGCCGACCTCCTTGTAGGAGATCCGGCTCTGGATGTTCAGCCGGTCGGCGGTCTTGTCGGTGGATCCCCCGGCGCCATAGGTATAGCCGATGTCAGAGACGACGGCGCCTGCGGCGTTCTTGGCGGTGATGCGGGTTGCGCGGCCACCGAGGTCGTTGGTGGTGACGACGTTCGCGCCACCCGGGAAGGTGCGCTTGGTCTCGGCGCCGTTGCGGTCGTACTCGAACTTCACGCAACCGCTCGAGGCGGCAGGTGTTGCGGTGGTGCAGGTGCCGCCGGGCTCGGTGAGCTGGGTGAGCTGGTTGGCGGCGTCGTAGGTGTAGCTGACCTTGCCCTGGCCGTCCGCGTAGCTGGTGACGTTGCCGACCTTGTCGTAGCTGTACGACTGGGTCGTGCTCGTGGCGGGGCCGGTGACGCTGAGCAGGCGCGACAGGCCGTCGTAGAAGGACTCCTTGGTGCCGGTGGTGGAGTCGCGCTGGAAGTGGACGGTGCCGTTCTGGTAGTACTCGGTGTTGTAGGTGGCTCCGCCGTTGAAGGTGCTCTGGAGGACGTCGTCTCGCTGGCTGTAGGTGTACGAGGTGGCGTCCCCGTTGCCGTCGGTGACCTTGGTCACCCGGCCGAGGGAGTCGTACTCGTAGAGCGTCTTCCCCATGGGAGCCGGCAGCGTGACGGAGAGCAGGTTGCCGGAGGTGTCGTAGGCGTAGCTGGTGACGCCTCCGATGCCGTTCTTCGAGGTGCAGATCTGGCCGGCGAAACCGCCACAGACACTGCGGTCGTTCTTCTCGTAGGTGTAGGTCTCGGTGACGGCGCCGGTGCCGCCGCTGGTGGTGTCGGTGGTGCTGGTGAGGTTGCCGGCGGTGTCGTACTGGAACGACTTGCCGTTGCCGGCATCGT
>Ga0265780_10008030_pt1 | contig 12868 bp, 8 predicted proteins | sample P1T30metagenome_FD_192432 | JGI IMG/M metagenome (GOLD analysis project Ga0265780, IMG submission 192432) | Plant litter microbial communities from East Loma Ridge, Irvine, California - P1 T30 | ecosystem: Environmental > Terrestrial > Plant litter > Unclassified | place: USA: California...
CATGGAAGAATGATTCCTGGTATCCATCAATGCTCCTGCCGCCTTTGCCTCGGCCAAGGGTAACGTTCATGTGTCCTTGGATGTCTTGGGCTTGGTGCGAGTTGCGGCCGTATTGCTGGACTGTGGCGTCATGAATCAGGCGATAGATTTCCATTGCCTTGTCTCCTTCCTTGATGGACGCATAGAGCTCCATGAGAAGCTTACGCGTGTGAATGACCATCTCACTAGTGCTCCCGTATTGCTTCCCATAGGACGTGATCAAAACAATGAGAATTGTCTCACGCTGAGTCATAATCTCTGTGCGCGACGTGGTTATTAACGTTTCCGTGATTCTGAGGAAGTGGCTGGCACACTCCAGAGTGAGTGGATGGGTATCGCTGAGGACCTTGCGACTGATTGTAGTCGCCCAGTAGAAGTATTGGGCAGAGTTCTTTGGTTGCGAAAGCAGGAGATAACTCGTCGCGATAGCAATGTAGGTTTGGAGAACTGTCGGATGGTTCTCGCCGAACGTCGAACGACGAACTGTTCCTACAAGCTTGTGGAGGTCAATTGCCTGAGGCAAGGGAAGCTGAGTCTCCCAAACGACCTGCTCCAAGACGGGCAGCTGAGTGGTTTCAGGCATGACGCGTTGAAGTTCGGTAGACGGCTTGAACTCCCCAGTTGGCTTAGGGGCCAATGGAGATTGCTGCAGGTGCAACACCCAGTATCGCACGGTATACTCCAAGAGGTTGTGTTGCTGGTACAATCGATCTCCAAAGGATGGATCAGAGTTGTCAATAATTGGCTCGCCCTTCTCGCGCAACGTGTACTTGGCGTACGTCAAAACGCGAAGCAGAAGATCGGTCTCGCTATCCTTGAGAGGAATTGTCACTTTATTCTGGCCCGCGAGTTCATGCAATGCTGATTGCACAAGTGGATGCTTGAATCGAACAATGCGTTCGTGTATGGTCAACAAAGGCTGTATAGACTCGAGGATCTTGGGAATATCCATGTTGCTGTCGGACACCGTGCCACGCTGAACATCGATCGTGAAGAGCGTGTTGATCTCATCGATCGTCAATGGACGTTCAGCAGCCAAGATCCAAGAAAGAAGTGTTTTGGCCTCATTGGTAGTGCTGAGCGACTGAAACAGTTGAGATACTAAGTCCTGGGCGGTCGGTTTCTGCTTTTCGAATGACTCCATAGACTTGATGAGCGCTTCAGGAGACTTTTGAGCGTTCAAGATGTCACAAATGAGGATGGTGTTGAGGAATGATCCATTTACGGTCTGAATGATGCGATCCAGAAACTTCTCTTGGTCGTATGCTCGCTGTCCATGGAAGTGGTGGTTGTAGATCAAGGCGCGTAGAGCGACCGCGTGAAGATCATCACGGACATCTTCGCGCGTGATGTGATGGTGATTGTCTTTAGTCGAAGAAGACAGTTTGACTGATGATGCCAAAACAACCAGTCGTACGCCTCGGCCTTGGCTGGTGACTTTGGCCAGTTTCTCGAGCAATGCGACAGGACTGACCGCCCCACTAGCCTGAACAGAGGCAGATTTTGAGTCGGCGATCTCGTCGAGACCATCGACAACCATGACGAGATCGTGAGCGCCTTCGACAGGGTGCGACAGTGCGTCGGCAAGGGCCGTCCACAAGTGTTCCTCGTAGGCCTTCATATCACCGGTCGTCCTGCAATGATGATAGGCTTTGAAAACTGCGTAGTATAAAGCCATGTTGCCCACACGTAGGTTGAATAGCTGGGACAGGAGAGACTTAGCAACCGCCAAAGGCGAGGCGGTGGTAGGAATGTCGGGCGACAACGTAACGAACAGTGTGTCATACTGCTTGCGGCTGACTGGTCGTTGCAAACGCTCCACAATAGATGCGGCCAGTGTAGTCTTGCCGTTGCCAGCCTCTCCGGTCACGAGCAGAAACGGTTCGTTGCTGTTCAGGTACTTGGTAAGATGAGTCTGGAACCACAAGCAAGTGAATTCCTGGAGCAGAATTAGTCCAGTTTCCTTAGATCATGTTGAGATTAGATAGCCTACCACTTGCTGATCGACGAAAGTTGAATGATCGCGGTTCAAGGATGCAAGCACGCGATCTTGCGGGGCCAGCCATCGGCTCAACACTTTGACGTCAAGTGCCTCGCCTTCCTCAAACTCCTCGTTTTCGATCTGGGAGTCCCAAATGAGCTCAATTACAGTGTTTTGGCGGACGCGGAATGCCTCAATTGTCTCGCCAAACAGCTCGAAGATGTCGAGGGTGACAGATCCAGAGGTCATGCCTAACAACGCCAGGTTAGTATCGATACAGTCGATTTACGCAAGCACGCTTACCATTGGCAGTCTTATAAAACTTGATGGCGACATCGACGACCAACGCGATGAGATCGGTGTACAAGTGGCACAGTTGCTCGCGGATGTCGGGAGTTGCAGCGAGCAGTTCGGATCGACGGAGGACACTCTGGAAAGACATCGCGAACTTGTAGAACACCGTGAAAGCTTTATCAAGAGCCTCCGAGTTTTCGTGGCTCAGCTGGTGATAGTCAGTACAACTTTGCTTCGTTTGAAGAGCCGCTGAGATACATGCCTGAAGCAAAAGCTGAGCATGGCCGTAGGCAACTGCGCCAGCTGCACTGCTATCAAGAGCGAAACTTTGCACTGCTTGGTCAAACTTATGGAGCTGTTCTGCAAAGTACAGAGCGCGAGTCAGCGTTTTATCCCAGCGACTACCCTTGTGTGGAAGGGTAGTGAGTCTCTCAGATCGGATCCATTCCAAGAAGTTGACGTAGGAGACGTTGCTAATGCTCTGATGAACACCAGCACCCAGTTCTGCCATGCTTCGCTTTCTCAAGGCGAGCGCGTTCTCCTGAACGAAGCCAATCTTGTAGCTACCGCCGTTGCTGGCTCGCTTGCTCATCTTCATGCTGAAGCCGTTGCTGGGTGCGCGAGAGGAGGTGAACGACGGAAGCCGCCCGTTCGACCGAAAGGCACTTTTAGGCGACATAGGTGGAGAAAGAACTCCATTGGTTCCAGTGGCGCCATTGGAAGTGATCGGCGGGGAGGCGACTGGAGCTGCCATGTTGAAAGACTGGTCTCTTGTCTGATCTGAACGAGTAGAGGTGTATGGAGTGATTAACTGCGGTGTTGATGGTACGGAGGTGCTTGAACTTGATTCTTGGACTTTTGCTGGCGATGGAGTATTTGTCTGGACTGCTTGCGTTGCAGGCGCGACAGTAGGCTGAGTTGTTTCGGGTAGCTTTGGGGATGACGAGAAACTGCCTGTGTCAAGTGGTGATCTCAAGATTGCCTCAGAGACAGGTCGAGGAGCGGGGGTTGGTGTCGTTGGTCCGGACGCCGAAATGTCTTCTGACACAGGCCTAGGTCTTCGGATAAGAGTAGATTGAGTCGAAAGAGACGACTCCCTTCTCTCTGTAGACGGTGGCGAAGACGTAGAACTCCCAGAAGCATTCAACGAAGAGCGCTGAGATGCAGGTGTATCGTCGGCCTCTTTAGATCGTTTTCTATGCTTTCCTGGCACACCAAAGTGTTAGGTTGATACTGAGCTGAAAAAAGGGGACCTACTCAGCGATTTGAATCCTTTGAACATGGAGATAGCGGCTGGTGATAAATGCTACATTCGTGAACTACCGTCTACGGGTATGCATCACAGATCACAGCTTTAACATGATCAGTGGAGTCCAAGCTCGAACATTATTAGCGGGGCTGAACAGCTTCGCGCCTTGATCGCCATCAGCGATTTGCCAGATTTCGGGTGCAAATGACGCTGATGATATCAATCTTCGAAGCACGCAGGAGCTATCAGCTTCGTTGGGACAGCTCTTTCTTCGAGTCGGCGACCATGAGTGCTAGATTGGCATTGATTCGCGGCTAGAGCCATGCTAAAGCATGATCGATGGGTGCTACATCTACGATGAGCCAGTCTCGAGATCCACTGAGAGACGCTCGGAGTATTTGGATGGGCACTTTGGACAAGCGAAGGACATCCATCGCTACTCAACAAGGAAGCTCCCTGTATCCCGGATGCTTTTGACTTGGGTGCGGAGAAGGCTACAGCTAGGTGACTACTGAGGCTAGATTGAAATGCAAAGGGCGGACCAGATAGGTAGATCTCTGGGGTTTGTGGCTATGCATGTACAGCCGAGCGGTTGGCTCACGGAGTCTCGTTTATATTAGAAGATCGATTGAGGGCAAGCCATAGCTGGGATTCTGGGCATTGATAACTTACTTCACTCACACAACCTTGTGATGCCAGCAGCAGGCGCGCTTCATGCCTCACAGCTCTTAGAACCAAAAGCGGCCGCTGACTAGCGACGGAACATAAGACACGAGGGAACATCGTGGTGGAGACCGGTAGTGTCCTATACAAGGGTTCGAATTGGCGACAGCTAGTGCCTGTTCGGTCTACAAGATCGATCCGTCGACAAGACATCTATCGCCAAGCAACTGGACGACGATCGATCAAGCGAAGCAAGGGTCTTCCCGCCGCCCACGCTTGTTCATTGGATCGTTTCGTCAGATGAGGAGAATTGATCGCTCCCAGGATGGTCGATCTAAGGTAAGCGGGTAGCAGGAAGTCCAGGAAAGGTCGTAGGAAATGTCCTTAAAGGGCTGCATGCACGGCGATCTCCTCTTTTCTGCTTGAACTGCGACGTCAAAAATGCCTCCCGGTGGCCTTGAGTGGTGTCATAGCTCTTGTCGCGACTTCCCAGGTGCTCGGGTGGGTTTGCCCTCGCTTAGCGGATCCTTGTCCAGCACGTACGGCACACCTGCAACCACCTCATGTTTGCTTTGCATGCGCGCCTTCAGCGTTCACTTCGAAAAATATCTAATCTGTCAAGCCGCACGTCATGGTTCTCAATCAGAGGATTAAAGTGGCTGGGCCCACCTTCGTGCATGCAGATGGCCCATAGCTCTTCAGACGAAGATCCTCGAGTCCAGTCTCCAAAGCTCTGGCTGACATTGCTCGAAGCAGTCTTCCACTTGGTTGATTGTGGTCGTCGTATGTTCCAGTTGAGGAGTCGCAACCGCATGCTGAAGATTGTCGACGCCATCGTGTGGCCACAGCTTCTGAACTGTCGGCACAGGCGAACACAATCTTGATGGGACGAGAAATACTTCAGATACTACCAAACCCAATTGATACGACTGGCATCGAGTTGAGCTCGAAGCACTCCTTAGAGTCGTCGTAGCTAAAGAGCTTGTGCTCCTGCAGAGAACACACATCTTTGGAACCTGCTCAAAGTTTCCATTTACGCTAAACCGACCAAAAAGGCAGCACTCCCATTATAGCTCACGGAGATAGCGACGATTGCACGCAATCAGCGCAACAGTAGTGGTACCGACGTCAGTGTCTACGATCCCGTCCTATTCTAGCGTGTGCCAGCCTCCCGTCTAGGCGAAGCGGGAAGCCAAAGTAAAAACGCCTAGCGGCCAGCATAGCACCGAAACCACAAGCATAGAGCTCCTATAGATCCACCACGTTGTGTGTGTAGGCTTCCTTTATTGTCACGAGCCATGAATTTTCAGGGCGTTTGGATATTAGGAACTATATTTGTCAATAAAGGCTGGCAGCTACTCATTGTCCTCGGCATATACTATCTACCAGAAGCAAGACCAATGGGGCTAGAACCTGCGAGATGATGCAACCGTGGGGGATCTGGAGGCTCAACCTGTGTAGCGGCATGCCCGATCTGCTCACCAAGATGACAACCCAGCAGTAGACGCCCGTCCAAGAGAAGTCAGGGAGTGCTCTTCTCACACTTCCTCGATCCAAGAGTCCAAGCATTGGGATCCGCACGGAACAACAGAGTTTTGAGTCTGTACATCAGTTGATCGCTTACATGCACTCGAGTTCTCCAAGTTTTATGGAGGTCATGGAGCTACGGAGCGAGACCCCGCTGCGGCACGTTGATTTCAATCGCCGACCTCAGTAGACCCGTACTATGATGGCAAGTCATGTCGTTAGCACCTAGACCCAGACCTAGCAGTGTGCCAACGATGGCAGCATCGTGCCACAGCACCGGTAGTGCTGTACGTTTGTAGCACATTTCCATTTTCTCTCACAAACTGGAGCTTGATCGCGCTCAGAGTGATTATTAGGGAAGGTGCGATCTACGAGCTGAACATCATGTAGCATTTTAATTTTCGGTTGATAGGCAGCTGCCCAGTGTGCAGTAGTCGTATGCAACACATCGGTGAGAAAATCGCACGTTGAATGTGAGCCTGTCAATGGTCTCCGAGCTCAATTAGCCATTCCTGCAAGGCTTGCTACTTTCGATCAGTACCAAACTTCAAGCTTGCTCGACGAGGCTGTCAATATCTCTCAAGATGTGTGTAAGTTCGCGAAGAAGCATACAAACGAAGCCCCAAAGTCGTAGGCGTTCTAGCTTACATTTATCCTGTATAGCTTCGCAGTGTCATGAAATAAATGAAGCCGTACTCCGATAGACTGCAGGCTCTTTCCGAATTTCTATGCACTGCGAGAGTATATACTACTTCTTAATTCTTGATTGTGACACGGTGGAGTGTGCGCTGACAATCACCAACTGCAACACTCGCACTGCGTGGACTGATGTCTCTAGTCATCATTTGCTGAGAGACACTGCTTTTTTGAAATGAGGAGTATCTCGGCCAGAGGTGTAAGACCCGGCAAGCTGCCGCACTGTCCAGTAAAATTCAAGCCGCCCATGACCATATCTGTTGATCACATGGCTACAGGCTGTATACTCAACAGGTGTAAGTTACTTACAAGAGGAGTAACATCACAGGTATCGTTGGCATGTCAAAGGATACATCGTAACGGGGCACACATAATGACGGGTAATGCCTCGGAGTTGAGATTCAAGAACACCAGTGTTTGCTGCATCTTGGTCTGCCCCTTTGAGACTAAGATTCGTGAACAAAATCACTGCCGTCGAAGCATATCCACGTGGATCCATACCGTCCGCGGATGACTACCATATCACACAATGCTCCGGCTCCACGGGCTACTCATTTCCACGACGCCATCGCTGCTCGGGATGATCCAATCATTTAAATTTACACACTTTCACTACTCGGTTCGTCTCGTTAGCGAGTAAGAGACGCCGTCTTCACGCCGGTGAAGACCTTACCTTGTCACTGACACCCTGCGAGTGCTACGCTGCAGATTGCAGTAGCTCAACAGCATGACACTGATATGCTCAACGGTGATGTTCAAGTAGTCTGGCGTCGTGATCTCAAACGCGCGACATCGATCGTGTGTGCGTGTATTGCGTCGAGTGTGGGAGGGACGACCGAGAACGACATGTACGGACGTCGGACTTGACTCTGATGGTGAATAATGCCGGCGTCGATCCTCGACTGCTATCGCTCAGCTAAGATCATTCTTGTGCCGAATTTTCGTAGTAGATCATGCGTTGATTCTACATGCTAGGATAAAACTATCGTCTCGACTTCGTCCCTAACCATCTTCGCGAATGACTGTAGCCAGATCAAATCTATCCGCGAGAGACATCAATACGCTCATCTATGCTGACTCTTCTGTAGTTTAATCCACAATGCTTTGCCATTAAATTTCACATGGTCCAAAGCCGTGAAGTGCAATTTCTCGGGTTAGTTCATACGACGTCAGTGTATCATTATCAGCCACAAGTATCGACCGCATCCATTAGTCCATAGGCTGAGCCCCTTTCTGCACCCAAGGTATTCAATAGTGATAGCTCATGGTCGACAGGGAGCTTTGCCGCTTCACTGTCGTTGTTGTGAACCAAGCTGCTGACTGGGGCGAAGGCTTCTCGCTGTGGCAACGTATTCAGTACACGTTTCTAAGTGTAGCTGACATCAGTAGTTTTGTCATGATGGTAGCTGCTGTGCTTTGCGTACAGTCTATACTTTCAAGGAAGCTCAATTGCTGGATCAGAAGCTGCATCGGCTGTAGTGATGGGCCACTCCCCGAGAATATAGTCCGAGGGTGCAAAAGCATCATTTCGTGTTGTCACATAACTACTTATAGTAACATTGACATAGTTGTGCAGGTATATGAGAGTTTTGCTGATGTCTTACTGCTGAGGCTCGCCACCTTCGGAAGGCACATGCGACCCCGCACTGCGCCTGTCGTCACATTGACCAACCACGATCTTCCATTTGCGATTGAATGTCAGCTCCTCAGATTTACCGACTACCGGAAGGCATTGTCTTACTATCTTAGACCTAGTGGGGGGATAGGGCGTGTTTCTCGTGGTGATGGCGCATATTCCCGAGGTGAGACGAGTGAGGGTTTTGTTGCCACGGCAGTTGCGACTTCCACTTCATTTTCCTCTGGTACATGGAAGCAACTTCCTTTATCTTGACTGAATTCAAAGCTCACACGTTCAACCAAAACTTCGACCAACATCAATAAGGCCAACATGGCACCTCCATCAGCAATTGAACCACAGGCAGGCGACGAGAAGAAGCCAAACACCACTGCACCACTCGAGCCGGGTCTCAATGAGAAGGAGGGGAAAATGAAGCTCAGTTTCCCAGGCCCACCTAAGTTCGACGATCCGTACAAAGAGCGCGCATATCTCAAAGGCCGACTAGCCGCAGCGTTCCGTGTCTTTGGCAAATTTGGTTTTGATGAGGGTGTCGCAGGACACATAACTCTACGGGTACACACTGAATGTTAAATTGCTGCAGGAGAACACTCTCTGACACCATGCAGGACCCTGTGGACCCGACTACATTCTGGGTCAATCCTTTCGGCGTAGCTTTCAGTTTGATCAAAGCCTCGGATCTCATTCTCGTGGACGCCAAAGGCGAAGTGATCGATGGAGGAGAATGCCGTCTACTCAACACAGCCGCCTATATGATCCACCACGCGGTGCACGAAGCTCGACCTGATGTCGTCTGCGCTGCACACTCACACTCCATCTACGGCCGGACTTTCTGTGCGCTTGGTCAGGGTCTGGACACGATCACCCAAGACAGCTGTGCTTTCCACAACGACCTGGCTCTATACACGAGTTTCAACGGCGTAGTGTTGGCTGAGCAGGAGGGCAAGGATATTGCCAAGGCAATTGGTGGCAAGAAGGCAGCTTTACTGCAGAATCATGGGCTCTTGACAGTTGGCAAGACTATTGAGGAGGCCGTGTTCTGGTTTGTGAGTCTCGAAAAGTGTTGCCATGCGCAATTGCTGGCAGATGCTGCAGCTGGTGGGAGGAGCAGAGAGACTGTGAAGATTGGCGAAGAGGTGAGATTTCGCACTGCATATATTCGAATTACCTCATGCTGACAAAACTCAGGAGGCAATGTACACGCGCAACACTGTCGGTAGTAATATGGCTGGTAAGCTACCACTGATTTTCAGAGTCGACGTCCTAGATGCTGAACAACTTCAGGTTACTTCTCTGCGAAGCCTCTGTTTGATGTCATTCACAAGGAAACTGGTGGAGACTACCTGGAATAAGCGTAGACGGATGTTAGGATCAATTGACTGCGTACTGCGGATCTGATCGATATTTCTACTTTGGTGATCATCTGGGACTAGTAAATCGAACAGCATTACGGCAACCTGAGATATCGAACCTGACTGCCAAAGTCTGAAACAAACACACCAATCATTGCAAAGTCGGCTTGAACTTCCCTCGCCCAGGTCAGATGGCCATTAATAATGTGCAGGGTTCGCGGTCTTGATTGGGTGCGACCTGCATTCGCTTCAGACCTCCCGTGCCTTTCAAGCTCGAGATTTGAAGCTTGTGCAGCCCCACCAAAGCACTCATCTTATGACGGCCAACGCGTTATGGGCCTAGTAAAGAAAATCGTATAACGACGGCCACGTGCGCGCAAGACATGTCGAAAAGAGTCTCAGCGCGTACCCAAAAATATTGGACCCCTCTTCTCCTCTCTTGAAGTCGGAGTGGGTGCGGCGTTGTGTCATAGCTTCCGCATCTTACAAACTTCACCTGGCGTCGTGATCACTCTGGCACTCGACAAAGCATTGACCGACCGGATATTGTGTGAGCATTTCGATTACTACGCAGCGATAGTCTTCCGCACCTCAGAACGTCAAAGGCACAACGGTGCATGCGGTCGTAGCACATATTCGCCAGATAGCTGCGTGAAGCGCGAAACGCTAAGCTGCGGCCATGGCCAAGGGTCCCGCAGTCGTGGTTGTCGCGAGGTACTTTATAACACCTCACGCGCACACACACACTAGAGGACAATCTTGAGTAGCTGACACGCGCAAACAGACATGGTGCGCGTCTCGATGCTGCCGACAAAACATGGCATCTCACGTCACCAACACCATACGACCCTCCCCTCACCTATGGTGGCTGGTCGCAAGGGAAGGCGCTGGGCCTGCGGATAGCGGCGCTGCTACACCAACGCGATATCGAACAGCTTGAGGAGACCAAAGATGCCGACCTGGCCCATCTCGACTTTAGCAAACTTGACGCCTCGCAAGCAGACAAGGTAAGGACAGAGGGTCTCCAACGACCAAGAAAGAAGCGCAAGATCGTCATCCACTCAAGCCCCTACCTGCGATGCGTCCAGACGAGTACGGCGGTGGCGGCAGGCATATCGCAATACAAGCCTCCAGCTGTGCCCACTGTACCCAATCTGAAGACACCTGCGCCCACAAGAGAAAAGGCTGCGGCGGTTGAACAGACTCCAGTCACGAAAACGCCCGGGGCCAGCTCGTACTCATTGCAGCCTTTCACTCTCCAGCCACTAGCAAACCCAAATCTCGAGGTCTTTCCGAAACCACACATCGGGCCAGAGAGAATACTCTTGCGCATCGATGCCTTTCTCGGCGAATGGCTGTCTCCCGACTACTACGAAGATATCACACCACCCCCAAACTCGACCCTGATGGTAGCAGGAGCGAAAGCAGATTTGCTGCGGAGAGGCGACTACATACAGGAGATGTCGAACAAGAGCAGTAGCAAAGGGTTCTTCCCGGGTGGCTGGGGAGGCAAAGGCAAGGCTGCAGACGAAGCAAATGGTGCCACGAAAGCCTCGTCCCCTGTGGTGAGGAGTCTGGCGTCGGTACCGTTTCTCAGAGAGCGCTCCATCAGCTACGACAGTAACACATTGCAAAAGACGAAGTCGCGAGAAGATGTCACAACGCTTGCTCCACCGTCACCACACGTCGGTAGCCGCATATACGAACCGCCAGTCCCATCTTACTCGATCTCACCTGCCGATATAATACCTCGAGGGTACTTCGCCCACGCGCGAGAGGCTTGCGTTGTTGTCGATTTCCAGTGGGACAGCATGCGACCACCACAAGAGTGGGGCGATGGCGGCGAATATGGAGACGAATGGAGCACAATGCATAAACGTTTTCGCAGAGGGCTCACAGGCATGATGGATTGGTACAGAGAGCATGGCGGCGTGCACCCGAAGGACCAGATCTCAGGGTTCATGTTCAAGGAACCTCTGAGATTGACGCCTCACCCTCTCCCGAAACGAAAGACCGAGCCGTTTCCATCTTTCACCGGCGAGGCGGACGTCGAAGATGACGAAGAGCTTGTACTCATCCTTCTTACACATGGCGCTGGATGCAACGCATTAGTTGGTGCTATCACAAACCAACCCGTTCTGATTGACGTCGGCCTCGCGTCCCTTTCGATGGCGGTACGCAGGAAAGAGTCTGTGAAAATTGCCGAACACAACATCACCGAACGACGATCGTCTGTAGCAGACCCTGGCATGTCTGAGACGTATGAGATGAAACTCATGGCTTCAGTCGATCACCTCAAACCGAATACCGATCCGGCAAGACTGCGGTCACAGTCACCAGCCAGCTCTCCGGCCGTCATACCTAGTCCGTCTGTAGAGGCCAGAAAGCGGCTCACTGGAGCCTCGGCAGCTAGTAGCGCACTCGATTCTCCATTCACGCTTGGCGAGTCTTACAGGAACTGGAACAGCAGCACGCGGCGTACCATGAGCTCAGGGTCTAACAAGATGTATATGCAGAGCAATCTTAATCCTGGTGGTACTTCTTCGCCTTCAGGTGGCCTATGGTCAAGTCCGAAGTTGGCGCCGACGATTGCAGCAGCCAGCAGCGATGGTCGATCAAGTCCTGGGGCAGACATGGTGCTCAACTTTGCGAATCAGCAACCAAAGTCGAAACCAAATGCTAGCACAAGTGCGACGAACATGAACGAGGTAGTCATCCCAGCTGTCGACGGTGCCGCTGATATCGTCAATGGCTTAGAGAGGCTCAACACCAACGAACAAAGAGAAGTCAGCGACAGCGTAGCACCTCTCTCGAAACCGCGCAACAGGAACGGCACTTCCAACGCACCTGCTCTCTGGGGCACCAAAGTGCAGCCGAAGAGTAACGCTGGATTGTGGGGTCCCCCGAGACTGGACGATGTGTATGAGCACAGAAGAGGTCCCCAGCCCAAGCGACGCTGGACTGTGACGGAGCGCGAGGAATCTATGTGATCGCAAACATGGGTGTTAGGGTCTGGCTGACAGGACAGGTCTCATTGATAGACGTGGTGGTGCTCATGGTTTGAAACCAATCAGCTCCTCCGCTCTACTTCAGTGCATTGTCAGCCATGGTAATACACTTGTACCGCAAATGCTCAGCTCGGACATTGTGAATCAAATAAAAACTGCAAATGTACTTTGCGTGATCTCTGTAATCTGACTGCCTCACCCGAGCATATTCGGCCGGCAGGCGTCACGTCACAAAATTTGCCATGACGCGCAACCATGACAAGACCACCAAGCGTTGCGGACATTCATAGGCACCAATACTGCATTGATTTGAATCGCTTACTTCCCTTGTTTAAAGATCGTAAACCATTCTCTTGTATCATTCGGCACACCTTCTCTCCAGCATCGCAGTTCCAAGAGAAGCATTTATTGTCCAAGCCGCGC